>Ga0233425_10002388_pt1 | contig 37208 bp, 25 predicted proteins | sample Watercolumn_Towu_2_FD_181712 | JGI IMG/M metagenome (GOLD analysis project Ga0233425, IMG submission 181712) | Freshwater microbial communities from Lake Towuti, South Sulawesi, Indonesia - Watercolumn_Towuti2014_140_MG | ecosystem: Environmental > Aquatic > Freshwater > Lake | place... | reverse complement strand
TTGTCCGGTAAGTTCGCACACGGCGTGGGACATCATCTGATCCGCGCGACCCTGGTTCGTGTATTCCGCCTCGTAGATGCGGCCGTTTCCCGGTCCCTGCCATTGCGACACGCCCGGGTCATGGACCCACACCACGCGGCCCGGATGAATTCCCTTAGCCTTTCCGAGCGGACGGAGCGGTTCCGGTTCGATCGCAACGGGCTCGGCTCCCCACGCGTGAGCCAATCCGGTAGCGCCGCCGATGACCGCTGCTTGCTCGATGAACTGTCGTCGGTTGCATCTGCTGCTCATGGCGAAACCTCCGGTTGGAACTCGGATCAGACGGCGCGCCCACTTTAATGTGCGGGAAGATCACCGACAACATGTGATGAACCGATTTCGGCCCGCGCCGAACCTGTTCGTTACGGCTGCGCCGCCGGTTGCGCAGGCAGCGACGAGGATCGAAGGTGCTGCCTACCGACTGCAACCGCTGTGTTGCCAAACGACGAGCGTTCTCGTATTTTTGCTGGCGTATACGGTAGTGTCATCGAGCACGCGGGAGAACCGGAAGTGAGACGCTGGGGCCTGTCCGTGGCGCTGTGCGGTCTGGCGGCGGCCGGCGAGTTGTCGGCAGCGGACATCGGAAGGCCCCCATTGGATATTGTGTTTTGCTGTCGGTCCGATAACGACCTGTATCGCGTCTTGACCGCGTGTGGCGTGCATTGCGTGCGGCGCGACACGCCTTGGGATGCGGTCCGCGCGGCGCCCGAAGGCTCCGGCGTATTGATTCTGGCGGACGGCTATCCGGGTCAGACGACGGTCGTGGAGTCGGCCGTGTTCGATGCGGCCGTCGGCAAGAAACTGCGGCTGTACGTAGAGTTTCCGGCACAATTGCCCGACCTCGCGGTCGGCTTGCCGACGGAGGCCAAGAACGAACGCGGCGTGATTACCTCAAAGATCTTTGGCGATCGCCTGCCGCCAATGCAGATCGTGGCCATCAACGGCTGTCGGTACGTGCGCATGGCAGCGGCTTCCGGAAGCGGGGCAGGCACGGGTGGTCCTGGTCAGAGCCAGCCTTCGTTTCCGGAGCAATCGCACATGGTGCTCGCCAAAGTGGCGGGTGTGGATACGGCGGTCTATGGGCTGGACAACACGCCCTCGGTGCCAGTGTTGTTTGACCATCCGCGCGGTGATCTGCTCGTGGTTACCACCAAGTTGAGCCATTTCGTCTCCGGCCGCTACATGCCGTTCGATGCGTGGCGCACGATCTGGCAGAGGATCTTGGGCAGGTTACAGCCCGGCGCGCCGCCGATTGCGTTGCATTGGACATCCACCGTACGGCCCAGCTATCGATCCGATGAACAATTGCCGGCGGACGCCGAGCAGCAGGCCGTGCGACGCTCAGCTGACTGGATCACGCGCAGCCGCATCCTCCGCCATCCGGCCTGGCCGCAGTAGGCACTTGAACGGTCGCTGACGTACAACACGGTCCGCGATGCACCGGCAGCCGATTGGCCGTTGGGCGACGGGTCGCTGGGGGTACTCGAAGGTTTCAGTTCCACGATCGGTGCCAACGGAAATCAACCGATGCGCTACGCGGTGGAAAAGATTGCACCACGGAAGTGGCCATGCTGCTGGTTTGCGACACTGACCGACGGTTTCCTAGGCACGGTAAACGACCTCGAACTCGAATGGCTCGGTTTCCTGGGAACTGACCTGGAGGTGGTCGTTGATCTTGGTTTGTCGATGCGAATCCGCCGGCTGTGTCTCGACTGCTTGGAATCGAGTCGGGACGGGATTTTCCTGCCCAAAGAGACTGAATTCGCCGTGTCACTTGACGGCACACAGTTACGGGTGGTTGGGAAGATCGAGTCGACGCCCCCGAGCGAGCACGTACCTCGTCGCGCGCATTGCCTGGCAACAGGGGACTTGGATGTGACAGGTCGCTACGTCCGACTCCGCGCAACCAGACTTGCGCGGATGCCAACCTGGGTCGGTGTCGGAGATTCCCCAGCGTGGTTCTTCGTCGGTGAGATTCTCGTCAACCCGCAGCTGACTGAACTGGGCGAACCGACTTTGGATGAACTAGGCCCGTCGCCTGCCGTTGCACAAGACAGCGAAAGGTGCCCTGCCACTTCTTGTCGTGGACTACGCAGGCTGGGAGGTTTTGTGTGGTGCGTGCTGTCCTTGATGCGAGTAGAGCAGTTCGGCGCACGCACCGATTGTGGAAGTGGTAATGACCTGTCTCGTCGCTTAGCATAATCACATGACGATTGGGAGGAACTGGCGGTCGTCTCGCGTGTCGACGTGGAAGAAACAGAAACACTCCCCTGAGCAGAATCCGCTTGTCGCACGACATGCCTCAAGAGCCTGACTACAACCCGATGAACAGCGACTACCACGTCGCGTACTCGACCGTCAGGTGACGAAAGAGAATTACCTGATCCACCCATACTGCCGCAAGAAGTGGCATGGCACCAATTTCAATCTCGATCCGCTCGGCCCCAAGAGAACAGAGGAAGTCGAGCTAAGGGAACCCACATGAAACGCACCTTGACCCTCCTGGCCGCCCTGCTGCTCGCGCCGATGGCGGCGCTGCACGCCGCCGACGCGCCAGCGCCGCGCTGCAAGCCCAACATCGTCTTCATCCTCGCCGACGATCTCGGCATCGGTGAGGTCAGCTGCTATGGCGCCGACAACTACAAGACCCCCCACATCGATCGTCTCGCCCGCGAGGGAATGCGATTCACCCACGCTTATACGCCTTCGCTCTGTGGGCCTTCCCGCGCTACCATCTTGACGGGCCGCTACCTTTTCCGCACCGGTGCCACCAATCAGGACGCCACGGGCCGCTTCACCCCTGCAGCGGAGACCATGCTGCCGAAGATTCTAAAACCTGCAGGCTACGTCACCGCAGCGGTGGGCAAGTGGGGCCAGCTCCCGCTGCGACCCAACGACTTCGGCTTCGACGAGTACCTGCGATTCAATGGCAGCGGCGCGTATTGGAACACCCAGGAAAAAGCCCGCAGCTACCAGATCAACGGCAAGGAGACGCCCCTGCGCGACAAGGAGTACCTGCCAGATGTGATGCACAAATATGTCACGGACTTCATCACGAAGCACCGGAACGAGCCTTTCTACGTCTACTACTCGCTGTCGCACGTGCACACGGAGATTCTGCCCACTCCGGACAGTAAACCGGGCAGCCCGGATGCCCAGATCTACGCGGACAATGTCACCTACATGGACAAGCTCGTCGGCCAGCTGATGGCTGAACTCGATCGCCTGCAGCTGCGCGAGAAGACCCTGGTCGTGTTCTTCGGCGATAATGGCACCGCCGGCGGACGGGCGGATCAGGCGCTGGTGAAGGGGCGCCGTTTGTCCGGAGAGAAGGGCTCGATGCTCGAAGGCGGCAGCCTCGAGCCCATGATCGTCAACTGGCCCGGCGTGACACCCGCGGGGAAGGTCTGCAGTGATCTGATCGATTCCACCGATTTCGTGCCGACGTTTGCCGAACTGGCAGGCGCAGAATTGCCACAAGACCGGATCCTCGACGGCCACAGCTTTGCCCCGCAGGTGCGGGGCGAAAAAGGCCAGCCACGCGAATGGGTCTTCCTGCAGCTCGCCAGAATGTGGTATGCGCGTGACGCCGGCTGGAAACTGACTCAGGCCGGGGAACTGTTCGACATGAGCGGCGCACCATGGGACGAGAAGCCGGTGCCCAGCGACACCAAAGATCCGGCAGCGATTGCGGCGCGGACGCGCCTTCAGGCGGCCCTCAATCAGCTGAATCCCGCCGGCGGTCACCTCGACGATGGTGATGGCAGCGGACGGCATGCCAAGAACGTAGCGCGAAAGAAGGCAAACAAGAAGGAGAAATGACTCGCTCCTCCTGCAGCTTCCGGCCGACCCGTCATGGATTGCCTCGCGGCTTTGGCGGGTACGCTGTTGATCGGGCTGCCTGAAGGGACCTGGTGACTTTCGCCGTGAATAGTCGTACAGCGGAAGCGGTGCTGGGTCGCGAGGGCACAACGGAACTGAAGATCAAGAATTCAGCGCGAAAGGCAGGTCCATGAGGAACAAAATGATTGCGGGTGCGTTGGCGTTGGCGTTGACTGGGCTGGCGATGGCTGCGACATCTGCCGAGGAGGCCGGTGCGTCGACCGACGGAGAGACGAACTCCGAATGGCGATTGCTCTTTGACGGTCGCTCGACTGCAGGCTGGCGGGGTTACAAGTCAGAAACCGTGCCGGAGAGCTGGAAAGCGGAGAACGGATCGCTGCTGTCTCGTCGCGAGGCGGGCAAATCAGCCGGTGATCTGATCACGATCGATGAGTTCGACAATTTTGTACTGAGCCTGGAATGGAAGATGACGCCAGGAGGTAACAGCGGTGTGATCTATCGCGCGACGGAGGAATACGATCAAGTCTGGCAATCCGGCCCCGAATTCCAGATCCTCGATAACGCGGGGCACTTGGACGGACTGAATCCATTGGCCTCAGCAGGCGCCTGTTATGCCGTGTTCGCACCAGCGAAGGACGTCACCAGGCCTCTTGGCCAATGGAATCAGACGCGCATCGTCGCCAACGGCAAGCATGTGGAGCACTGGCTCAACGGTGAGAAACTGCTGGAGTACGAGATCGGCAGCGATGTGTGGCAAGCCCATGTGAAGACGAGCAAATTCTTTCCCACCGCATACGGCCAAGCGAATTGGGGCAAAGCAAGTCGAGGCCACATCGGCCTGCAAGACTATGGAGGCGCCATCGAGTATCGCAACATCAAAATTCGCTCTCTGCCGGCTCCGGAGAAGTAGCATGAAAGTTCCTGCCACGCAGCGATTGCCGTTACTCTACACGCATCCGATCGGCTCTCTGCCGCGGCCGCAAGTCGTACGCGATTTATTGAGCCGCCGTGACGAAATGAGTGCTGATCGCTTTCGCGGCCTGCTGGATGACATGGTGCGGTTCGCCATTCACCTGCAGGAACTGGCCGGCTTGGATGTCGTCAGCGATGGCGAATGGCGACGCGTGCAGTACATTCGCGAGTTCCTGTTGCGGATTGGAGGATTTGAGAAGTGTCGCCGCTATCACCACCAGGGCGAAGTGAAGATGACCGAGGTGGTGGTTCGCCACATGAACGAAGCAGATCCGGTGTTTGCCGGCGACGCGCGCTTTCTCGTCGAGAATACCGATCACGTGACGAAGTTCGCACTGCCGAGCCCGTTCCTCATTGCCGTGCGCTATTGGGATGCCGATTACAGCCGGGAGGCATACCCCACAAGGCAACACTTTCTGGAACACCTGGTGGAACTCGTGGCGCGCGAAGCGCAAGCGGTGGCTGCGACCGGAATCGACATCGTGCAGATTGACGATCCCGCGCTGACTTATTTCTGTGACCTGGATCTGCTGGCCGGGAAGACTCATGACGAGCGTCTGCTGCGCGACTGGAGTATTGAGAAGGATCTGCCCGAGGCGCTGCGTGCCATACAGCGTGTTACGGACGGGTTGCCTTGCGAAACACATTTGCACTGCTGCCATAGCGTCTACCGCAGGCGGAGCGATGTTCGTGGCAACTATCGTCCGCTCCTGCGTGGTTTTCGGGATCTGCGCGTCGATCGCGTTAACCTGGAATTCGCATACCCCGATACCGGTGACGTCGGTGACCTCGAACTTCTGCCATCCCATTTGTGCTTGGGAATGGGCGTCGTCGACGTGCGCGGTGCCGTAATACCCGACGTCGAGCAGATCGTGCAGCTGGCAAGCGCGGGTTTGAAAATCCTGCCCGCAAGTCGGGTCGCACTGAATCCCGATTGCGGATTTGCTCCCGACGCAGGAGAGCCGCCGACACTCGACGAAGCCTACGAGAAACTCTGCCGCCTCGTCTCGGCGGCGCGTCGCCTCCGCGAACAAGCAGCGCGCTCTCAGGGAACGGCGTTGGACGCACACCCAATCCCGGCAAGTTGAATTCCGGGAGAACGACCTTGGGCCGTTGCCAGGCGGCGAGGTGGACGGCACCACGCAAGGGGCGCGCCTTGTAGCCGTCAGCCGCCGGGGATTAGAATCCCTCTCAGCCACCGCAGCATTTCGCTGGGAGGATTTTGTTGGCTACTCGAGTGTCACCGACGTCATGCAACTGAGCCGCCTCACTTCCCTGGTCCTCCTAGTACTGGCGTCCGCCGCCTCTGCCGCGGACGAAGGCAGATTTACGTCTCTCGGTATTCCGGTGCGTGTGGGCGGCTTGATGGGCTGCATCGTCGGACCGAACGGACGCGGCGGGGACGCGCTGTATTTCAACTTCAATCAAACTTCCGGGAAACTCTTCCTCGTGCAGGTGGACCCGGACACCGGCGCAGCCAGGCAATTCGATCCGCCGGAAGGGCCGGGCGCGTGGGCGTTCATCACCGGGCCGGACGAGAAGATCTATCTCGGCACCTGGGACGGTGGACTGGTGCTGCGCTTCGATCCCCAGCAGCCGGAAAAGCAAATCGAAGTCGTCGGCAAACCGTCCGCCACGGAGAGTTATCTCTGGCAATTCGACGTCGGCAAGGACGGCAAGCTTTACGCCTGCACCTATCCGCAGGCGAAGCTCGTGAGTTTCGATCCCAAGACGAGCGCGATGGAAGATCTCGGCCGCATGCATCCGACTGAGATGTACGCCCGCAGCATCGCCGTCGGGCCAACCGGCAAGGTCTATGTCGGCATCGGCACGACCAGCGGCGATCTCGTCATGTTCGATCCGGCGACGAAGCAGCATCGAAGTCTGGTGCCGCCGGGGCTTGAAGGCACACAGGGCTGGAGGACTGTCAACGTCACGAAACGCAGCGACGGCAACGTCTATGCCGAGTTCGGCACAAACCTGTTCCGCCTTGATGACGAAACACCGGTCCGCGTCTCCAGTGCTCCGCCGCCGCCAGTGCGCAGATTACGCGATGGCCGAGAGGTCGTTTCGTTCGAGCGTGGTAGATTCTCGCTCAAGAACCCGGAGACCGGCGAAATCGTGGAACGCCAATTCAAATACGCCGGCAAGGGCGACATGATCTTCGTCGTCGGTAACGGCCCGAACGGCTGCATCTACGGCAGCACCGCGATGCCGATGGAGATCTTCCGTTACGACCCGAAAGTCGACGCGAGCGAACACCTCGGCAACATCCCCGGCGGCGAGGTCTATTCCTTCCTCGAACGCGAGGGCAGACTCTACCTGTGCTACTACGGTGGCGCGATCATGAACCTGTACGATCCCGCCAAGCGGCACTGGAAGTACGGCACCGAACCGGACTGTAACCCTATTTCCTTCGGTGGCGTCGGCGACGGCCACCTGCGTCCACGCGCGATGATCTACGGCCCGGACGGCATGATCTATATCGGCAGCGAACCGCCGTACGGTCAGTTCGGCGGCGCAATGGCGGTCTGGGATCCACGCGCGAACAAGACCGTCGAGAACTACCGGCACATCATCACGAACCAAAGCGTCGTGTCGCTGGCTTGGGAGCCGAAGAGCGGATTGATCTTCGGCGGCAGCGGCAACTGGGGCGGTGGTGGAACGCAACCGGTGGAGAAGGAAGCGAAGTTCTTCGCGTTCGATCCGAAGAAGAAGGTGAAGGTGTTTGAAACGGCGCTCGCGCCAGGCGCGAGAAATTATCCTGCCACCCTTGCAGCCGATGGAAGAGTCTTCACCACCGCCGGCAACCAGATGTTCGTCTTTGATCCCGCGACGATGAAGCTGGAGAAAACGATTCCGCTGCCGGGCGGCCAGGTGGAAATTTCCCTGGGCCGGCACCCAAGTGGCAAGCTGATTGGTCTCGCCGGCAGCAATGTGTATGTGGTGGACCCGGTGAAGCAGGAAGTTGTTTCCCAATGGACGTCGCCTGCCGCGATTCGCTGCGGTTTCGCGCTGACGGACGATGCGGTCTATTTCGGTTCGGGCGCGGAGCTATGGCGATATCAGCTTCCGGCAGGCATGTGAATCGGCCGTCTCACGGTTCGTGAACGCCGAACGACGAAGCACAAATGGCCGGAGACTTCTTAATTGACGAACGTCCGATCGCGACCGCAAGGTTCGCGGAGCGCGGCGTGAACGCCGCTTCGACGTCCGTACGATTTGGGGCGCCCAACGGGAATTCGGTCCACTCGTCCATGTGGAAGTCAGAACGGCCTGAAGCTCGCGTTCCTCTGGCCGGCTTCGTCATTCGAGCTTCGTCATGCCTTCGCGCTTTGTCCTCTGGGCTTCGCCACTTGAGCCTCGGTTTGCTCTTTGCCTTTTCGGCACGTGCCGCTGATGTCGCGCCCGGCGTGACTCCGATCCAACTCACCTGCGTGGATCCGCAAGCCACCGGTTACGGCACGTTTCAGAGTCACAACCAGAAAGTGGTCAGCAACCGGCGCGGCATCTTCATGACGCACCTTCATTCGCGCAACGAAGCCTACACCGCACAAAATTGGCGGCTCTCGTGGAGCACTGACGCCGGCGAGAGCTTTGCGACACTCTTTACCGCCACGAACGCCACCAATCCGCCGCTGCTGGAGACTGATGCCGACGACATCTATCTCGTGCGCCCGGATTTCGTGGATGGCCACGCCTACCTGCACCGTTTTCTGGCCGCGGAGAACTACGGCGAGCCTCGCATCACGAAAGTCACCAACGGCGCAGCGGGTAAATACGCCATGGTCCTCGACGCACCTCGCCGGCAGCTCGCCTATTTCGCGCACAACGGCACGTTTCACCTCGTCGGCCTCGATGGCGCGGTGCGACATTCCGCCAACCTGCTCAAGGACGGCCAGCACGCTGCGCTGCAATACCCGCTGCTTGCACTCGGCGAGGACGGCACGCTCCACGCCGCGTGGACGACCGTGAAGCACGGCGTTTATCTCTACTGGGACATCCACTACATGCAATCGCCGGACGGTGGGCTGACGTGGCGGCGCATGAACGGCACGCCGCTTTCACCGTCGCTGATTGCCAGTGAGGACGGTCCGACAGATCGCATTACGCTCGACGACGAATTCGAGTGCCACACCTGGCTCGCGAACTTCATGGTGAAGGGCGGCAAAGCGCATTTCCTTTACCTCGCACAAACCAATCCGCCCCGACAGCACTACGTTCGCTACGACCTGAGAACCGCCCGGCGCGAAGCCGACGTGCAGCCCGAGTTTCGCGGCGATCAGATCTCCTTGCGTGGGCTGGACGGATTCTTCACCACCACGTACGGGAAAGAGGACTCCCGGCTCTTCGCGATCAGTGCGGAAGCCGGCCAATCGCGGCTTGCCTGTCTGGCGAGCGACGACAACGGCCGCACATGGCACGACTACGCCGTGAGCGGGCCAGTGCTTTCGCCCTACGCCATCGGCGGATGCCGCGAGGTCACCGCGGATGGCTGGATAATTGGGTCATTCACCGCGGCCCGCGCGGACCCGAACATCACCGGCCCCGTGTCGGAGGTCTACTTTCTGAAGATTCGCGCCGATCTGCCCCTGCTGCGAAAAAGGACAGCCAATTGACTCGCATAAGGACAACTCTAGTGATGCCATTCGTCGCGATTCTGCTGAGCGCAAGCGGCATACAGTCCATGGAATCGCCCGCTCCACCCGGCTGGACTACCGCCGCGGCGCGGGAGGAAATCAAACCGGCTTTCAGCTACGACCCAAAGGGTGGGCGAACGCACGGCGGCGCATTCGTCATTGGCACTGATCAGCGCGAAGGATTGGACGGCCACTGGGAAAACACTTTTCCCGTCGAGGGCGGAACGTGGTATCGCTTTTCCGCTTTGCGGCGCGTCCACAACATCCCCGTGCCGCGTCGCAGCGTGTTGGTGCGCATTCGTTGGCGCGACGCCAAGGGCCGCGCAGTCAACCGCGACGAACCTGGCGCACACAGTTACGCCGGCGGCATTCCACCGCAAGCCGAGCCGGAGTTTCCTACCGACGGCGTGACGGAGCAGGATGGTTGGACGGAGGTGAGCGGAGTCTATCACGTTCCGTCCAAGGCCACGCAGGCGATTGTCGAATTGCATCTCCGCTGGGCCACGAACGCGCGCGTCGAATGGAGCGACATCGCGCTGACCGAGGTCCTGCCGCCCGCGCCGCGCAAGGTCCGCGTGGCAACGGTTCATTACGTGCCGCGCGGCGGCAAAACGGGAATGGACAGTTGCCGGCAATTGGAGCCGTTGATCGCCGACGCCGCGAAGCAAAGGGCCGACCTCGTCGTACTGCCGGAAACCATCACAGCCACCGGCAACGGCCTGAGCTACACGCAAGCCGCCGAGCCGATTCCCGGACCGGCCACCGAGTTTTTTGGCGGACTTGCACGAAAGCACGCCCTGCATCTCGTCGTCGGCCTCGTGGAACGCGACCGGCATCTCGTATTCAACACCGGCGTGTTGATCGGCCCGGACGGCACGCTTATCGGAAAATACCGCAAGACGACCCTACCACGCACCGAAATCGAGGCAGGCGTCACGCCCGGCGACGAGTATCCTGTGTTCGACACCAAGCTGGGCAAGATCGGCATCATGATCTGCTACGACGGCTTCTTTCCCGAGCCGGCGCGCCAGTTAAGCATTCGCGGTGCGGAGATCATCGCGTTCCCGGTCGCCGGCTGTAATCCGCTCCTTGCTGCCGCGCGTGCGTGCGAGAACCACGTGTTCCTCGCCAGCAGCACTTACTGCGGCACGAATCTCAACTGGATGATTTCGGCGATTTACGACCGCGAAGGCCGCGTGCTCGCGCAGGCCACGGAATGGGGCACGGTCGCCGTCGCGGAAGTGGACCTCGGCCAGCGCCTTTACTGGTCCAGCCTCGGCGATTTCAAATCGGAGAATGCGCGGCATCGGCCGGTGCTGCTGGGTGAGGGAAGTGACTGACTCCCTGCGCGGCGGTGTCCTGACGTGCCGGCCCAGCAACTCTCGGAAAGTCCGCAGCGGCCGGCATGCCTGCCACGCCGTCTCTTTCCGAGTCCGAACTGACGCACCTGATCGTCCGGCATTTCGCGTTTCAGGGGGCCGATCCCTGTCTCTTTACCGACTCGCGAACGCTTACCGCAATCCGCTTTCACCCCGAATACGTCTCAAGCCATCAACCATTCAAGAGCATCTCAGCCTCTTGCAGGTCGCATTGTTCTTGACACCGCACGTTGCGCCGGGCTGAAATAGCATAAACCAGACCCTGGAACCGAGGCGCCAGCCCGCGGGACTGGTACTAGTCGTTGGACCAAATGGGCATGCGACGTGTCCGGATTTGGCGTATTGGAACAGGTGAACCTGATATTGCGAAACGGAAGGCAACGATGCGAGCGCGATCACAAACGAGCCGTGGATGGACGCGGAACGCACGATTCAGCTTGGCTTTGGTTGGGACGATTGGTGTCTCGTGGATCGCGATCTGCGGAACGGATATGGGCGCGGCGCCGCCGACCGGTCTGGTTCCCCAAGTGACGCAACCGCGGGAAGAGAGCGTGTCCGGAAGCGAACTGCGCAGGCTCATCGAGGAGGACTGGCTGAAATCCCTGATTGAGCCACTCAGCACCAAGGCCGATGCGGCTGGCGCCGTGGACGGCGTCAAGGACGGCAAGTACGCGTTTCACACCGGGTTGGAGCCGAAGCCGTGGTGGCAGGTGGATCTGGGCAGTGTGCAAACCATCCAGCGGATCGTGGTATACAATCGTCTTGACTATGCACCGGGTTTGCACAACGCCGACAATCTGATCATTCTGACTTCGGACGATGGCCGGCAATGGACGCAACAACACGACAACCAGGGGCGCCATTTCGGCGGTATCTCCGGCGCACCGCCGCTGGAAGTCGCCTTCGGCGAGAAGGCGGTTGCCGCACGCTTCGTGCGTCTGCAGATTCCGAGCGCCCAGCCGATCTTCTTCCATCTCGATGAAGTGGAAATCTACGGGCCAGGCGACCCGGCCAAGAACCTTGCTCTGCATCAACCGGCTAACCAGTCGAGCCTCAGCCAGTGGTCAACGGCGAAGATCCGCACACAACAAGATTTTCCGACGGCCGCTTGCATTGAACGCGGCCGCAAGTTGGCTGCATATCTGACGCAGTGCGGAGTGGACACGTCGCAGCATCTTGCCTCGCTCGACCAGGCCGAAGAGAAGCTGCGATCGCTTCCGGGCGACGCGCCGGAAGACGCGCGTCGTCAACTCTACCTCGAGACACGATGGATCGTTCGCCAGCTCGTCTTCACGAATCCGCTGCTGGATTTCGACCGGTTGCTCTTCGTGAAGCGGTTCACGCAGGAGTCGTATCCGGACGTGTGTTTGAACCACATGCCCTGGGTCTCAAAGCCCGGAGGCGATCTGTGCGTGCTCCATCATGCCGGTCAGGGTGCGGGCCTGTTTCGCGCCGTTGCCAACCCGCCGAAGGACGACGGACTCTCTTCGCAAGCGGGACTGACCTCCGTGCTCAACGGCGCGCTGGGCCCCGGACACCTGCACGGCATGGACCTGTTCTGGGACGGGACCCGCGTCGTATTCGGCTATGCGATGGCTCGCAGTGACCAGCCACCCGATGGTTGGCTCGATCGTTCGCAGAGTTATCGCCTGCGGCGCACCGAGGAGCCGACGCACTTGTTCGAGGTCGGTGTGGACGGTCGCGGATTACGCCAGCTGACATCCGGCGAATGGAGCGATCTGGATCCGACCTATGCGCCGAATGGTGATATCGTCTTTGTGTCGGAGCGGTGCGGCACGTCGCTGCAGTGCAACGAGTACGACAAGGACGAAACAAGCTGCAACTTGTACGTGATACGCCCCGACGGCAGCGGTATTCGCCGCCTGAGTGTCAACAAGGACGGTGACTACCTGCCCCACACGCTGGACAACGGCCTGATTGCCTACACGCGCTGGGAGTATCACGAGCGCAGCTGGGCGTACATTCAATCGATCTGGACCATCCGCCCGGACGGCACGGGTGCCGATGCGATCTTCAAACAACATTTCGTGAACCCTTGGGCGCTCGAGGACACTCGTTCGATCCCCAACAGCCAGAAGCTCGTGGCGATCGCGACGGGTCATCACACGCTGGCCGTCGGGCCGCTGGTGATCGTGGATACCACCCTGGGAATCAACACGCCCCAGGGCATGGGGATTGTCACGCGGGGAGTGAATCCGCCCGAAGGCGGCATGGACGGCGTGCCGGTGCCCGAGGGAGGCGTGTCGGACAACGGCGGTTTTTATTCGACCCCCTGGGCGCTTTCCGAGAAGTTCTTCCTCGTTTCGTACACGCACGGCGACAAGACAACCGACCCGATCGGCTACGGTCTGTACCTGGTGGACGTTTTCGGCAACAAGGAACTCATTTATCGTGACCCGCGGATTTCCTGCTTTGCGCCCGTTCCGCTCCGCGCTCGCCAAAGGCCACCGATCCTGCCCGAAATGATCGATCATGCCGCCGACTATGCGACCTGCGTGGTGAGTGACGCAAGTTTCGGCTGCGAGGGACTTGCGCCGGAGCGGATCCGCTACGTGCGCATCGCCGAGCCGATCGGTTGGCCCTACGACAATCATCTGGGTGGGCAGCGCTACGGGGAGAAGGGGCCCACCCTGATCAACTGGACACCCATTCGTATTCTTGGCGACGTGCCGGTGGAGGCGGACGGCAGCGCGCACTTCCAGGTGCCGCCCGACACGGCGGTCTACTTCCAGTTGCTGGATGAGAATCGGATGGAACTGCGGCGCATGCGGAGCTTTGTCAGTTTCCAGCCTGGCGAGCGGCGCGCCTGTGCGGGCTGCCACGAGACTCGCGGCGTGGCGGCGCGCCCGGCTTGCGAACCGGTGGCCGGTGCGCTGCCACCCCCGGCACCGCTCCTGCCGCCGTGGGGCGTTCGCCCCGTCAGCTTTCTCCGCGATATCCAGCCGATTCTCGATCGCCATTGCGTGGAGTGCCACAGCGGCCTCAAGCCGGCCGGTGGCCATGACTTCTTCGGCGGCTTGACCGATTGGTCGAACCGGTTCGAGCAAGTGTGGGGCGCTGTGCCCGGCTACGGGTTCAACCGCGCTTTCGAGACAATCAACGCCGCGAGCCTCGTGGCCATCGCCGAACCCAATCTGCAGGACGCCAGCGTCACCCCAGTGCTGGCCTATGGAGCTCACAAGAGCAAGATGTTCGCGACGCTCTGCCAGGCTCCCCACACCGAGCGCGTCAAGTTGAGTGATGTGGAGCGACTGAGCCTGACCATGTGGATGGACGCCAATGCACCGTACCACGACACGTTCGTGAACAAGCGCGCGGAGACTGCCGCTTACGACCTGGCACATGACCACGAATTGCTGGAGAAACTACGGGCGCTGCATCAGAAACGCTGCGTTGGCTGCCATGCCACCGAGACCATCTCACGACTGGATTGGATCGACATCCACCAGGCGGATCGCAGTGTGTTTCTTCGCTCTCCGCTGGCCAAGACCTCCGGTGGGACTCAGAAATGCGGTGCGGCGGTCTATGCCGACAGTGATGACCCGGATTTCCAGGCGGTCAGGACCCTGGTCGCAGAAGCGCTGGATCGCGCGTGGGCCAACCCTCGACGCGACTTGAAGGCGCTCACCCGCTCGCCACAGGCCGAACAGGCCGTGGGGATGCGCACGCAGTAACGGAATGCGGATTCGCCGATGGGACGGCGATCCCGGCATTGGCTTCCCGATCGCAACCGGAAGCGAAATCCCGCTCAGATCACTGACGCACATTGCCCAGGCTGCCGAGTGTGGCGGTTCTGCGCGCTGGTGCGGTTCCAGCCGTCAACCGCGGGGGATTAGCCCGGATACTGCACAAAACCAGAAGAGCAATCACAGAGCCACAGAGATCGCCGAGAAAACACAAGAGGCGAAACTCACAGCTTGTCAGATTGGGTCCAAGCGTAATCGTTGCGAAACTACTTGACTTACTTATCCTTTCTTCACCCTCTGTGCCTCGGAGGTGAATAGTCCGCGTTAGAATTCCCATCAGCAAAGTACCGACGGCGTTGCGCCGGCGAGGAAAGGAGCACCTATCTTGACAACACGCATCTTCTCCTTCGTCGCTCTGTTTGTCTGGCCGACAGTCGCCTTGTCAGCGTCGGCCGCTGACGGCCCGGCGGAGCGCTGGTCCGAGCTGTCCGACCTGCGCCAAGTATCGGGAAAATGGACGACGCAGGACGGGATGTGGATCGGGGCGGCGGACGGGGGCGATGTCTTCGCTCGGTCCGAGGAAACCGTGACGGACTTCGTCATGGAGGCCGACATCCGCCTCATCGCGGGTCAGGGCGCCGCCGCCGTCGTATTCCGTGCCAACGCGGATTTGTCGCGGTTGTATGCGGTCACGCTCGATCACCGCCTGGGCGTCCTGCGTCTGTTCAAATGGCCCGATCCCGTCGTGCTAAAGGACGTTCCCGCCAAGCTGACTGCTGGCACCACGCACCGTGTCCGCGTGGCCGGGACTGGCGCGCGGATCACCGCGGAACTGGATGGGCAGCCGCTGATCGACGTGACGGACGCGGCGCACGCACGGGGCTTTCTGGGGTTGAATGTCTTTGGGTTTGGCGGTCCGGCGTCGGCGACGTTTCAAAACGTCCGGTTTCAGCGGACCAAGGATTCGATTGAGGGGCAAATACAACAGACCGAGGAGATGATCGCGAACTCGCGGGAGCTGGCCCACAAGTTTCAAGAGGACCCACAGCGGCCGCGTTACCATTTCCTGCCGCCGTCCGCATGGCTGAACGATCCCAACGGCGCGATCTATTGGAAAGGCCGCTATCACGTTTTCTACCAGCACAATCCCGACGGGGGCTATTGGAAGTGGATGCAATGGGGTCATGCGTCGAGCACCGACCTGGTCCATTGGGTGCATCACCCGATCGCCTTGACGCCGACCCACGGCGGACCGGATCGCGAAGGCTGTTTCAGCGGCGGCGTGGTCGTCCATGACGGCGTGCCGACGTTCATCTACCACGGCGTGCCCGACGGGACCTGTTTGGCGACGAGTACGGACGACCTGTTGTTGCGGTGGACCAAACACCCGGAGAACCCGGTCATCACGCCGAAGAAGATTCCGGGCAAATTCCAAGTATATGACCCGTGTGCGTGGAAACAGGGCGACTCGTGGTTTGCCTTGTGCGGGCGGATCGAGCACGGCCGGGACATCGCTTATCTGTTCCGCTCACCCGACCTCGTCCGCTGGGAATACCTGCACCCGTTCTACGAGTCGAACGGCCGCTGGACGGACGATGGCGAAGACTGCGCCGTTCCGGATTTCTTTCCGCTGGGCGGCAAGCACGTACTCACCTTCGCCAGTCACGCGCGCGGTGGGCAGTACTACATCGGCCGTTACGAGCACGACCGGTTCTTGCCGGAGCAGCACGGGCGGATGAACTGGCCGGGTGGAAGCACGATTGCCCCGATCACCCTGCTCGATGGCCGGGACCGCCGCGTGCTGTTCGTCTGGATCAACGAGCAACGCACGGTCCCGCGGTGCCGGGCCAGCGGTTGGGCCGGAATGCTTGCGCTGCCGCGCGTGTTGTCGCTCGGCACAGACGGCCAGCTGCATATCGAGCCGGTGCCGGAGTTGAACGTCTTGCGCATGGACTGCCGCAGCCAGAGCGACCGATCGCTGACGGCCGACGACGATCTCACGCTGGAAGGGATCCAAGGTGATTCGCTGGAGATCGCCTGCACGCTCGAACCCGGCGGCGCAGCGGAAGTGGGCCTGCGAGTCCGCTGCGCGCCCGATGACGCGGAGCAAACCACGATTGCATTTCGCCCCGGCGACAAGACGCTCGCCATTGACACTCGGCGATCCACGCAAGATCCCGACGTGGGCGTGGCGCTGACGCAGACGTTTCTGGCCGACAAGACGACCCGCATACAAGTGGCGCCGCTGGAGTTAGCCGCCGGGGAACCCTTGCGGCTGCGCGTCTTTCTGGACCGCTCGATCATCGAGGTCTATGCCAACGGGCGGCAAGCGGTGACGCAACGCATCTATCCCTCGCGGCCCGACAGCCTGCAGGTCCGCGCCTTCAGCCGCGGCGGGCCGGCCACCCTGCGCACGCTCGATGCCTGGACCATGGCCCCGGCCGGGCTGTGATGACGGGTGCGGCTGGATTATGTAGCAAGCAGGTCAGGCGCCATCCGGAATCCAAGATTGACTTGGTCCGACAGCCCTACTCGCTGCCGCGCGGAGCCGGTGCGCATGAATACGCATGGTGGCGCCGACACGCACGTGTTCAAAACGGGCCAAGTTGAACTGGCTGCGAAGTTAGTCGAGAAGGCCGTCTGGGATCACCAGGACGAGACGCTTACCGACATGCGACAACGTGTCCACGCTGGAAGGAACCCGAACGAGGATCGTCGTCGCGATCATCTTCCGGTTCATGCCGAACATCCGTTTGCAGCCGACAACCGCCGGGGATTAGAATTCCTGTCAGCGGCTCTGACTCCTATCAGCGGACATTGACATTCCTACCAGCGAATCATGAACACAACCATCTATCTGCGTTGGACTATTTCGGCCTTCCTGGCCGTCACGATGCTCTCCTCCGAAGGCAATGCGCGGGCTGCCGGGCCGGCACAGCGCCCGAACATCATCTTCATCCTCGCTGACGACATCGGTTACGGCGACCTGTCCTGCACTGGAGCGAAGCACGCGAAGACCCCCGCGCTTGATCAGTTGGCGAAAGAGGGCGTCAAGTTCACCAGCGCCCACTCGCCCGCCTCGACCTGCACGCCGACGCGGCGGGCGTTTCTCACCGGCACCTATTCGTGGCGGCAGAAACCCGGATCAAGCATTGCCCCCGGAGACGCACCGCTGTCGATCCCGCCGGGTACGATTACGGTGGCGTCGTTGCTCAAGCAGGCAGGGTATCGCACGGGGGTCGTCGGCAAATGGCATCTCGGCCTTGGACCCGAAGGCGGCCCGGATTGGAACGGCGACATCAAGCCCGGCCCTTTGGAGATCGGCTTCGACTACGCGTTCTGTATGCCGGCTACCGGCGACCGCGTGCCCACAGTCTATGTGGAAAACCACCGGATCGTCGGCTTGGACCCGAAGGATCCCATCAAGGTCAACTACCGGGAAAAGATCGGCACGGAGCCGACTGGCCGGGAAAACCCAGAAATGCTCACGCTCAAACACACGCATGGGCATGATTACACGATCGTCAACGGCGTGGGCCGCATTGGCTGGATGGCGGGCGGCAAAGCGGCGCGCTGGGTGGACGAAGACATGGCCGACACGTTCACCCGGAAAGGCATTGAGTTCATCGAGAAGAACGCGGGCGGTCCGTTCTTCCTCTATTTTGCCACGCACAATATCCACGTGCCGCGCATTCCGCACCCTCGTTGGAAGGGCACCAGTCCGGTGGGCACACGTGGTGATGCCATCCAGGAAATGGATGGTGCCGTCAGCGCCCTGCTCAAGACGCTCGACCGGCTCAATCTGACGGAAAACACTCTGGTGATCTTCACGAGCGACAATGGCGGCGTGATGGACGACGGCTACGAGGACGTGGGCAGCTTTGACTACCATCCGAATGCACCGTTGCGCGGCTACAAGGGGTCGATTTGGGAAGGCGGCCACCGGGTGCCGTTTCTCGCGCGCTGGCCAGGCAAGATTCAAGCTGGCAGCACGTGCGACGCGCTGATTGCGCATCTGGACATGGCAGCGACTTTCGCCGCGATAACCGGAGTGGAGATTCCCGCCGGCCAGTGCCTCGACAGCTTCAACGTTCTACCCGCGCTGCTGGGGCAGAAAACTCCGGTACCACTGCGTCCGCATTTTGTCGCGCACACCGGCGGCACCGAAGGACCGTTCTCCATCCAAAGCGGCGACTGGAAATACCTGGAGGTCACGGCGCCTGTCAGAGCTGCCGACAGCCGGAAGGCGGTGCAGGCCAAGAGCGGAGGCACGCGTCAATCCGGCTTGTTCAACTTGGCGAACGACGTCGCCGAAGAAGACAACCTGGTGGCGAAGGAACCGGAGAAATTAAAGGAGTTGCAGGCCTTGCTGGCCAAGCTGCGCGGCGCGGGATCTTCGCGGTAAACACGCGAACGATACAAGAACCTTTCCGTAGAGCGCGTTTCTCTTCCGCAAATGAAGAGGCCGGCGTTGGCAGCGATCTGGCCCCAGCCACCGCCGTTCCACTCATAGATTGCTGCGATGAGGCAATGCGGACAGTACCGGAAGACTTGTGGCCATTCAGGCCCGAATGGAAACCAAGACCAGGTTGACGCTTCAATACGTACCACAGTTCGCTTCCACTTGATAAGAAAGACCACCCCATGAGCGACACGACTTCCGCGCGTTCCGGTCGACAGCGTTCGCACGTTGCCTCTCGCCGCGATTTCCTCCGGCAGTCGGTGCTCACCGGTGTTACGGCAGCCACTGTCGAACTTGGCCTTGCTCACAGCGTGCATGCGGCCGGGAGCGACCTGCTGCGCGTGGCCCTGATCGGTGCCGGCGGTCGCGGAGCCGGGGCCGCGGACAACATACTCAACACCAAGGCCAACGCGAAACTGGTGGCCGTGGCCGACGCGTTTGAGGACCGCATCGCTACGTCCGTGAAAAGTCTTGCCGAACGGCACCCGGACCGCGTCGACGTACCTGAGGAGCGACAGTTCACGGGGTTGGACAGCTATCAGAAGGCGATCGCCTGCGACGTCGACCTCGTGTTGCTCTGCGCGCCACCCGGATTCCGGCCCGCGCACTTCGAAGCTGCGGTCAGTGCCGGCAAGCATGTGTTCATGGAGAAGCCCGTCGCCACCGATTCGCCTGGAGTGCGCCGCATTCTGGCCGCTAATCAGGTCGCCAAACAGAAAGGCTTGGCCGTGGCTGTCGGACATCACCTGCGCCACGAAACCAAGCACCAGGAAGTTGTCAATCGGATTCATGATGGGGCGATCGGCGATGTGAAGTTTGTTCGGGTCTACTTTAACACCAGCGGTATCTGGAACCGCCCGCGCAAACCGGGACAAACCGAAATGGAGTACCAGGTCCAGAACTGGTACCATTTCACATGGCTCAGCGGCGATCACCTCGTGGAACAGCATGTCCACGACATCGACGTCGGCAACTGGATCCAGCGGGCGCACCCCGTACAAGCGCAAGGCATGGGTGGGCGGCAGGTTCGCTGCCAGCCCGGCATCGGTGAGATCTTCGATCATCACTCCATCGAGTTCATCTACGCCGATGGATCGCGCATGATCAGCTATTGCCGGCAGATCCCCAATTGCTGGAACAGTTTCTCGCAACACGCTCACGGCACGAAAGGTTACGCCGGCATCGAAGGCCACGGAGCCAGCACTCTTCACATCGACGGCCAGGAACCGTTGAATTGGAAGCGGACTGCCGACGGTCATCAGGTCGAGATGGACGACCTGGTTGCGGCCCTGCAGGCAGGCCAACCCTACAATGAAGCCGACTGGGCGACGGAATCCACCATGACTGCCATCCTGGGGCGCATGGCGACCTACTCGGGCAATATGGTCGATTGGGACGTGGCACTGGCCTCCCAACTCGATCTCGGGCCCAGCCGCCTGGCCTGGGATGCCGAGCCGAAGTCCAAACCCGATGCGAACGGCGTTTACCCCTGCGCCATCCCGGGTGTTACCCAGGCATGGTAGCTGGTTTCTGTTACTCTGTTCCCATCAGCGCGGAAACGAACCGGGGATGGCCAGGCAAAGCGACCACGGTGGCGTGCCTGAACGCGAAACCTCATCGTTCGCCCTCCCTCCTGTTCGGAACTGCTAAAATGCAGCTCCGTCGAGCGACTGTCCGGGAAGACTACCGCGTCGGATCCGGATCGCTGTTTGAACGAGCCCCACCACGAGATGCCTCGGAGGTTTCCCAACCATGAAATACGTTTGCTGCGCCATAGTGTTGTTCGGCGCGTGCGGTGGAACCTGGTCCACAGTCACCTCTGAAGAATTGCCGGGGCCTTGGCAGATCGTCAAGAGCGCCGACGGTTGGCGACTGCTCCAGGACGGCAAGCCGTTCTACATCCAGGGAGCGGTCGGCTGGAACCGGTTCGATGTGCTGAAGGCCTGTGGTGGAAACGCGGTCCGCGCGACGGCCAACCGGGCCACGTTGGACGCGGCGCAGCGGGAAGGTCTGGCTGTGATGGCCAATCTGCCGGTGCGCGGCGAGCGAAACGGCATGGATTGGGGCAATCCCGAGCAAGTCGCGGAGCAGCAACGCAAGGTCCTGGCGGTGGTCCAGGAGTTGAAGAACCATCCGGCCGTGATGTTCTGGTCGGTGGGAAATGAGTTGGATCACATTCCCGGCAAGCCGTCGTACCACCCGCAACTCTGGGACCGGCTGAACGACCTGGCCGTCGCGATCAAGCGAATCGACACGCACCATCCCGTGTTGACGGTCGTCGGCACCGGGCACTACGAGCGGAAGGCCCAGGAAATCACCGCGGCGTGTAAGGACATGGATCTGTTGGGAGTCAACGCCTACGGCGACCTCGGGCCAGTGACCGAACTGACCCGCAAACACTGGCCCAAGCCGTACGTCGTCGCCGAATGGGGCCCGACCGGACACTGGCAGGTCCCAAAAACCAAGTGGCGCGCGCCGCTGGAGCAGACGAGCACCGAGAAGGCGCAAGTGATCGCGGAGCGCTACGAGCAGATCATCTTGACCGATCGCACGCATTGCCTGGGCTCGTTCGTGTTCTATTGGAGCGAGAAGCAAGAGACGACGCACACCTGGTATGGTCTGTTCTGCAATGGTCTGCGCACTGAGTCGATCGACGTGATGCAGCACTTCTGGAGCGGAGCGTGGCCGGCGAACCGAGCCCCGGCAATTCGGGGACTGGCCGTCGAAGGGTTACCAGACCCGCGGTCGGTGTCGCTCCAGGCCGGGAGAACGTATCGGGCGGAAGCTCAAGTCACCGATCCCGACCCGGACCCGCTGACGTTCTCCTGGGACGTCCGGCCTGAAGTCGAAATCCCTGCAGGTTCGTACGCCGGAAGTATGGAAAAGAAAGCCCAACCGATCGACGGGCTGATTCGCGATCCCGCCGGTCGGCAGATCGAATTCACTGCCCCACAGACCGCGGGCGGCTACCGCCTGTTCGTCACCGCGGCCGACGGCCAGGGGCACATCGCATACGGGAACATTCCGTTCGTGGTCGTCCAGTGAGTTAACCGCAACCTTGAGCGTGCACGGATCAGTGGTGGAGTGGCACATCTTTTCGGCGTGGACGGTTTGTCGCCCGTGGCGAACGTTGGCCGAAAACGTGGGCCGACCTCCGTTTCTTCACCGACCCGTGAACGCATACCTGATGGTCTTGTCGAACATGAATGCACAGCGAACCTTGCCGTTGACCCTCGCCACTCTGCTGTTGACGTCAGTGGTCACAACGCAGGCCGCAGCGCCAATCGGTGTGAGCGACATCACTGGCGCCTCGGAGAATCCCAAGAAGGTGGACCGTCTGGAGATCACGCAACCGGGCGTGTATGAGAACTACCTCGTGGACGGCAACTGGCAGACCGGCAACCGCGTAAAAATCACCGCCGACAACGTCACACTGCGCCATTGCGAAATCCGCAACTGCGGCGGCAACGGCGTAGGTGTCTTCGGCCGGAACATCGTGATCGAGGGCTGCCGGATTCACCACTGCCTCCACAGCACGTTTAAGGAACAGCACGACGCGCACGGCATTACCGGCCGCTGGAACAACATCACCATCCGCAACTGCGAGATTTACTATTTCTCCGGCGATGCGGTGCAGTTTGACCCGGACCGGAAATCGCAGGGCCGCGTGTTGATCGAGAACTGCACGTTTTGGACAGGCCCAATGCCCGAGGACGCCGCGGGCTTTCACAAGGGCGAGCGCCCGGGCGAGAACGGTATTGACACGAAGACCATGCCCACTGGCGCACGCTGTGAACTCGTCGTGCGCAACTGTTACTTTCACGGTTTCAATCAACCGGCGCAGATCGGGAACTGCGCGGCGTTGAACCTCAAGGAGAACGTTCACGCCTTCGTCGAGAACTGCATCCTGAGCGACAACGAAATCGGCTTTCGCTTGCGCGGACCGGGCAGGCGTGGTGGCGCGTTAGTCGAGATCAAGGACTGCGCGATCTACGATTCCGCGGTTGGCGTTCGGCTCGAAGACTCGATTCGCGACTTGAAGATCGAGCGCCTCGGCTTTGGCAAGAATGTCGAACGCAGGTACCAAGAGGCTGGCGGTGGGGCAGAGGGAGGTTACGTCAATACGGGTGAGTACGACGCGCCTGCACTTGAAACGCTGCTACAAAACGGATTTCCTTCCCGCTGAACAGTGCCATGAAACCCGGACGATGTTATGTGATCGGGTGTTGCGCCTGGCTGGCTGCCGTTGTGCCCAACGGCGCGCTACTGGCTCAGAAAAGCCAAGCTGCACGCGCTGAAGAGTTCTCCGGTGGCCTGATTGATTGGTGGACCGAAGGAGGCGAAACCAACTGGGTCGAAGCGGGCCGGCTCTACATGAAGGCTGACGATCCCAAAATCGACGGCGGCGGTGCAGCCACGGCCTGGTGGAAGATACCTCATCCCGCTGATTTCAATCTGACGCTCGACGCGCATGTCGTTTCGTCTTCCATCGAAGCCAACAACATCAACCTCTTCTTTTGTTACTCGGACCCTGCCGGCGAGCCCCTCTATGCGACCCGGGAATCGCGCCGCAGCGCCGACTACAACCTTTACCATCAACTCAACGGTTACATCGTCACCTTCCTCAACGACTCCAAGGGTGAAGGCGGACGCCATCCGGACGGCTCCACCAAAGCCCGCGTTCGTATCCGGCGCAACCCCGGTTTCAAGCTCCTGAACGAGACTTTCGTGAAGCAGTGCCGGGCTGGAGTCACTTACACACTCTCCCTGTCGAAACAGGCGGGGCACATTCGCTTCGCAGTCGACGGAGAGACGTTGCTTGAAGCCGACGATCCCGATCCCTGGCAGGGCGGCCTCTTGGGATTGCGAACCTACCGGACGGTCCTCTGGTGGGACAACCTGCTGTTGAACGCGAGTCCAGTGAAACAGTGATGCCGGTCACTGAGCGCTTCAGGATGAACTCGCGCTACCCCGATTCGACCACGAAACAGACCTCGCCCCTTGTTCATCACTACCGTGATTGTGCTGGCATAATCACTACGAAGTGAATTGTCAGGTCCCAGGTCAAGTCACCACCTGCCTCGGTCGGATGAGAACCACTAGCGACCCTTCGTTGCGGCGATGTCAGATCCCTCCCCCCGATTATCCGAACAGAGGCCTGTTCCCATGTCATCCGTCGAGAGCGCAATCGGCAGTGTGTTAGTGGCCAAAGAGTCGGTCGTTAAGAGCCAGATCGCTCTTGCCGTCCAGGCAAAGGCTTTGGACGCTTTCAAACAACAGGGTCAGGCCGCGGTGCAACTCGTGGAACAGGCGGCACAACTCAGCAAGGCAATCGGTTCTGGCACCAGTTTCGACGCGGTCGGATAGCGATCGCGACAACGGTCCCGTACTGCCACGCTGTACCCAACAGGTCAGTCCGCGGCCGCATCGCACCTCATGCCGCGGAAGACCCGGTCGTTCCAGATCCGGTTCCTCGATCTATTGGCTCGTATCATTTTGGGCGCACGGAACGCGGAACGTGCGACACGTGCCTGCCAGACCATTGGGCTATTGATCCACAACGGAACCATCCGCGTGCAGGCGGGTGCTCAGGTCACGCGGGCGGTATGGATGACGCTGACGAGCGTCTTCGACCAGTTCCACGCCGATGCCCGGCGCGTCCGGGATGATCAGAAAACCGTTCTCCTGCCGCAGCGCCCCGCGCACGATCTCGCTTTTCGGAGGTTCATGTTCGCCGCGCGGGTATTCCTGCAATGCGAAATTCGGGATACACGCCGCGAGTTGCACGCAGGCCGCAGTGCTCACCGGACTGAGCGGATTGTGCGGCACGACCTGGGCGTAGTGCGCCTCGGCCAGCGCCGCGATCTTCTTGCTGTTGGTCAGCCCACCGCACAGACACACGTCCGGGCGAACGTACTGCACCGCGCCGCGCTCCAAGAGCGTGGCGAACTGCTGCAGGGTGAAGAATCGCTCGCCCGTGGCGATCGGGATCTTGATCTTCTGCGCCAGTAGCGCCATCGCATCGAGGTTGTCGGGGAGGATCGGGTCCTCGTAGAAAAACGGGTGATATGGTTCGATGCCCTGTGCCAAAGCGACGGCCTCGCCGGGCGTCAGGCGCCGATGGATCTCCAAGCACAGATCGACTTCGTTGCCTACTGCTTCGCGGTAGCGTCGGACCGTGTCGATAGCGTCCTGGATCTTGTCCGCGTAGGTCTTGAAATACGGAATGTCCCGCGACTCATCCAGAAACGGTGTCAGGTGTCCGACTGCGGTGAAGCCTTCCTGTTTCGCCGCAACACAACCTGCGACCAGCTTCGCTTTCGTATCACCGAACACGTGGTAGTAGACGCGCGCCTTGTCGCGGCATTTGCCTCCCAGCAGCTGGTAGCAGGGGACGCCAAAGTACTTGCCTGCAATATCCCACAGAGCAATGTCAATGGCGCTCAAGGCACCCATGATCGCCGCGCCGCTGAAGTGCGTCGAGCGATAAAGGTACTGAAAGTGATGCTCGATGCGCAGCGGGTCCTGCCCCACGAGGTAACGCCCGCAGGTCTCGACTACTTGCTCCGAAGCCTGGAGAAAGCCCCACGCTCCCGACTCACCCAGGCCTGTCAGTCCCTCGTTCGTGTGCACTTGCACGAACAAGTAGCGATCGACGGGAACGGTCTCCACGGAGGTGATTTTCAGCGGCACCATGCCCCGCCGCTGTGTTGCCAGCGACCTTTCCCCTGCGAACGACAGCAAACCTAGTCCCAGCAGACCCTTGGCAAATTCTCTTCGTTGCATAGTGGCTACGCTCCCCTGGTTCGCCGAACGGTCCTCACCTTCAGACGCCGCAGTCCCGTCGAATTGCGGTCGCGACCAAGTCCCCATAGTAATCTACCGAAACACGAGACGCGGATCGACATATCGGTCAATCCGCGGTCGATGACCGGCGACAGCGACTTCGTCGGCGAGACGGTTCAGTTTGACTGGCGGGAAGCCGCCTTTGGATGCGCAGGAAATAGTGTTGGACCAGGCTGGATCAGTGTTCTTCCCTACGTGGGCAACAGGGATCCGAACCCTCGCGATCCCAAAACCGGCGCGATCGCCCGAAGCTACTCGCAAACCCTGATCGCGGCCCTTTCGGTCCGTGACCCGATGCCGATTGGGCCATGAACAACGCGTGACACCGATTTGTTCAACTCGCAGGTTATGCTTCCGCATAGCGGCGACAGGCTGTAATAATGCTGACGCATAACCTACTGACTTATTCTGCCTCGGGCAAACAGCCGCGCCGGCACATCTCCTTGGCAAGTGTGGTGCTGACGCGGGGTCGCGCATTCCCAAGGGGTGGCCGGAACGCCCCGCAAAAGCCACCCGTGCAGGGACCTCATCTTGCAGCCGTAAACCGCCGAAGATTAAAACTCCTGTCAGCTTCTCACAGCCCGAACCCAAGAAATGATTCCTTTGCCACGAATTCGGGTGGAAGACTTCTTCAAACGGAGCGCTGCCTTTGACGTCGTACGTGGTGGAATTGGCCGGTGTCACGAAGCGGTTCGGGGAACAAGTGGCGGTAGACCGACTCGACTTGCAGGTACCCGAGGGGTCGATCCATGGCTTCATCGGCCCGAACGGATCGGGCAAGACCACGACCCTGCGGGTGATTCTGCGGATCCATCAACCGGATGCGGGATGCGTCCGAGTGCTGGGTAAAGATCGGAGCGAGGCAGCCAACGACCAACTGGGTTACCTTCCTGAAGAGCGCGGGCTGTACAAGCGCATGACGGTGCGGCAAGTGCTTCGATATTTCGCGCAGCTGAAAGGGGTCCGCCGGCCCGATCCGCAGATCAGCTGGTGGCTTGATCGGATGGGGGCGCGCGAATTCGAGCACAAGCGCGTCGAACAACTTTCGAAAGGGATGGCCCAGAAGGTGCAGTTCATCGCCGCGGTTGCCGCTCAACCGCGGCTGGTCATCCTCGACGAGCCTTTCAGCGGGCTCGACCCGGTGAGCCAATCGGCCATGCGGGACGTCGTGCTGGAATTGCGCCAAACCGGCACGACGGTAATCTTCAGCACGCACGATATGGAAGTGGCCCAGGGGTTGTGCGACCGTGTGCTGATGATCCACCGCGGCCGGAAGGTTCTTGACGGACCGCTGGACAGCATTCGGCAGCAGTACGGCTCCAATCTCCTGCGCGTGCGCATGGATGGAGGCGCCGCGCTGCCCGCGGACCTTCGCGGCATCGCCGAATGTGTTGCCACCGGCGGGTTCTTCGACTTGAGATTGGCCGACCACTCTTGCCGGCCCGAGTTGCTGCAGCAACTCGCGGCGCGAGGAAACCTGGAACATTTCGAAGTCGTGCGGCCATCGCTGCGCGATATCTTCGTGCGTATCGCGGGCACCGAGCAAACAACCTGACAAAACCATGCACAAGATGTTCACGATCGCACGACGCGAAACGTCGGCCATGATTGCGACGAAGGCCTTTCTCTTCACGCTCGTGATGATGCCCATTCTCATGTTCGGCGGCATCTTCCTGATGCCGCGACTGAACCGTCTGTCCCCCGCGAAAACGCAGCGCATTTCCATCGCCGACGGGACCGGCATGTTGATGCCAGGGATTCTCGCGGCTAACGAGGCGCGCAACACCGCGCTGCGTTCCGCGAAAACCGACCTTCGCGACCGGGATAAGGCCACGGAGGCCGAATCCGAAGACGATGACGGCGAGCCCTTCGGCCCGAACACCGACCTGTGGCAGATCGAAGCGACCCTTTCCAATACTCTGGACGATGGCGCAAGACTGAAACTGAGCGATGAGATACGCAGCGGTTCCCTGTATGCGTTTGTCGAGATTCCGCCAGAACTCCTGAACGATGGCGGTTCGGCAGTGAGCGTCCCGTTCGTGAGTCAGGATGCCGCGATCAGTTCCGCGCGGCAGTGGCTGCAGGGAATCATCCAACAGCAAGTGCGCTCGCGACGCCTGCACGCGCTCGGCCTCGACCCGGCCGTCGTGGCCAAGGCCGACGTGCCGGTTGGAGTGAACCCGGTTCTACCGTACACGCGTAGCGTGACCGGCGGCGCGGAGACGAAGGGAGGCACGAGTATTCTGGTGACTCTATTCTTACCGTTCGGTGTCATGGCGTTGATGTTCCTGGTGATCTTCCTCGCCGCCCAGCCCATGCTGGAAAGTGCCATGGAAGAGAAGGGACAGCGCATCGCCGAGGTATTGCTGGGCTCAGTCAGTCCTTCGCAGCTTATGGCCGGCAAGCTGCTCGGCAACCTCACGGGGTCCATGCTCATCTTCGTGATTTACGGTTGTGGCTGCTGGCTGGTCCTGCACCACAACCACTGGGAACAGCACTTGCCCTGGTCGCTCGTCCCGTGGTTTATCGTGTTTCAAGTGCTGGGTGTGGTCCTCTTCAGTTCCGTATTCCTGACTATCGGCGCGGCCATCAGCGAATTGAAAGAGGCCCAGAGTCTGTTGCTTCCCGTCTGGCTGCTGCTTCTCGCGCCGATGATGGTGTGGTTGTCTGCGGTGCGCGAGCCCAATGGACCGGTCGCGCTGGCGCTGAGTTTCTTTCCCCCATCCGCGCCGCTGATGATGGTGCTGCGTCTGGCCAGTGGCCAGACTATTCCCGTCTGGCAACCGCCCGCCGCGGCCATGCTGCTACTCGCGACTTCGGCGGCCATCGTGTACCTCGCCGGCCGCATCTACCGGACTAGCCTATTGCGCGTGGATTCCGCGCGGTCGTTCCGGCAATTGCTGCAGCGTCTTACTTCCCAGTGACGCCGTTTGCCACGATCCCGCGCCGGGCATTGATATCATCGGACTGAGGTGCCTGAGACGTCAGCCGAACGGCTGGCTGAGCTTGCCCATCCCAATCGCCAGCCAGCGGAACCATGTCGAGAATACAGATGAGTCTTCGCATGGCTCTACTCCTGAGATTCGTCCGAACCGCAGAGAGTTCATTCTCTCGAAGGCAAATCAGCCGCCGCACGCCGTTTTCAACGGCGACCAGAGCGATGTCGTACCCAATTTCGCCCCGAAGCCGGGTGATAGGCTGGGTCATTGAAACCGACCAGCCACGGCTGCGCACTACACCACCCCCGCGATTTCTCCGCCGGCCAGCAAGTCACGGTCTGTGCCTATGGCAAGTCGGCTTTAGCCAATTCGCCGACCACCTTCCCGTCCGTTCCGATCAACAGAAGCCGCACCGAGGCCGTGTTCGCTGGAGCGGCCACGGTGGTGTCCAGCACAACCGGATTCAGCGGTGAAACGCCGGACGTCAGATCGAGAGTCTGCAGTTGGCCTCCCTGCGCGTTGGCAGATTCGGCGCGCACCGTGCCGGGAGCGAATACGCCTAGCCGGCCTTTGAGCCGCACTTGCCCCGCGCCCCGTTCCGCCGTGAGCGGCTCCGCGATCAGGCCCGCATCCGAACAGCCCACCATCGGGAAATCGCCGCCGATGTTGCAGGCATACCAGTCGTAACGCCAGGTGTAGCTCTGGCCGGGTTTGAGTTCCGCAAACGGACTCAGCACCTCGCTCTCAAACACGTAGGGATTCTCCGCCGCATTCGCGGGCATCACCATGTCTTTGTTGTAGGCATGGATCTGGCCTACGCCGTTCAACCAGAACTCGACCGACGAACCGTCGGGGTATTCTCTCCTGGGTTCGAAGACGAATCGTTGCACGAACACCGCGCCGCGTTCGCCGTCCACCGTGGCAACCCAGCCGGCATGGCTGTCGAGTCCGATCTTGCCTACCCTGTATTGATACTGGACGTGCATGAGTCCGCGCGCTGTGTCGGGCTGGAACGACGGATTGTCCGCCTCGCCGAATACCACGTCATAGCCCCTGGGAAACTTGCTTCGCGGATTGAGCGGGCACCACGCCTGCATGAGCGGGTTGTGGCCGGAACCGTCTGCCTTCGCGCCGTCGAGTTGCGTGTGCGCCCAAATGCCCCAGCGGCGCGGCTTGTTGTCGATGTTCTTCATCGTTGCCTCGAAGCTCACGCGCGTCCGGCCGTCGAAGACCCGCACCACACGCGAGAACTGTATGCCGCTGCGCGGGTCCTTTCCGCTGGTCAGGCGGATCGCGGCTTCGCCCTGTTCCTCGTCGAGTCTCTCCGAGGTGTAAGGTTGGCCATCCAGCACGGAGTCGGGCGGGCCGGGCCATTGCTGGTCGTTTGCCCAACCCTGCGGCGCGGGCCAAAGTTTGTCACCGCCGACGTTGAACCAGCCGCCGTCCGCTGCGAGACCATTCGACGGCGGCAGCTTGCCGGCCAGTTGTGGGTTTACCCAGAGGAATTCCTTTCCGCCAAGCTTGAACTGGATGATACGCCCGCCTATGTGCGGCAGCACGTGCAAATCGATCAGGCCGTTGCTCAGGCAGACTGTCTTCCACCCGCGATAGGCGGACTCAACCGCCAGCGACATCGCGCCGCTCGCCGCCCGCGGTCCGTACGGAGCGGCGTGATCCTCCATTGCGATCCGGGTGGCAGGCTTGTCGGAGGCGCGCAACGCGACCAGTGGTGCCAGCAGGATCACGAGGAGGATGCCGATGCGGCCCAATTGTGTTGCTCTGTCCATCAGTGGCTTCTTCTCGGGTATGGGGCATGCGTGCAGCTCAGGGCATCCGGCCGACTCGCCAGCCCCCATGGTAGCGACACCGAACACACTGTCAAAACAGGTTCGATATCCGAGGCCATCGCCGTGCCCGTTGAAACCGCGATCAAATCGTGAGACGATTACTGTGGAGCGGGACGGCCGTTTCTTGCGAAACACCTTGGGTTGACTCTGGCAGTTGCGCAGGAGAGTTCGTGGACGCCTCCCGTGTCGTCAACATGGTTGTTCTTTTCTACGAGGCGCCGCGAAAAGTACTCCCAGCCCTTCGGCGGCAAAGCTGAGGCTCATGTTCAAGAAGTCGGACGATGAGGAAGCTAACCGCAGTTGCAGTCTGGTTTGGTTTGCTCTCAACAGCCATTGGGGCGGCGGAGACGAAATCCGTCGGCAATACCGGTGAGGAACCGGTCAACGAGGTTATAAAGGATCGACACATGGAAGCCGTCGTCACGCGTGTCGAGAGCCTGCGCGACGAGATGGTCTCGCTCGCGCAACAACTCGTGCGGACCAACACGGTCAATCCGTACAGCGGCGATCCAGCGGAACGATGTGGCAGCGAGGCCGCCGGCCAGGCGGTGATCGAGCCGCTACTGACGGGCATCGGCGCACGCGTCGAGAAGTTCGATTGCCCTGCCGACATCTACGCGGCGACGGGGGTGCTCGGCCCGAAGAACCGGGACTTCCGTGGGCGGCCCAACCTCGTCGCAGAGATGGCGTTCGGCCCCGGCCGCCAACGAGCGCTGCTGATGTTCCACATGGACACCGTCGGCGTGACCGGAATGACGATTGCGCCGCACGCAGGCAACATCCGCGACGGCAAGCTGTACGGCCGCGGATCGAGCGACTGCCGCACCGGGATCGCCGCGGCCATCGTGGCGGCACGCGTGCTCCACGAATTCCGCGACAGACTGCGAGGATCCCTGACGATCTTCAGCGTCGCGGAGGAGGAGTGCAACGGGGGCGGTGCCGGAGCACTGGCGTGCGTTCAACGCCTCAAGACGAGTCTGCCACCCCTCGCTCTCCAGTCGCCACTGTTCAGCTTCGCGATCTGCACGGACGGCGCTGGGCCGTGGCTTTCGCGCGGTTATGGCGGTGTGATCACAGCCGAGCTGCGCGTGCGCGGCCAAGGTGGTCACGCGGCGGGACCAGGCGGGGTCAACGCGATTGACAAGGCCGTGTGGGTGAAGGGTGCGGTAGATGCATTCAAGCGCGAGCGGGAATCGGCGCAGGAGGGGGCGCGCGTCAACCTGGGTATCTTCCGCGCCGGCGTCCATCCTGCCGTCATCCCGGCCGATGCGCTGCTGGCCTTCAACGCAAGCACGACCGTCGCAGACGACTCTGTGAGCGTGCGCGCGAGGTTTGAGCGGGTGCTGCGCGATCACGAGGCGCGCGATGAGTGGTTGCGCGACCATCCGGCGGCGCTCGAGTGGATTAAGGACCTTGCGCCGTACGAGACGCCCGCCGATCATTGGCTCGTGCGCGATTTGGCGTCGGCGCACGAGCAGGTGCTTGGCCAGCCGGCGAAGGTCGAGTTGAATCCGGCATGGAGCGATGCGTGCTGGCTCGCGCGCGAGGGCATCCCGACGGTGAACTACGGCGCGGGCACGCCGGGGCAGGCGCACAGCGACGACGAACACGCCGAACTATCGCGCATGGTGGACTGCTGCAAGGTCCTCACAGCATTCTTGTACGAACAACTTCAGACCCGATGAACCCGTGGGAGCTGCTGGCCTGCCGCCCGATGCCTCGGCCAGCGGATCCAGCAGCGGCGGCATCCCAGCAGGTTGCCGCGTGTGGCGGTGTGTGAGCCGGTTCGCCTGCGTTTCAACGGGCATGTCCGGCGTCGAATGGAAGATACGGCGTCCGACGCAATTTCGGGAACGCGGCCCCAGTAGACCGCAGGGGCTCAAATTGGAGCTAAGGGTGCGCCCAGGAATAAGTTGCCGCATCGAACATCGTCGCACGGCTCTCCGAGCCGTGATTGCTCGACTCGGAGAGTCGAGCGACGGACGGCAATTCGGTATCTTATTGTTGAGCGCGCTTTAACAAACCGGCGCCCGCACGGAACCCCGACGAGATGTGGGGCAGATGGCGCAAGGCCATGAGAATGCATCGCTATGGAATCCTTCGATTCGACGACAAGATGATCAGTAGACTTCTGTCGGCCAATCCCGTGGCCAGCCAGCTGCGAGCGGCAGAGCGTGGTACGCCATATTGGACAGCGCAGTTCACGTCCTGCGTCTTGTGGACCAGTTCGCGAAGTCGGTGGTCATAACGGTTCTGAATGCGGGTTGTGGCAACCATGACCATATCATGGTTCCGCCCGCGAGCGTGTCACACGTCCGAGACCGAATTGCCGGAACTGGCCGGCCGAGCCGACGAGATCTCGCGCAGCGAAGTGCGAAATGTCGTGACAGGCAGCTGGGCAGGTTGCAGGCTACCCAGCGATCTTCAACACGAAGGAATGAAGCCGTTCCTGGGCCGAGGCGTCTTGGACACTGAGGATGACGGACACGGAGCCCGGTGCCATATCGGATGGCACGTCCCACGTGATCACGCCGGTCGGGGAGATGGTCATTCGGTCGGGGCCCGAATCGAGTCGATACTTCACTCCGCCTTTCTTGGACTTGACCGTGACCGCGTACTCAAACTGCGAACCGGTCTTGGCGCCTGAGGAAGGCGAACCGTTTGGCGAACGCGCCGAGGCGCGAAATGCGTCCAACGGTCGTCGCTTGCATGCCTTGCCGGACACAGTGATCGCGAACTCCGCGATTTCTTCGCCGCGCACGCGATTCCCGAGCAGACCCACGTGGCGGTCGGCACGTTGTGGCCCCGCCCGGCGTACTACCACGTTCCCGCCACACCGCGGACCCTGGCTGAACTCGCACTCCTGGCCGAATCGCATGCCGAACCGGAACTGGCCATCCACTTCCACGTGTACCGGACTGGCAAGGTCCTGCTTGAATGGCACGATGCATTCAGCCAACCCCTGCTTCTTGACGGCGAGTTGCCGGAGAGCAAGGTGCGGGATTTCGCCAGTGCGCCGGGGATGAGTTTCCAACGGTACACCGACGTCCGCCGCTGACACACTGATCCGAACGCGGCCCAACGGTCGCTCATTCAGCGAATGAGAACTAATAGGTTCCGTGCTTCAATCGCAGTGCGCGTGCGGAGTGGATGAGGTTGCGAGAAACCCGCGTGCTGCGACGAGGTGGAGGCGTGCCGCGAAGCCGGAAGCGCCTTCGCGGCGTGTAGTCTGCGGTTTTGTACTGGATGGACCGAGTGCCAAATCGGACCTCTCAGATTCTGTCAACGAATTGTCGTCGGCCGGCGCAAATGGAACCGTCCCAAGCGCGACGCCGATGAAGAGCCAAGCTGCGCAGCCGAACGGGCGAGATATCATAGTAGCCAGCCTCTTCGATATATGGGCGCGCTACCGTGAGAACTATGGTACATCTTCCTCTTATCCCTTGTCAGTGATCGATCCTGGAGAACGTGCTGGTGCGCGTTGATCCGCAAGAGGCCTGCGTGTACGTTGTCGGCAAGCTCGATCGTCTGCCGCTGCAAGAAGGCGCTGGGGCGGTACCGTGGGCCAATGCTTCAACGCAGGGACAGATTAGAATCGAAGCCGTACCGTTCGACTGAATTCCTCGACGTACCCCGGGGGTGGAACGGCTACCCGTGGGTCCGGGTGGGTCACTCGATCTGAGTTTCGAAAGGATCTTCCCATGGCCGCGTGCGCCCCCATCATTCCGAAAATGTCCAGGCGGTTGGCGTGCATCGTGCTTCTTTCGACTGCCGGCTTCGCCTCTCTGGCAAGGGGGGCGAACGAGCCCTGGGCGTCGAAGACCGATCCCACCGACATCCCCAAGAGCCATGTCCAGGAGGTTACCACCGCGCCGTTTACCTACAACATCAGGCAAGGAGGTACGATCGACGGCAAGATGTGCACCTCGTTGCCCGGCGTCTGGGAGCCGTTCGAGCAGACTTGGGAGTCCAACCGTTCCATACGCATGGAAAACGCTGGCAGCGCCAATGTGATCAATCCCTGGCTGACCATCGGCCCCGTCGACTTCTTTTCCCAGCAGACCATCGCCAACTCAGTCACGAAGGGGCTCACAACCGACCGCGAGAAGGCCCTGGCCATCTTCTACTTCTACATCACGCATCGCTTTCACAAGGCCTGCGGGGGCACGGGCGGCGCGCAGGGCGACGCGACGCAGGCGATGAACATCTTCGGTTTCAACACCTGCGGCGACAGTACGCTGTGCATCGCGGACCTGGTGGGCAAGGCCGGCGTGCGGGACTGCGCCTTCAGTCATCATCCGGGCCATTGTGTACCGCAGGTCTTCTTTGACGGCAAGTACAACACGCTCGACGGCGACATGGCGACCTTCATGCTCATGCGCGACAACCGCACGCTGGCCAGCGAAGTGGATCTCGTGCGCGACCATGATCTGATCAAACGCGTGCGTCAATATGGAATCCTGGGCCCCTCAAATCGCCTGCTGAACGAGGATTATGCGGCGTGTTATACGTGGGAGGGCGATACCATCTGGAAGATCAAAGGCTGGGCCCACCAGCACATGGGCATGGTCCTGCGCCCGCATGAGGCCATGGAATGGCGGTGGGGGCACGAACAGCCGGTGAAGTACCATGGCGACGTGTCGGGACACCCGCCCTTTGCACCGGACTCGGTCTGTAACGGCCTTTGGGAATACGCGCCCGATTTCAAGAACGATGCCCAGTGGCGGGCGGGAGCGACCGTGACCGACATCGTCAACACGGACGGTGTGCTGACGGCCAAGGACGGCGGCACGGGCACCATCCTGTGGACGATGAAATCGCCCTTTGCGTTCGTTGGAGGCGCTTTGGCCATTACCGGCCAAGGCTATGCCTTCGAGGTCGGTTTCACCGACGCGAAGGATTGGCGGAAGAAGGACTTCACCCCGCTGGCGACGCTGGCTGATTTCGACGGTCAGTTCAAAGGCCGCGCCGCCATGGCGGTCGAGTACTGGCTCAAGTGCACCTTGAAGGACGACGCTTCGCTCAGCGCCGTCAATGTCAAGAACGACATCCAGATGGCGCCCTTGGCAATGCCGTCGATGACCGTGGGAGACAACAGCTTCACCTACCTGGAGCACCCCAGCAGCAGCGGCTCCAGCAAAGCCCGCAATCTGAGGATTACGCACCATTGGGTGGAAACCTCGCGAATGCGCCCCCCCAAGGCGTCCGAAGCCGTCGTCTATCCGGCTGACGGCGGCCAGACGGACGGCACGGATGTGGTGTTCCAGTGGAAGCCCGCGGTCGATCCCGACGGCGATGCGATTACCGATTATCACTTCCAGCTTTCCGACCGTTCTGACATGCGATGGCCCCTGTCTCCCAATTTCGAAACTTACATTTCTCGAACGCCCGACAAGGGCAAGGCCCAGTACACACTGCCCCGGCCCGGGTTGTTGACGTCGGGTGTGCTCTATTACTGGCGCGTGAAAGCGAAGGATGCCAAGGGCGTCTGGGGACCCTGGAGCCCCACATGGAGTTTCACGGCCGGGGGGCCCGCCTATCCCGTCAATGTGGCGTTGAAGTTCAACGAAAGCACCGGCATCGGTACCTTGACCTGGAGCGCCAACCCGGCGGGCAGGGCACCGGCCAAGTACCGGGTCTACGGCAGCGACGAGAAGGGTTTTTCGGTCCACGACGAGCCCTATGAAGTCCGGCTCGGCATGACAAAGGAACTTGCCAGTCCGTTCCCCGCAAATTTCGTCGCTGAGGTCGCCGGCACGTCGCTGGATGTGGTAGGCGTGGGCAACACGCTGCCGAACGCGAACAAGGCCTATTACCGCGTGGTGGCGATGGATCAGAACGGGAAGCGAAGCGGGGATTCTGACTACGTTGAGGCCCCCCGGCCGTTCATCTACAGCACGCCGGCCACCGCTACCCTTGCCGGTAAGCCGTACAGCTATCAAGTGCAGGCGATCCGTTCCATCGGCGACCTCACGACTAGGCTCGAGGCGAAGCCAAAACCTGGGCCTAGTTTCTGGAAGATCGAGCCGTTGAACTTCGCGCTCACCCAAAAGCCGGCCTGGATGAGCATCGACGCTAAGACCGGGCTGATCACCGGCACGTCGGACGGAACGGGTGGCACGGTCATCGTGAGCGTGACCCTCACGAAGGAGCACCGGCTGGTGCATGACAACGAGAGCGGCGGCATCTGCTGGGGCAACGAATGGGGAAAGAGCAGGACCTATGAAGTCCTCGGGCCGGTGACACAACAGTTTGTCGTCCGCGGCGAGAATGAGTGAATGACAACGAAACCACAGATAAACCACAGGATAAACCACAGACACCCACACACCTGATGGCCGGCGGGCGCGAACGGTGCTTAGACAAGTAGAGGGACGCATGGGTCGGCGTCGCTCGTCTGTCTCCTCGCTTCACGGGAGCACCAGTCGTGCCTGCCTGCGCGCGCCGGGAAATCGTTCGGGATGGAGAACCGGGTATCTACCACGTGTGGAGCCGCTGCGTCCGGAGAGCCTATCTCCTGGGCAAGGATCCCTT
>Ga0233425_10002386_pt1 | contig 37223 bp, 26 predicted proteins | sample Watercolumn_Towu_2_FD_181712 | JGI IMG/M metagenome (GOLD analysis project Ga0233425, IMG submission 181712) | Freshwater microbial communities from Lake Towuti, South Sulawesi, Indonesia - Watercolumn_Towuti2014_140_MG | ecosystem: Environmental > Aquatic > Freshwater > Lake | place... | reverse complement strand
CGTGTCGCAGACCGGCGTCTCGGTGGTCTGCAGCTGGTAGAGGCCGGACACCGCGTGGGCCAGCTTCTCGACGTCGTTGCAGGATCGGTACGCGGGGATCTCGAACGTGCCTGGGATGGGCACCAGCGCGCCCTTGTCCTCGCCGCACAGCGCCGCGCCGTTCGGTGCGTTGAATTCGTCGAGCGGCGAGGCGACGGCGCCGGCCTCGTCGAACAGCACCCCGTCAGGCTCGTAGTCCCCCGGCGGCGGGTAGTAGAGCTCGCGGCCGTCGGGCCGCTTCACCACCCCTGCACGGCCTACGTAGAACGTGCGGGTGACGACCTCGAGCGCGAGCGAGTCACGCGTCTCGATCCCCGACACCAGCGTGCCGAACGCCTTGGCGGCCATTGCGCCGACGACTTCCAGGCTCGGCGCATCGAGGCAGCGCTTCGAGTCCGGGCAGGCCGTCCGCCCGGCTTCGCCGCCGGGGCTGACGTCACCGGCCGCGCCTTGCACGTGGAGCACGGGGTAGCCGAGCGCCTGGCTCAACGCGCGCTGAATGCTCCCCGGCGCGTCGCTGGACGCCAGGGGGTTGTCCTCACTGCCCCGCGTACCGTGGATCGGAAACGCGAGCATGGCGGCGAGCGGTGAGCCGTCCGCACGATCCACGCGCATGGCCCAGACCGCGTGGTCCTTGTCGGCGCCCGCGCTGTTGCCATCCGGTCCGACCACATCGTCGTTCTGCGCCCGCCGGTCGTGACTGATGGCGTTCTCGGGGTCGGCGTTCGTCTCCACGGCGAAGCCGATCTTGGCCGGCTCGAGCGACGACAAGGCGTCGCGAGCCACGTCCGCGAGCGTGACCACGGCGCGCTCGAACAGTTCCCGGTGCGGCGTGTCGATGCCGGGCACCAGCGTCAGGCTGGGGATCCAGTTCGACCAGCTCGCGTGGGTGTGCGACGCGGCGACGACCACTCGTCCCCGCATCGAAGCGTCGGGCGCGAGCGCCTGCTCGACGGCGAACAGCACGGTCTCCGTGACCAGCGCCGCGTCCACGCGCAACAGCACCAAGCGCTGCCCGCCCGCTTCCAGCGCGATGGCGTCCACCCGCGGCACGTCGTGCGTGCCGACCGATGGGATGAAGCGCGTCGCGAAACGCGGGGCTCGCGCGTCGACGGCGAGCGCCGCTCCCTTGCCCCCGAAGGTCGTCGAGCGCGCGCCGTAGCCGCCCATCGGCGTCCCGATCGGTAGCTCGAGATACCCGGTGGCGTAGCCCGCCCGGAGCGTCGTGGGGGCGGCAGGAGCCTCGGGCTCGCGCACCGGCGCGGGCTCGTACTCGCAATGCGCGAGTCGGTCCGTGTCGTCGTCGTAGGGCGACGCTGGCTCGGGCCCGCGCGGCCCCTCGCCGTCGCCGCAGCCCGGAAGCAACGCCACGCACGCCAACGCCCCAGCGGCTCGCAGTCTCAGCATGTTCCTCACCACCCGGCCGCGAAGGTGGGCCGGGCTCCTGGCCGCGTCCAAAGGAGAGCGCGCTCTGGCGCTCGAACGTCGAGGAATGGCGCGCTGTTGGCGCTGCTCGTTGCCGCCGGCCCTCCGCTCCGCGACACTCCGGCCCCGGGCATGGTCGATCGTCCCACGGCGCTCGCCTCGCTCGCGCGCTATGCCGTGGAAGCGGCCAAGCGCGTGGGCCTCGACTCCGCGCGTCTGATCGTCGAGGCGGGTCTGGTCCCGGACGTGGTCGCGGACATCGACGGTCGCGTGCCCGTCGAAGGCCTGCTCCGACTCTGGGAGCTGTGCGCGGAACGATCGGGGGACCCGGTCTTCGGCCTGCACGCGGCCGAGAACCTCGCTTCGCCGCAGACCGTCCACGTCGTGGGGTTCGCGGCGCGCACTTCGGCGACCATGGGTGACGCCATCGCCACCGTCGGCCGCTTCGCGCGGGTGATGAACGAGACGACCTCGTTCGCGCTGCTACGCCAGGGAGCGATCAGCTCGTTGAGGGTAGGCCCCGGCCCCGGGTGTCCGCGCTGGCCGCGCGTGTACGCCGAGGTCGTGATCAGCGGTTACTTGTTCGTGGGGCGCTTCCTGGCCGGGGGCGCCCAAGAGTGCCTGGGCGCGACCTTCCACCACCCCGCTCCGCGTGACGTCTCCGAATACCACCGTGTGTTCGGCCCGAACGTGGAGTTCTCGGCCGCGGTGAACTCGCTGTCCTTTCGAAGCGAGGTCCTCGACCTCCCGGTGCGCTTCGCCGACCCCGCCCTCTCGGACTACCTGCGGGCCCAGGCTGCAGCGATGTTGGAGAAGCTCCCCGCGGGCGGTGCGCTCCGGCAGCGCGTCCGTCACGCGGTGTCCGAGCGGCTCGGCGACGCCACCGAGATCAGGAAGATTGCTCGACGCCTCGGCGTGAGCAGTCGCACCCTGCAGCGCTCACTCCGCGAAGAAGGCACGAGCTTCCAGGAGATCCGCGACGAAGTGCGGCGCTGCGTCGCCCTGGACCTGCTCCGCGAGCAGAGCCTCAGCGTCAGCGAGATCGCGGCGCTGGTGGGCTACGCGAACACCAGCGCCTTCCGGTCGGCCATCCGACGTTGGACGGGCGGCTCGGCTCGAGACGCTCGGCGCGCAGTGCGCGAGCTCGACGAATCGCTCGGGCACTGAAGGGCTGTCAGACAATCGGCGGACCGAACAGCTCCTGACTACTTGCACGCGGTCGCGTCGCACCCGATCTCTTCCTTCGGGTCGTTCACTTGCCCGTCGTCGCAGTTGCACGCTCCACGGCAGTACCAACCCAAGGTCCCCTTGCGGAAGAACTCGTCCTGCTGCAAGTACGACGGCTCGAGGTCACGGACCCGATCATGGGGGTCGCAACCGTCCTTGGCCGGGACGTTGGTGCTCGGCAGCGGCTTCAAGCCGAAGTCGTACTCCACCAGGGCCGAGCGCCCAGCCGGCGGCGTCGCCGTCTGTTCGATGCCGAAGAGCGAGTCGAACACGGGCTCTTCGACGTCGTTCGACGCGAGCTGCACGGCCCCGATGCTCCGGGCCAGGAGGTGAGCGCCGAAGGGGGTCACCTGGTGGTCTCCGCGTGCGACGTGGATCAGCACCTGGTGGGCAGGCGTGTTCGGCAACAGGTCTTGGCTCAGGTAGGCCGCCAACCCGCCGGGCTCGACGCGATCCCAGGTCATCTGCGCGAGGCCGAGCATGAGCTGCGGCGCCAGCCCGTCGAAGTCGAAGCCTCCGTTGAGCAAGAGCGCATAGGTGGGCCAGTCGAGGCTGCGGTTGAGCATCAGGTTGTAGGGCATCGCCGTCTCGCCCAGGAGCCCGCGCGTGACGTCGGTGCTGATGGCCATGTAGCTCAACCCCATGATCCCGCCCTGGCTGTCGCCACGGTAGGCGCGGAGCTCCGGGTCGATCCACGCCGGGTCCAAGACCAGCGCTCCGCTCGCGTCCCTGACGCCGTCCTTGGCGACCCGCCCCATCATCATGCGCATCGCCAGGAGCTGGTTGACCATGCCCTGGATCTGACGCTCGGGGAAACCCTTGAGCCCCTCGTAGTTCCCCAGCAAGAGGTCGACCGCCACCGCCTTGCTGTCGGTGTCGAAGCCGAACAGGTTGACCGCGAACGCCACCCAACCCTGTCGGTTGGCCGCCCGCGCGAGGTAGCCGTCCTGCCCCTCGCTGCGGTCACCGAACAGCCCGTGACCGTTCTGGAGGAGCCCGTGCTTCTTGCCGCTCTCGACGCTCCTCGGCACGAGCACGAGCACGTCCCAGGCCATCGTGCCGTTCTGCACCACCTCGCCAGACGCGCTCAGGCTCAGCCGATCCATCGGCTGGTCCTTGTCGTACTTCACCGCCGCGCTCGTCAGGTACAGCGGGACGGTCATGACCAGATGGATCCGGCGCAGGAGCTCGGGATGGTCCGAAAGCTCCTCCACCTCCTTCACGGTGAAGCTCGGACCGGCATCGCCCACCACGGCCAGGGCTTTGTCGCGCATCTCGACGATGTGACGGGTGATGTTCTGCTTGCTCGCGGTGGTGTAGTCCCAAGCCAGCTGCAGCTCCTTGCGGTCCACGCCGGCGCTCTCCAGGGCAGCGAAGATCTCTTGGTACAGGCCCTGGCGGGCGTAGACCGTCCACTTCTCCTGGGCGCTGCCCTCGGAAAGGAGCTTCCCCGCGCGCAGCGCTCGAAACACCGGGCTCGGCTCGATGACCACGCCGTTCACGTCGTCGACGTTCCGGAGGGCGACGATGTAGCGCGTGGCGTCCTTCAGCCGCTCCGCGGGGCGGAGCATCAGCACGCGCTGGTCCGGGCGCCCGTCGAGCCCGTCGTTCTGGGTGCTCATGTCGAGGTCAACCCAGTGCGGGACGCGACGACCGGTCGGCACCTCCAGGAGCACCGTCGGGTGGTCCGCTTCCAGGGACTTCTCGATGCTGTACGGAGTGGCGCACTTCGTGCAGCGCGCCAGCGGCAGATGCGTGAAGGGCGCTTGCGACGGCGAGAAGCCGTCGTGGTCGAACATCAGCTCCGGGGGAACCCTGACGCCGTCGCTGCGTGGTGGCATCGTGGTCGGACCGAAGCGAACGTGTTTGCCGTTTGCGTGCCTCTGCTCGGGGTCGTCCGCCAGGTACACGTTCGACGGGAACGGCAGCCCGCAATGGGTGGGGACCATCGGGTCGCAGTCGCCCCCCAGGAGGCGCACCGAGCTCGGCGGCTCGGGCGGCACCTCGACCTCATCGCGGGCGTCGCTGCAACCGAGAAGCGCTGCACAAACCAAGAACGCCACCCCTTCGCGCCAACGGACCGTGATGCCGGCTCGCATCTTCTCACCTCGCGCCGAAGCCTGAACCCGAGGTCGGAGAGCCGTCCAAGCCAATCCGACCCTTGGCGCGCGAGCGCACGACGTTGGCGCCCAAGTATCGCTGCGGCGTCGCCCGGGCGAGCCCGCCTCGGTCGGGGCGCTTGCCGGCGCGGGTGAGAGCGGGGAAGATCCCGCGTCATGAACCGCCTTCGCTTCGCGGCCGCGGCCGCGCTGGGCCTCTTCGGCACGGCTTGCTCGGGGGACGACGGGGGCTCCGAGCCCGCGCGCTTGTCGGTGCCGGACGACGGCTTGCCGAGCGAGTGTCACCCCTTTCGCAGCGCCGGCACCTGTGGCGTCCCCTACCCGTCGAGCCTGTGGCTCGAGACCGACGCCGAGAGCGAGACGGGATTTCGGCAGGCGCTGCCGGTGGCGCTGATGGAGCCCGCAGCCAAGTCGAAGACACCGTTCGACCCGGCGCGCTGGAACCGGCGGGACGGCTTCTCCCCGGCCACGCCCATCCTCGCCTACTTCCCGGAGCGCCTCGACGCGAGCTCGCTGCCCTCGCAGTCGGATTTCGATCAGAGCAAGCAGCCCTCGAGCGCCACGTTGATCCTGGACCTCGAGACCGAGGAGCTCGTCGCCCACATGGCGGAGCTCGATCTGTCCGCTGACATCGCGGACAGCGACCGCCAGCCGCTGATCATCCGGCCCGCGAAGCACCTCGCCCCGAACCGGCGCTACGCCGTGGGGATCACGCGCTCGTTGCGCACGCTCTCGGGCGAGCCCCCGGCGGCACCCCCTGGCTTCGCCAGCGCGCTCGCCGGGGCCAAGAGCGACGACCCGATGGCGAAGAAGGCCCTGGACACGCTGCCGGAGACACTCGCGGCGTTCGCAAAAGTCGGCGTGAAGAAGAGCGACCTCTTGCTGGCCTGGGATTTCCGCACCGCGAGCCTCGCCGAGAGCACGCGCCGCGTGCTCTCGATGCGCGACCAGGCGCTGACGAAGCTCGGCGACAAGGGCCTCGGCTACACCATCAGCTCCGTCGAGACGGCGCCCAACGCCGAGATCGAGAAGCGCATCCGCGGCAGCTTCAAGGTGCCGAGCTTCCTGTCGAGCGACGACCGCGCCGTGGCCGAGACCGAGCTGGTGCTCGGCGCCGACGGGTTGCCGGAGTACCAGCGCGACGCCGACTACCCCTTCGAGCTCGTGATCCCGAAGAGCGCCGCCACCCAGGGGCCGCTTCCGCTCTTGGTCTATGGGCACGGGCTGCTCGGCGCGGCGGATCAGGTCTCGAGCGGTCACGTCCGCCAGTTCTGCAACGACAAGGGCTACGTGTGCGTGGGCACGGACTGGATCGGTCTCTCCGAGCAGGAAGAGGCGGGCATCGGCGCGAGCGGCGCCGCCGTGAAGGCCATCGAAGACCTGAACCGGCTGAGCTGGGTGACGGATCGGCTGCAGCAGGCGCTGGTCAACTTCATGGCGCTGACGCGGGTCGCGAAGGTCATCGCGAACGACCCGCAGGCGCTCGTCGCAGGCAAGAGCGCCATCCTGGAGAGCGCGACGCCGGTCTACTACGGCATCTCGCAGGGCGGCATCATGGGCACGAGCCTGCTCGCCTACTCGCCGGACATCGAGCGCGGCGTGGTGCAAGTCGGAGGCTCGGCCTACTCGCTGATGATCCAGCGCAGCGTGAACTGGAACCAGTTCCTGCCCGCGATCCGCAACGCCTACCCGGACCGCGTCACGCAACAGCTCCTGATGGCGCTCTGGCAGCCGCTCTTCGACGACTCGGAGGGCTCCGGCACCGCCTGGGCCCAAGGCGCCCACCCGCCCCTGGCCGGCACGAAGCCCAAGCACGTCCTGATGCAGATCGCCGTCGGCGACTCCCAGGTCGCGAACCTCTCCGCGGAGATCCAGGCCCGCACGCTGGAGATCCCGCTGCTCACGCCGAGCGCGAAGGCCGTCTGGGGCCTCGACGAGTCGACGGGCGGCGCCGCCAACGCCATCGCGTTCTGGGACTTGGTCCGCAAGCTGCCGCCGGAGACGAACGAGACCCCCACCACGGACAACGACGTCCACGGCGACATCCGCAAGCACCCCTTGAACCAACAGCAGACCGACGTGTTCCTGAAGACCGGCAAGGCGGAGAACCCGTGCGGCGGGAAGTGCAGCTTCCCGGGTTGGGTGCCCTGACCCGCTCCGAGAGCGCGGAGCACGCCGAGCGCTGGGCACGGCGCGTCCGCGACCGCGTCGTCCACCAGGACTCGGAGGCGCACGTCGCGCTGGTCCTCCGCACGCTCGGCGTGGACGAGGCGCTGTTTCGGCGTGCGCTCGACGCTCACGTGCTCGAGCGCGAGCGCGGCGCGGACACGCTGGCCGCCCTGGCGGCCGCATGGAGCGGTCTCGCGCCGCACACGGCGCCACTCCCGTCCCTTCCTCCCTCGGTGTGCCCCGCCTGCGGAGCGCGCGACGTCGCGCCGTGGTTGGCCCGCGGCGTGTCCGGCGCGCCCGCGCTCGTGCTCGGGCGCTGCGGCAAGTGCGGGCACGGCGTCACGCTCGCGGGCGGTGCCGGCGCCGAGGTCTACGACGCACGCTACTACGCGTCGCGCGACCCGGGGGGCGCGGGCTACGCGGACTACTCGGGTGAGCAGAGCTACCGGGAGGCCAAGGGCGAGCGCGTGCTCGACTTCGTGCAGGCTCGAGGCATGCGCCCGCTCGCGAGCCTGCTCGAGGTCGGCAGCGGCTTCGGCTTCACGCGACGGGCCGCCGAACGGAGGGGCTGGCGCACGGCCGGTGTCGACCAGAACCCCGAGGCGCGCCGCGGCGCCGAGCAGCTCTACGGCATGCCGACGCACACCGGCACGCTCGGGGCGGCCCTCGACGCCGGCGCGGTCGAGGCCGGCGCGTGGGACGTGGTGCTCTACCAGTTCGTGCTGGAGCACGTCCCGGACCCGGTGGCGGAGCTCTCGGTCGCGGCTCGGGCCGTCTCGCCCGGCGGAGTGCTGGCGCTGACGGTGCCGAGCATGGATGCGGCCGAGCTCGAGGTGTTCGGCGCGTCCTACCGCTCGCTCCGCCGCGACCACCTGCAGCTGTTCTCGCGACGCTCGATGCAGCACGTGCTCGAGCGCGCGGGCTGGGCGCTCTGCGCGTGGGAGACGGAGTGCAGCGTCCACCTGCTCGCCGGCTTCTTGTCGGCGTCCGAGCTCTGCGCTCTGTACGCCGAGGGCCGCGGCCCGGACGCTTGGGTCCTGGCCGAGACGAGGTCGGCGTGAAGTTCCCGTTCGTAGTGGTCCCCGAGCTCGACGACCGCCAGCTCGAACGCTACCGCAAGCACATCGACTCGAACGCGAGCGGCTGGCACCGCAGGTGGACCGAGTCCATCTGGCGGCGCCACCAGCACCCGTCGAACGCGCGCCTCTCGGGCTGGCGGGGACCGGACGATCAGAAGCGACGCATCCTGCACTTCCACGACGAATACGGCGTCGAGGGCCGGGCCTTCGTGCTGCGTCACGCCTACCTGTGGATGCACGTCAGCCTGCCGCGGAGCGCCGTGGAGGCCTACCGCGCCGCGGTCGAGGCTGCGCTCGTCGCCGGGCAGTGGCGCGCGGAAGGCGGCGAGGTCGCGCGGGGCCTCGAGCAGCAGCGCTTCCGGCGCGGGGATCTGGTCCTCAGGCTGGCGCATGCCGCCGAGCACCCCGAGGACACGCGCCGCGGGCGACGCGTACCGAGCGGCTACGAGAGCTTCGAGCTCTGGCTCGAGACCGACGGTTATCGGCTGCCGGAAGGCTGGGGCGAGCGACCCTGGCGCGTGTTCTTCGACGTCGGTTTGCGCAAGACGCTCGCCCGTCAGGAGCCGCGGCTCTCTCGTCCCGAGGAGCTCGCCGAGCTCCTCCCGGCGCAGGTCGAGCTGGGCTGCGGCCCCTCGATCGCGGCGGGCATCCCCCACCTGTCGAGCCTGCACCGCATTTACGGCGTGTCGCGCCCCGACTACGGGTTCATTTTCGACGCCGAGCACGACGGCTTGCTCGGAGTGATTGCCGATCCGGAGGCGAAGTACCGCGAGATGACCCACATCTACGCGAGCTGCGTCAGCGCGGGGCAGACCGAGTTCTACGAGCTGCTCGCCGATCTCTGGCGGCGCGGTTTCCTGGTCGGTCCCGTCATCACCAACAACTTCGACTGCCAGGCCGCCGACCTCGGGCTGCCGGAGATCTCGCTGCGCAAGTACGACTGGGGGCCTTACTACCCTCGCATCGACTACGACCCGCGCGCGCGCTCGCTCTTGGTCATTGGTGTGCACGCAGACCGGCGCCTGGTGCAGATGCGTGCGCGCGAGCGCGGCCTCGGCGTGGCCTACATCGATCCGGAGCGCTACGTCGCGCCGGACGGTCGCGTCATCGACTACCCCGTGGAAGCGCCGCAGGCCGAGGACGCCTTCGTGCGCCTGCCCGCCGAGGAGGCGTTGCCCCGGCTCCACGCCGCACTGTCGGCTGCGCGCAAGCCATGAAGCTCCGCGTCCCCCAGGCCTTGCGCGCCGACCCGTTGCTCGCGGGCGGGATGGCCCTCTTGCTCGTCGCGGCCTGCGTCCCGCTCTTCGTCACGCCGTTCCTGCCCTTCGTGGATCTGCCGCAGCACTCGGCGTCGGCCGCGCTGCTCCTCGACTCGCTCGCGGGGCGCGGCGTGGCCCGCGAGCTCTTCAGCGTCGACTGGGCGCCGGTCCCGTATTGGACGCAGCAGGTGCTGCTCGGCGTCGCGCAGCTCCTCGGGGGCCCGCTCTTCGCGGCGAAGGCGGTGTGTGCCCTCGCCATCGCCGCGCTGCCGCTCGCCAGCCTGCGCCTCTGCCTGGCCCTCGACCGGAGCCCTCGCCTCGCGCTCGGGTCGTTCCTCCTGGTCTGGGACTACTCGCTGTACTGGGGCTGGAGTGCGTTCCTGCTCGGCATGGCGCTCGCGGTCTACGCGCTTGCCGTGGTGCTCGAAGCGGACACCGCGCGACAGGCCGCGCGCGCCGTTCCGCTCACGCTCTTGATCGCCCTCACGCACCCGCAGGCCGTGGCGTTCCTGCTGGTCACTGCCGGCGCGCTGCTCGTGGTACGCCGGCCGTTCTGGCCGGCGCTCCGCGCCCACGCGGTCGGGACGAGCGGCGCGGCGCTCGCGTTCGTGCCTTGGGTGACGAGCCGCCTCGGCCCGGAGCAGGGCAGTGCGGGGCCCGGCGCCTGGCCACCTCGGTTCGAGTGGGTGCCGCTCGCTCAGAAGCTCACGCGGCTGTTCGAGAACAGCCTCGAGAACGGGCCTGGTCCGTTCCTCTCGGCGGCGAGCGCCGTGGCGTTCCTGCTCGTGCTGCTCGGGCCGCTCGCGCTCGCGCGCCTGCCTGCGCTACCGAGCGCGGCGCGCTCCGCAGGGCGCGCGTGGGTCGTCGTCGGCGCCTGTTTCACCGCCTACCTCGCGCTGCCCATGACCATCGTGGCCGGTCAGCTCAGCCACTGGGGGACGTACCCTCGCTTCGCGACCTGGGCGTTGCTCTCGCTCTCGTTCGTCCCGCGACCGAACCTCGACGGCAGGCGCGTGCTCGCGCTCGGGCCCGCGGTGGCGGTGGCCCTGGCGCTCGACGCCGGCGTCTTCTTGCAGCTCCGCGGCTTCGCGCGCCTGACCCGTCCGCTCGAGCAGGTCGCCGCCGCGCTCCCCGCCGGCACCCGGGTCTTGCCGCTGGTCTACCAGGGCTTCGATCCGTCGCTGCGCCACCCGTCGCTCCACCACCTGCACGGTTATCTGGTCGCGCTCCGCTCGGTCTACGATCCGCACCTCTTCGACAATCCCAACCGTCCGCTGCGCTACCGCGTCGAGCGCCGGCTGCCGGCACCGCCCTGGAACGACCCGGCGCGACTCGATCCGGCGCAGCTCGGGTTCTACGACTACGTGCTGGTGCAGGGGCTCGAGCGCGATCCGTTCGCGCAAGACGCGAACCTCGGCCGCCTGGTGCGTCCGGTGACCGAGGCAGGAATGTGGCGACTCTACCAGGTCGCGCCGGAGCTACGCACGGGGCGCTGATCCGTCAGAACCGCCCCGCGCCCACCAGCACGCCGCCGCCGCTGAGCGGCGCCACACCGACGCTCGGCAGCTGGACCCGGCTCTGCTTCTCCGCCGGCACCTTGCGCCCCAGGTCCTTGATCAGGAGGAAGGTCCCGACGGCGGCGGAGACGCCGGCCACCCCGATGGCGACGTTGGTGTAGAGCTTGTTCTTTTCGAAGCGGTCGTACTCCTCGCGGGTCGGCTGGTCGTTGAACTTCTTCTCCGCGTCGTTCACCTGCAGGCCGAAGTACACCGCGCCGCCCGCCGCGACGGCGGTGAGCCCGAAGAAGATCCAGGTGGGCGCGCGCACGCCGCCCGACTTGGTGGGACCGGCGTCCTTGACAGGGTCCTCGTCAGGCGTCGGCTCGGGGTCCTTGCCCGTGGGCCCGGGGTCCTTGTCGGCGTCGGGCTTCAGCGTCGCGAGGTCGACGCCGCGGGACGCGCCCGCCGCGAGGTCCACCTTGCGCTCCTTGGCACCGTCCACGTCGACGAGTGTCACGACGTGCTCGCCGGGCGTCACGTAGACGCGGTCGCCGCCGACGAACTCGTCCTGGTCCACGCGCGCGCGTTGGCTCGGGTCGCCCTGGAGCTCGATGATGCCCAGCTTGGGCGTCAGCTTCGCGAGACGTTCGGTCGCGTCGCCGCGATCTTGCTCTCCCGACTGCTCGAGCTTGAGCACGCGCTGGAAGGTGCGCGCCGCGAGCGCGGTGTCGCCCGACTTCTCCCAAGCGTCGCCGGCGTTGATCAACGCGAAGGGGTGGGGCTTGAGCCGAAAGGCCTCTTCGAACGCCTTGGCCGCTTCCACGTAGCGCCCGGCCTGGAAGGCCTTCTGCCCGGCGTTGAAGAAGCGTCGCGCCTCGTCCTTGCCGCCCTTCTGCGCGTACGCGGGCGCCCCCGAAAGCAGGACGGAGCAAAGAAGGACGGCGAGCCGAGCGGTGCGCTTCAACTGCGATGGATCTCCGGAACCAATGCTATCATGAGATCCGCCGAGCCCTCGAATGTCGTCCTCCTCGTTCCGTCGCTCCCTCGTGCTCCTGGGCCTCGGGGCGCTCTCCGTGGCCGGCTGCCTGAAGACGCTGGACGAGTCGCTGATCGACGCCACGGGCGGCGCGTCGAGCGGCGGGGCCTCCGGGAGCGGGGGCAGCGCTGGGACCGGCGCGGCCGGGGGCGCGGGCGGCAGCGGCGGCACCACGCCGGACGCCGCCGACGGCAGCGACGGCGCGGGAGGCGGCGGTATCGTGCCGTACGACCCGAAGAAGTACCCGGTCAGCAACCTCGGCAGCGGCGCAGCACCCGTCATCATCGCGGCGGACGACACCAGCGTCTTCCGCGCCACCAAAGCCAAGGTCGACTCCTTGGTCGTCAGCCAACCCACGGCGGGCGGCAGCGGCACCCCCATGCCGGCGGTCGAGAAACCGCAAGCGATGGTCGCAGGTGCGCAGTACCTGTTCGTGGCCGGCGGTCGCAACACCAGCGACGAAGGTAGCATCACGCGCCTGCCGAAGGCCGGCGGCCCGAAGGAGGACGTCGCCGTCACCCCTGCGCCCGGGCAGGCGACGGGCATCCATATCGGCGCTGACGGCTTCGTGTACGTCACCTTCAACGCCACGGCCGCGGGCAGCGTGGCCCTGATGCGCTTCGAAGCGACCACCACGGTCGTGCAGTCGCTCTACACCAGCAGCGCGGGCGGCGAGACGGGCGGGGACGTCGTGGCGCAGGGCGGCTGCGTCTACTGGATCGCGAATGGCGCGCTCTGGGTCAGCGCCGCCGGCGGCGGCGCGCGGCAGAGCGCCCTCGCCACCCCCGCCAGCGACGTGATCGGCGTCACTGCCGACGCCGCCAGCGTCTACTACACGCGCGCAGCCGGCAGTGTCTGGCGCCGCACGCTCTCATCGAGCGCCTGCGACGGCGGCGGTCCTGCAGAGGTCGAGCTCACCAACGGCTTCACCGCCATCGGCGACGTCATCGCCTTCGACGGCAAGATCGCGTTCACCGCCATGGGCGACAAGGCGCAGGCCTATGCCGGGGGCGGCGTCTTCGCGATGCCGGCGACGGGCGGCAACGTGACTCAGATCGCGCCGGCCGAGCTCGGCCCCGTCGACATCGATCAGAGCGGCACGTTCGTGATCTTCGCCACCGACGTCGGACCCGTCCGCAAGGTGCCGAAGGTCGCGCAGTAGCTCACTCGTAGGGGTTCTTGCGGGGCGGCGCGGCCGTGGCCTGCGGCGTCGGCGTGCCCGTCGGCGTCGGTGCCACGGGCTCCTTGGGCTTCGGCAGCGGTCCGCGGATCACGCCCACCGGGGCCTTCGGCGCGGGCGCGCTGCCGAGCGAGTCGACGGGCACCGCGGGGATGCCGTCGTCTTTCTTGGGCAGGGGCACCGGGGCCGGCGTCGGATCCGCGGGCTTCGCCTCGGGGGCGTTCGACGTCAGGTTCACGACCGTCGTCTTGCGGTGCGGACCATAGAGTAGGAACAGCACCGCTGCGAGCGCCACGGCGAGGCCCAACACGCCGATCACCAGGCCCAACATGCCGCCGCGCTTCACCACCACCGTCGCGCCGGTCTGCGTGGGCTCGGGCGCCTGCACCACCTGCGAGACGGCGCTCGGGCGCGAGGCGTCGTGGGGCATGGGTGGGGCCACGCTGGGAGGCGGAGGGGTCACGCTGCTCGGCCGGAAGTCTCCACTGATGGGACCGACGGCGCTGACTCCGCTGCCGGTCCCACTGGTCACCGCGCTCACCCCGGTGACGCTGACCGGATCCGTGGGAGAGGGCGGGAACGGCACCTCGCTGGTGTGGGGCGCGCTGCCTTGCGGCGCATCGAGATGGCGCAACACCGAGCGGATGGCCCGACGCCGCTGCTCGATGCGCTCGCCCAGGACCTTCTTCAGCAGGTTTGCGATGCCTGCGCGCGGGACGACGACGCGCTCGGCCTTGAGGTAACCGTCGAGGGAACGCTGAAAGGCCTCTGCCGTCTGGTAGCGCTTGGCCGGATCGCGCTGCAGCGCCTGCATCACGATTTCCTCGAGCGCCGCCGGGTAGCTCGGGTCGATGGCGCTGGGCCGCGGGATCTTCCCGGAGACCACCATGTGCAAGGTCTCCGCGTCGTGCTCGCCGCGGAACAGCCGGCGCCCGGTCGTGAGCTCGAACAGCACGATGCCGAGCGCGAACACGTCGCTGCGGCGGTCGACCTTCTTGGCCATCGCCTGCTCGGGCGACATGTAGCCGAACTTGCCCTTGAGCTGCCCTGCGCTCGTCACTTCGGACAGCCGCCCCATGGCCTTGGCCACCCCGAAGTCCACGAGCTTGATCGCACCGTCGACCCCGAGCAGGATGTTGTGGGGCGAGACGTCGCGGTGCACGACGTTGAGCAGGTTGCCCCTGTCGTCCCGGAGCTCGTGGGCCGCGTGCAGTCCCGCGGCGGCGTCGCTGATGATGCGCACCGCCATCTCGGGTGGGATGGGCCGGCGCTTGCCCGCCTCCGCGATGATGGCGTGGAGGGAGTCGCCCTCCACCCACTCCATGGCGATGTAGCCGATGTGGTCTTGCTCGCTGGACTCGTAGACGTCGACGACGTTCGGGTGCCGGATCATGCGGATGATCCGCCCCTCGTCGACGAACATCTTGGAGAACTCGTGGTCCGTCGAGAGCTCGGGCAAGATCGCCTTCACCGCGACCAGGCGCTGCTCGCCCTGGGTTGGGGCGTCCTCACGCGCCACCCAGACGGTGGCCATCCCGCCGCGCCCGATGCGGAGCAACAGCTCGTACTTCCCCAAGCGCGATCCGCGCTGGAGATCTTCGGGCACGGGCTTGGCGAGTTCGACGGACTGCAACGGTCGCTCCAGGGCGCTCCAGGGGAGTCGCCCGGGCTGCTGAACCCGAATTCGAGGGTTCGCGCGAAGTCTAGCTGATTTCCAGCGATTGAGGTCTATTCCCGCGGGCTCCGGCCACCCTACATTGGCTGCTCCCCGCCGGTGGTGGTAAGGCGCCGCCCCCATGCCCCACCTCAAGGAGCTCGCCCAGGCGGCCGACAAGCGCAAGGAAGTGATCGACGACGCCTGCAAAGTCCTGGACCTCGAGGTCGCCGACAAGTCCGGCCTCTCCGGCATGGCCATCAAGGCCGGGTACAAGCTGGTCCAGGGGGTGAAGCCGGGTTTCGTGCGCCAGGCGGTGGACGATCTGCTGGACGACTTCCTCGACGCCCTGGACCCCATCTATCAGGAGGCCGTTTCCAGCGGGAAGAAGCCGGGCGACCACCTGAAGGCCAACAGCCCTCGGATGGCCGACGCGCTCCTGGGCATCACCGACCGGCGCGCGCAGAACGCCAAGCGGGCGGCCGTCAAGAGCATGTACGACAAGCTGCGCCCAGCGGCGAAGAAGCACGTGGAGGCGGCGGCCCCCCGCCTGGCCGAGATGCTCCAAAAGCACGCCCCGAGCTGAGCAGGGCGCATCGCGTCACTTGACAGGTCGCCCTCGGCGGAGCAAGTGACGCTCGTGTCAGCCAACGGCCCGGGAGCGCTCGTCGCTCCGGCGCCGGCGAAGTGACCGCCGCGCGGCGTGAGCTGGCGCGCGAGAGAAAGAGAGTACGAGCAGGATGACGCAACAGGCACAAACCGTGTCCGGTGGCTCCGAGGATCAGACGGCGAAGACGCTGCAGGGTGCCGTGGTGCGTTTCGCCGGGGACTCGGGCGACGGCATGCAGGTCACGGGCTCGCAGTTCACGGTAGCTGCGGCGCTGGCCGGAAACGACCTCGCGACTTTCCCCGACTACCCCGCCGAGATCCGCGCGCCGGCCGGAACGACCTACGGCGTGTCCGGCTTCCAGATCAACTTCGCGGCCAAGGACGTGTTCACCCCCGGGGACGCTCCGGACGTGCTCGTGGCGATGAACCCGGCCGCGCTCAAGACCAACGTCAAGGACCTGAGGCGCGGCGGCCTGCTCATCGTCAACAGCGGCGCCTTCACGCCCCAGAACTTGAAGAAGGCCGGTTACGAGACGAACCCCTTGGAGGGCGACAGCCTGGACGGCTACGCCGTGCTCGCCATCGACATCACGAAGAATACGGTGGCGGCGGTCAAGGAGACCGGCATCAGCACGAAGGAAGCGAACCGCTGCAAGAACTTCTGGACCCTGGGCTTGATGTTCTGGATCTACGGGCGTGACCTCGAGCCGACCATCAAGTGGGTTCAGAGCAAGTTCAAGCGCGAGCCCGCCATCGCGGAGGCGAACGTCCTGGCGCTGAAGGGCGGCTGGGCCTACGGCGAGACCGCCGAGATCTCTCACTTCCGCTACGAGGTCCCGGCCGCCCCGCAGCAGAAGGGCACCTACCGGAACATCGGCGGCAACCAGGCGACGGCCCTCGGCATCGTCGCCGCGGCGCAGCTCTCCGGCGTGCCCGTGGTGTTCGGCGCCTACCCCATCACGCCGGCCAGCGACGTGCTCCACGACCTGGCGCGCTACAAGGCGTACGACGTCGCCACGGTCCAGGCCGAGGACGAGATCGCCGCGATCTGCGTCGCCCTCGGCGCTTCCTACGCGGGCAGGATCGGCATCACGGCCTCGAGCGGCCCCGGCATCGCGCTGAAGACGGAGGCCATGGGCCTGGCCATCACCACCGAGCTGCCGCTCGTGATCATCAACGTGCAGCGCGGCGGCCCGAGCACCGGCCTGCCCACCAAGACGGAGCAGGCCGACCTGCTCCAGGCGGTGTACGGACGCAACGGTGAGGCCCCGCTCTGCGTGCTCGCGGCGGCGACGCCGGGCGACTGCTTCCACATGACGCTCGAGGCGGTGCGCCTGGCCGTGAAGTACATGACCCCGGTGGTGCTGCTGACCGACGGCTACCTCGCCAACGGCGCCGAGCCGTGGCGTGTTCCGAGCGTGAGCGAGCTGCCGAAGATCGAGGTCACGTTCCGCAAGGACCCCGAGGGCTTCCACCCGTTCCTGCGCGACCCCGAGACGCTGGCCCGCCCCTGGGCCGTGCCCGGCACCCCCGGCCTGCTGCACCGCATCGGCGGCATCGAGAAGGACTACAACTCCGGCCACATCTCCTACGACCCGGACAACCACGAGAAGATGAGCAAGACCCGCGCGGCGAAGATCGCGGGCATCGCCAAGGACGTCCCGGAGCAGAAGATCGAGGTCGGCGCAGAATCGGGCAAGCTGCTCGTGCTCGGCTGGGGCTCGACCTACGGGGCCATCCGCGAGGCCGTGCAGAGGAGCCGCGATCGAGGGCTCGACGTCTCCCACGCGCACCTGAAGTACATCAACCCGCTGCCCCGGAACTTGGGCGACCTGCTGCGGCGCTTCGAGCGCGTGCTGGTGCCGGAGATGAACCTCGGGCAGCTCGTCAAGGTGATCCGCAGCGAGTACTTGGTGCCCGCCGAGAGCTTCCCCAAGATGAAGGGGCACCCGTTCAAGATCGAAGAGATCGAAGACAAGATCCGCCAGGTGATGGAGAGCTGACGCATGTCGAACATCGTGGAAACCCCCAAGCTCACCAAGAAGGACTTCGAGTCCGATCAGGACGTGCGCTGGTGCCCCGGCTGCGGCGACTACTCCATCCTGGCCAACGTGCAGCGCATGATGCCGGAGCTCGGCATCGCGCCCGAGAACGTGGTCTGGGTCAGCGGCATCGGCTGCTCCAGCCGCTTCCCCTACTACATGAACACGTACGGGTTCCACACCATCCACGGTCGTGCCCCCGCCTTCGCCATGGGCATCAGGATGGCGAACCCGGACCTCAGCGTGTGGCTCGTGACCGGTGACGGCGACGGCCTGTCCATCGGTGGCAACCACCTGATGCACGCGGTGCGGCGCAACCTCGACATCAAGGTGCTGCTGTTCAACAACCGCATCTACGGCCTGACCAAGGGCCAGTACTCCCCGACCAGCGAGCTCGGCAAGGCCACCAAGAGCACGCCGACGGGCGTGCCCGATCACCCGGTCGACCCGGCCTCGTTCGCGATCGGCTGCTCGGGCAGCTTCGTGGCGCGCTGCGTGGACACCGACGCGAAGCACATGAACGAGGTGCTGCTGCGCGCCGCGAAGCACGTGGGCACTGCGTTCGTGGAGATCTACCAGAACTGCGTGGTGTTCAACGACGCCGCCTTCGACGCCTTCACGGCCAAGGACAAGCGCGACGAGCACCAACTCAAGGTGGAGCACGGCAAGCCGCTGCTCTTCGGCGCGCAGAAGAACAAGGGCCTGCGCATCGACCCGCGCACGCTGGGCCTCGAGGTCGCGACCCTCGGTGAGAACGGCGTGACCGAGAAGGACATCCTGATCCACGACGAAATGAACTCGACCATCGCCATGATGCTGGCGCGGATGCCCTTCCCGGCCTTCCCCGTCGCCGTGGGCGTGCTCTACGCCACCTCGCGCCCCACCTACGCGCGCACCGTCCACGCGCAGATCGAGGCCGAGAAGGCCAAGACCAAGCCGGACCTGCAGAAGCTGCTCAGCTCCGGCAACACCTGGACGGTCTGAGCCCGAAAGAATGCTCTGGCCGAGCAGGGCTTTTCGGACTAGAGCATCACACCCGAGACAGACCGCCATGGGTACACCGCAAGATCCCCGCGCCCGCCGCCGCCAGAAGCAGCGCCGCGCCAAGAAGAACCTCGAGTGGGAGCTGAAGCGCGCCGCGGAGAACGCGGAGGCCAAGAAGCCGAAGGCCCCCGCGAAGAAGACGACCTGAAGGGTCGGCCCGCCAGGCACGGACCGCGCGCCGGGACCACCGACGGCCCAGGGAATCGAACGTCGGAACGGACTTCTCCGCCGGATCGCGTGCCTGGACCCCACCGCCGCCGTCGCCATCGGATGCAGGCGGGTGGGATGCTGCGACGGCGTTTGTCGCCGATGGGTGGTCGTTGATTTAGGATGGCCGACGTGAGGAGGATGTCGTCGCTCCTGGCGCTGGCCTTGGTGCTGGGCCTCTCCCCGAGCGCGTGCAGCAGCACGACGACGAACACCGACAGTGGCGGCACCTCCGGTTCGGGAGGCGGATCCGGAGGCACGGTCAGCGGCGGCGCCGGTGGCTCGCTCGGTGGTGGCGCGGGCGCGTCGCTCAGCGGCGGCGCCGGTGGCTCGCTCGGTGGTGGCACGGGCGGGTCGCTCAGCGGCGGCTCGGCCGGCGACAGCGGCAGCACGATCGACGCGCAGAGCGACGGCCCTTCGCTGTGCGAGCAGGCCTTCTGCCCCAACGGAGTGGCCCCCGGCTGTTGCAGCTGCATGCAGCTCAAATGCACGAAGGAGTTCGACGCCTGCCGCTGCGTACAGGACTGCCGCGACGTGTCCGAGTGTCTGCGCAACTGCGGTGGCAGCGGCGGCTGCGAGCAGGTCTGCTACCAGCAGCATGCCCAGGGCGCGCAGCTCTACGGTCCGTTCTTCACTTGCGCCCAGACCAACTGCGCCACCGAGTGTTTCTAGACAGAAACTCGACTTCAGACTTCAGACTTCAGACTTCAGACGTCAGTCGGCGCGGTCGAGCCCGCGTACGACGAGCTCGTCCGCGCACTCCAGGGGCTCATTCGATCACTCGAGGCTCGCTCTTGACCTGGAGCCTGGAGCCTGATCGCTGAAGCCCCCGGGTTTCGCCCGAAAGGGCGAAACCCGAGTCTGAATCGACGACCCCTCGTCGGGGGTCACCCGTCGAGCCCGCGCGCCGCGTCGCGTAGGGCCTCGACGAGCGTCGCCCCCGCGGCGAGCTCACGCTCCAGCGCGGCCCGCAGCGCCGGCGCGCCACCTGCGCGCTCGACGCCGATCTCGCCGTGACGCTGCGCGAACAGGCGCGCCGCCCAGGCAGCGCTCTTCCCGAGCCGCCGCCCCGCGAGCCGCCCGTCCGCCACCAGCGCAGCGAAGTGCCCGTCGAGCGTGGCGCGCAGCTCGTCCACTCCCGCGCCGGTCGTCGCGCTGGTCGAGCACAGCGGTGGCAGCGCCTCGCCGCTCTGCTCCAGGCTGAGCCTGAGCGCGCCCCGGAGCTCCGCCACGGCGCGTTCCGCGACGGCGCCGAGGTCGGCTTTGTTGACGGCGAGCACGTCGGGGATCTCGACGATACCCGCCTTGATGAACTGCAGAACGTCACCCGACGCGGGCTGCACCACGAGCAGGACGGTGTCCGCCACGTGCTCGACGTCGGTCTCGCTCTGTCCGACGCCGACGGTCTCGATCAGCACGACGTCGTAGACGGCGCTCAAGACGTCCACTGCGGCGCCGGCGGCCCGGGCCAGGCCACCGAGCTGTCCGCCGGACGCCATGGACCGCACGAAGACGCCGTCGTCCGCTGCGTCGAGCTCGATGCGCGCGCGATCTCCCAGCAGTGCCCCGCCGCTCCGCGGGCTCGAAGGGTCCACACAGAGCGCGCCGACCGTGCGGCCAGCGCCGCGCCAGCCGCGGATCAGCGCCGAAACCAGCGTGCTCTTCCCCACCCCAGGTGGTCCCGTGATCCCGACGCGCTGACAGCTGCCGGCTCGCCCCCGCGCGGCGAAGGCACGCAGCAGCGCGACCGCGCGGGGCTCGGACTCGACGCGGCGATCCTCCACGAGCGAAATGGCGCGCGCGACGCTGGCGGGGTCCCGCCCCAGGGCGCGCGCCGCCAGCTCGGTCGGGTCGAGCTCGGTCACGCGGACGCTCTCTCCACGAGGCTCACGAGCTCGTCCAGGATTTTTGCGATCTCGAAGTCCTTCGGCGTGTACACCGCTGCCACTCCCGCGGCGCGCAGCGCCTCGCGGTCCTGCTCCGGGATGATGCCGCCCACGACCACCGGTGCTTCGACGCCCCGCGACCTGAGCTCGGTCAGGACCTCGAGGGTGAGCTCGAGGTGGGCCCCGGAGAGGATGCTCAGCCCGACCAGGTGCACGCCCTCGTCGGCCGCGGCGCGGGCCAGGTCCCGGGGCGCGACGCGGATCCCTTCGTACACGACCTCGAAGCCCGCGTCCCGGGCGCGCAGCGCGATCTGCTCGGCACCGTTCGAGTGACCATCGAGCCCGGGCTTGCCCAAGAGGAGCTTCGGCCTTCGCCCGATCTTGCGCTCGACTTCCGCGACGCGCGCGCGCAGCGCGCGATAGCCGTCACCGAGCTCCGGCACGCGGGCGCCGCCCACGCCCGTGGGCGCGCGGTACTCGCCGAAGACCTCGCGCAACGTCGCCGCCCATTCGCCGGTCGTGACCTTGGCCTTGGCCGCCGCGATGGAGACCGGCACCAGGTTCTCGGTCCCCTGAGCGGCCCGCGCCAACGCGTCCAGCGCCCGCCGCGCCGCGTCCGCGTCGCGGGCCTTCCTCCAGGCGCCCAGGCGCGCGACCTGCTCCGCCTCCGCCCGAGGGTCGACGCGCAGGATGGCCTCGGCGCCAGCGAGGGCGCTCGGCGCGCTCTCGGTGAAGCGGTTCACGCCGACCACGACCTGCGCGCCGCTCTCGATGGCGGCGAGCCTCGCAGCATTGGACGCCACCAAGCGCTCCTTGACGTACCCGCTCTCGACGGCGGGAATCACGCCGCCCCGTTCGAGCACGCCCTCGACCTCGGCCCAGGCGGCCTCGGCGAGGTTCCGCGTCCTCGCCTCCACGACGGGCGAACCGTCGAACAGATCGCCGTACTCCAAGAGGTCCGTCTCGTAGGCGAGGATCTGCTGGGTGCGCAGTGAGAGCTGCTGGTCCCAGGGCCGCGGCAGGCCCAGAGCCTCGTTCCATGCCGGCAGCTGGATGGCCCGTGCACGCGCGCTCTTGCTCAGGGTGACCCCCAGCATCTCGAGCGCGATGCGGATCAGGTTGTTCTCCGGCTGCGCCTCGGTCAGGCCCAGCGAGTTGACCTGGACGCCGTAACGGAAGCGCCGGAGCTTCGCATCGGCGACGCCGTAGCGCTCGCGGCCGATGCGCTCCCACAGCGCGCCGAACGCGCGCAGCTTGCACACCTCTTCGACGAAGCGCATGCCCGCGTTGACGAAGAACGAGAGGCGGCCGAAGACCTGCGCGAAGCGCTCGCCCTCGACGCCGCGCGCGCGTACCTCGTCGAGCACGGCGATGGCCGTGGAGAGCGCGTAGGCGATCTCCTGCTCCGGCGTCGCGCCCGCCTCCTGCAGGTGGTAGCTCGAGATGTTGATGGGGTTCCACTCCGGGACGTGCTCGACCGTGTGGAGGACGGTGTCGACCGACAGGCGCAGGCTCGGGCCGGGCGGAAACACGTAGGTCCCGCGCGAGAGGTACTCCTTGACGATGTCGTTCTGGGTCGTGCCGCGGAGCGCCCGCGGGTCCGCGCCCTGCCCCTCCGCCACCGCGACGTAGAGCGCGAGGAGCCAGGCTGCGGTGGCGTTGATGGTCATCGAAGTGTTCATGCGACCGAGCTCGATGCCTGCGAAGAGCTCGGCGAGATCCCCGACGTGTCCGATGGGCACGCCCGTGCGCCCGACCTCGCCCTTGGCCAGCGGGTGGTCGGCGTCGTACCCGGTCTGTGTCGGCAGATCGAAGGCTACCGAGAGCCCGGTCTGCCCGCGCGCCAGGTTCTCACGGTAGAGCGCGTTCGACGCCTTGGGCGTCGAATGCCCGGAGTACGTCCGCATGATCCAGGGAGCGTCCTTGTCGGCCATCTCGGGGTCATCCTTGCCGCGCGCCGGCCCGCGCGGCAAGGCCGGGCGCGCGCAGCCGGTGCCGGAGTGCTACGCTCGGGTCGAGCGTGAGCGCTGGACCGTATCGCAGCGGGCGACCAGGCCCGGAGTCGCGGCCGAGCGCCGGAGCGGTCGCGTGCCCAGGCTGCTCCCGCCGTGTGGAGGACTCGCTGCGCGCCTGCCCGGGCTGCGGCACACCCATCGCGACCCTCCGCTGCGCGAGCTGCTACCAGATGAACCCGGCCGAGGGCGTGCTCTGCACCGGCTGCGGGCGCGAGCTCGGCCTCGAGCCCGTCGGCGAGCCCGACGTCTACTCCTGCCCCGACTGCCGCTCGCCGTTCCAGCAGTTCCGCGGCGGCGCCGGCACGCTCCACGACTGCGGGCGCTGCGGCGGGCAGTTCGTCGATCACGCCCTGCTCCGCGACCTCTTGGACCAGCGCGAGGCCTACGGCCGCGTCGCCCCGCGCCCCCCTCCCAAGCACAACCCCCTCTCGACCCCGCTCCGCTACATCCCCTGCCCGCTCTGCGCCGAGATCATGCTGCGCAAGAACTTCGGGCGCTCCAGCGGCGTGATCATCGACGTGTGCACCAAGCACGGCGTCTGGTTCGACCGCGGCGAGCTGCCGCGCGTCCTCGACTTCGTCGAGGCGGGTGGCCTCGAGCTCGCGCGGCGCCGCGAGCTCGACGCAGAGCACGAGCGCGAGCGACGGGAGCGCGTGCGACACGTCGAGGAGTCGCTGGAGGGCCTGCGCGCTCCCGCCGGCGTCCGCGGCTTCAACCGACTCCGCAGGGAGTACGAGCTCACCGAAGCCACGCTCTCGCTGGTGGGGTACCTGGCGGACGTGCTGAAGGACTAGGGCGGCGCCCGACTCACTGGAACAGTGGCCGCGCGGGGTTGGGCCCCCGCGCGGGGCGCGGGGCGAAGCCCCGCCGCGAATCACCGGCGAGGCCGGCGCCCGCTGCGCGTCCAGTCGCGTCAGTCGCGAGGCGTCGCATGTTGCGCGACTCTCAGCGCACTTCCCGACCGAACACGTCCCAGCTCGGCCCGAACTGCTGCAGGAAGAACAGCACGTAGGCCTGGTTGAAGACGAAGACCGGCAGGAGGAACACCGTGCCGATGTACGGCAGCGCGGCGACGCAGCAGGTGATGCACGTCACCGCGAACGCCAGCATGGCGCCCACCAGCGCGAGCACGAACTTCATCAGGTAGAAGAGCACGATGGTGCCGATACGCCCGGAGATCACCTCGCTCTTCACGCGCTGCCACGCCGGGCCCACGGGCTCGTCGTTCAGCACCATGCAGGGCACGACGAAATCGTCGATCAGAGCGCCGGCGACGGCGAGCGGTACGCCCCCCAGGATCAGCACCAACATCCCCAAGCCCAAGCCGAGCCAGGCGCCTTGCTCGAACACGCCGCGCGAGAGGTCCGGCCAGGCCAGCGCCGCGGCTATCGCCAGCGCCAGCAGGAACACCGCGAGCCCGATCAGCCCGAGCCAGAAGCGCACCCAGAACAGGTCCCGCCCGCGCTCCGCGAAGCGTCGCCAGGGCTCTTCCACGCTCGCGTCGTCGCGCGCGACGCCGTCGACGAACATCAGCTTGGCGCGACTCGACACCCAGGTCATCAGCACGCCGAGGGCGATGCCGACGACGAGCACGACCACCCCGGCCACGACGACGGTCGACAGGTTGTCGCGGATCCAGTCGATGGCGGGCTGAAGGCCCGATCCGCCTCCGCCCCTGCCGCTGGTGTCCGGCAGGTTGAACGAGCCACCGCCCTCCCCCAGGTGCGCGAGCCACGCCACGAAGCCGAGCGTCAGCCACTTGCCGGCGTTGAACGGGAACAGCACGCGCCGGGTGTGGTCGATGGCCCGCGAGACCGGGTCGGTCACGGAGATGCCCGCCGGCACCGGGGCAAGCGGCGGCAGGTTCGGCAGCTGGTTCACCGTGCCCCGAGCTTATGTCAGCGACCGCTCGTCGGCGACACACCCTCCATGCGATGACTCGGCGGCGGTCAGCTCAGGGCACACGTTCCGGCGGAAAAGCCCGTTCCGACGTTCGATTCCTCGGGCCGTCGGGGCCCCTACCCCGACGGCGGTTCGAGGGATCATGTTGACCTCGACATGCGGGGGCACCATGGCCAAGATCCCGCTGCCCCCGCATGACGACGAAAGGCCCGCGCCCGGACCAAGATCGCGACGAGGATCTCGCCGTCCAAGAGAAGCAGACCACCCGCCGCGCCCGCCCCTACAACGTCGTCTTCCACAACGACGACTACACCACGATGGAGTTCGTGATCCACGTGCTGATGAAGTTCTTCCACAAGGGCGACACCGAGGCGACGCAGATCATGCTGGAGGTCCACCATCGCGGCTACGGCGTGGTGGGCGTGTTCACGCGGGACATCGCCGAGACCAAGGCGGAGCAGGTCACCGACTACGCCAAGCAGAACGGGCACCCGCTGAGGGTCACCGCCGAGCCCGCCGACGACCCGGAGGACGAGCAGTGAAGGTCAGCCCCGAGGTCGAGATCGCCTGCACGCTGGCGCTGCACGAGGCCGCGCGCCGGAACCACGAGCTGATGACCGTGGAGCACCTGCTCTACGCGCTGCTCCACGGCGACGCGACGGCCAAGGTCGTCCGGAAGTCGGGCGGCGACGTGGAGGCGTTGAAGAAGGCCCTGCAGAAGATCCTCGACGACGACCTGCCGCGCCTGCCCGAAGACGCCGCCCTCACGCCCACCCCGTCGCGGGGCTTCCAGCGCGTCTTGCAGCGCGCGGCCATCCACGTCGAGTCGAGCGGCAAGGAGGAGCTCAAGGGGCAAAACCTCCTCGTCGCCATCTTCGCCGAGGTGGACTCGCCCGCGGTCCAGGTCCTGACCGAGCACGGCGTCACGCGCTACGACGTGGTGAGCTACATCTCCCACGGCGTCGCGAAGGACGGCGACGACGAGCCTGGCGTCTCCACGCCCGGGGTCGCGCCGGAGTCGGAGGCCGAGGCCGAAGGCGAAGCAGACGCGCGCGGAGCAAACGCTCTCGAGAAGTTCGCCATCAACCTGAACGAGCGCGCGAGAGCGGGTGACATCGAGCCGCTGGTCGGCCGCGAGCGCGAGCTACGCCGCGCCATCCAGGTGCTGGCCCGCCGCAAGAAGAACAACCCGATGTTCGTCGGCGACGCCGGCGTGGGCAAGACCGCCATCGTCGAGGGCCTGGCCGCGAAGGTGGTCGCCGGCGAGGTGCCGAAGCCCCTGCAGGGCGCCGAGATCTTCGCCCTCGACATGGGCGCGCTGGTTGCGGGCACGAAGTTCCGCGGCGACTTCGAGAACCGGGTGAAGGCGGTCCTGAAGCAGCTCGGCGAGCGCCCCGGCGCCATCCTGTTCGTGGACGAGATCCACACCGTGATCGGCGCCGGCTCCGCCAGCGGCGGCACCCTGGACGCGGCGAACCTGCTCAAGCCCGCGCTCTCGAGCGGCAAGCTGCGCTGCATCGGCGCCACGACCTTCGAGGAGTACCGGAGCCACCTGGAGCGCGACCGCGCGCTGGCGCGGCGCTTCCAGAAGATCGAGGTGCTCGAGCCGAGCATCGAGGAGACGCTCCTCATCCTCAAGGGTCTGCGCCCGCGCTACGAGGAGTTCCATGTCGTGAGCTACTCCGACGAGGCGCTCGAGGCCGCGGTGAAGCTCGCCCAGCGCTACCTCCACGATCGCAAGCTGCCGGACAAGGCCATCGACCTCCTGGACGAGTCCGGCGCCGACGCGAAGCTCGAGGACGGCGAGGGCGCCAAGGTCGGCGTGGAGCGCATCGAGGCGGTGGTGGCGCGCATGGCGCAGATCCCACCGCGTCAGGTCTCGAGCAGCGACAAGACCGCGCTCAAGAACCTCGAAGACGATCTGCGCCGCTCGGTCTTCGGGCAAGACCGAGCGCTGCGCGAGCTCGCGACGGCCATCAAGCTCGCGCGCGCGGGCCTGCGCCCCGCCGAAAAGCCCATCGGCAGCTACCTCTTCACGGGCCCGACCGGCGTCGGCAAGACGGAGGCCGCGCGCCAGCTGGCCAAGACGATGGGCGTCGAGTTGCTCCGCTTCGACATGAGCGAGTACCAGGAGCGCCACACCGTCTCGCGCCTGATCGGCGCGCCGCCGGGCTACGTCGGCTTCGACCGCGGCGGCCTGTTGACCGAGGCCATCGCCAAGACGCCGCACGCGGTGCTGCTGCTCGACGAGGTCGAGAAGGCGCACCCCGACGTGTTCAACGTGCTGCTCCAGGTCATGGACCACGGCACGCTCACCGACAACAACGGCAAGAAGACCGACTTCCGCCACGTCGTCCTGATCATGACCAGCAACGTCGGCGCGGCCGACCTCGCGCGCCGCCGCGTCGGCTTCGGCGAGCGCACCAGCGCGGGCCAGGACGACGTCGCCTTCAAGAACACCTTCAGCCCCGAGTTCCGCAACCGCCTGGATGCGCGCATCGCCTTCGACCCGCTCTCCCCCGAGGTCATGGGTCTGGTCGTCGACAAGTTCGTGAAGGAGCTCGCGGCCCAGCTCGCCGAGCGCAGCGTGACCCTGGAGCTCAGCCCCGCAGCCCGGGACTACCTGGCCGACAAGGGCTACGACAAGGACATGGGCGCCCGCCCGCTCGCCCGGCTCATCCAGGACGAGGTCAAGCGCCCCCTCGGCGACGAGCTGCTGTTCGGCAAGCTCGAGCACGGCGGGCACGTCGTGGTCGACTACCAGGGAGGCAAGATCGAGTTCCGGGTAGGGTGAGGGAGAACCGGCGTCGACGGGGACCCGTCACCGCCGCGCGACACCGTTGCCTGTGCCACCACACCAGCCTGGCACAGGGCCCGAGTTTCCAGCCCGGATCCCCGTCCCGGCCCGCCGGCACAGGCCTTGCAAAACCAGGCCGCATGTTGCCGGTTGCCCCCAAGAAGATCGTCCGCGACGCCCTGATCGGCTTCAGCATCGGCCTGGTTCTGATGCTGGGAATCACCTACGGCGCGGGCAGCCTGGTTGGCTCCCCGCCTGCGGCAGCGACGTCAACCCGGTAACGGGGGGCGTTAGCTCGGGCGGGCCAGGGCCTCACCTCGACTCGGCCAGACTCTTCAGGCCCGGCCGCTTCGCGTTCACCAGGATCGCCATGTTCCCGTTCGGGTGCCGGTTCTCCCGCATCAGCTGATGGCAGTCCCCGGTGCCCGCGAAGTCGAAGGTGCGTGACAAGCAGGGGTCGACCTTCTCGGCCATCACCAGGTCGTTGACGCCCTTGGCCTGGTCGTCGTTGGCGAAGTGCGAGCCCTGGAAGCGCTTCTGGCGCATCCAGTGGTAGCGCAGATCGAGCGTCGCGTTGTAGCCGCTGGTGCCCGCGCAGATCACCACCATCCCGCCCGTCTCGCACACGAACACACTCGTCGGGATGGTCGACTCGCCCGGGTGCTCGAACACCAGGACCGGGTTGTGCTTGTCGCCGAGCGCGTCCCAGAACGCGCGCCCGAACGCCCGTGCCTGTCCGAGCCACTCCGCGTAGCCGGCGTCGTCCGTCCAGTGGGGCAGCATGCCCCAGTGGTGAAAGCTCTTGCGGTTGATCACGCCAGCGGCGCCGAGCTTCCTGCAGTACTCGAACTTGTCCTCGCTGTTCACCACCGCGACGGGGCGGCCACCCGCGGCCTTCACCAGCTGGATGGCCATCGAGCCGAGACCGCCGGCACCGCCCCAGATCAGCACCGGGTCGCCCTCGTGCACGACGTGCGGGGGCCAACCGAACAGCATGCGGTACGCCGTCGCGCCGACCAGCATGTAGGCCGCTGCCTCTTCCCAAGCGAGGTGCGGCGGCTTGGGCAGGCACTGGTGATCTTGCACCTTCGCGTACTGCGCGAAGGAGCCCCAGTTCGTCTCGTAGCCCCAGATCTTCTGGGTCGGGGCGAGCATCGGGTCTTTCCCTGCAGCCACGTGGGGGTCGGTCGGATCCCAGTGGCCGCAGTGCACGACGACCTCGTCGCCGATCTTCACGTTCTTCACCTCGGCGCCGACCTTCCACACGATGCCGCTCGCGTCGGAGCCCCCGATGTGGAAGTCCTCCTTCTCGCCGGCCTTCTGCCGCGCCTTGATCACGTTGATGGGCACGCCGAGCGCCGCCCACACGTTGTTGTAGTTGACCCCCGCCGCCATCACGTACACGAGCACGTCGCGCGGGCCGAGCTCGGGAACCGGGACCTTCTCGACCTGGAAGGCGTCCTTGGGCTCGCCGAAGCGCTCGGCGCGGATCACCTGCGCGAACATCTGCTCGGGGACCACGCCGAGGTCCGGGACCTCGCGGAGCTCGTAGATCTGCTGGGCCATGGGACAGCCGGCATCCTATGACACGCCGCGCTAACCGACCAGGCATCTCGCGGGAATACGCAGACTTTTCGGGGCTTGCCCCGCCCGTTGACGCGATGCATGAAGGGGGGGCCATGAGCGAGGAGCCCTCCGCGAAGTCCGCACCGCCCCACACCCTCCGCGGCGACGACCTCGAGCCTGCCATCGCAGCGCTCGCGGAGCTCACGTCGCGTGCCCGCACGCGCGTGCTCGGTCACGTGACCGAGGCGGGGCGCATCTCGTCCCGTCTGCTCGACAAGCACCAGCTCGCAGCGCACGCGCTCGCCTACCTGGCGACGGAGCTCGAGGCCGCGCGCCAGCTCGTCGCGTGGTCGAGCCGCGTCGGCGGCGAGCTCGAGGGTCGCATCGCCGGGACCTACGTGGGTGAGCTTTGTCGGCAACTGGTCGGCGGCGTCGATCTCGGCGCCTGCGAGTCCGTCGCACTCGGCCAGCTCTGGCTCGAAGCTGACGACGTGCGCGACACGCTGGGGCAGCCGCGCGTCCAAGCGCTCGCCGAACGCTACGGCTCCGGCGACGCCGTCTGCGAGCTCGCGCGCCTGGCCCACGAGCAGAACAGCTTCGGCAACCCTGGGCTCGACGACGAAACGCTGGCGGCGATCCAGAGCGAGTTCCGGCGCTTCGTCGAGCGCGAGGTGCTGCCCATCGCCCAGGAGGTGCACCGGAAGGACGTGCTCATTCCGGTCGAGCTCATCGCCAAGATGGCCGAGCTCGGCGTCTTCGGCCTGACCATCCCGGAGGAGTACGGCGGTCAGGGCCTCGGCAAGGTCGCGATGTGCCTGGTCACGGAGGAGCTGAGCCGCGGCTACATCGGCGTCGGTTCCCTGGGCACGCGCTCGGAGATCGCCGCCGAGCTCATCCTGGGCGGGGGCACGGAGGAGCAGAAGCGCGACTGGCTGCCGCGCCTCGCGGCCGGCGAGGTGCTCTCGACCGCGGTGTTCACCGAGCCGAATTTCGGCTCCGATCTCGCGCACATCAAGTCGAGGGCCGAGAAGCAGGCCGACGGCAGCTACAAGGTCTTCGGGCAGAAGACCTGGATCACTCACGCCACGCGCGCCGACCTGATGACGCTGCTCGTGCGCACCAACCCCGACGACGGCGGCTACGGCGGGCTGAGCATGTTCCTCGCGCCCAAGACGCGCGGCAGCGAGACCGACATCGAACGCGGCGGCTTCCCCGACGAGGGCATCACCGGCTCGGAGATCCGCGTGCTCGGCTACCGCGGCATGAAGGAGTTCGAGCTCGGCTTCGACGGCTTCTTGATCCCCCCGGGCTGTCTGCTCGGCGACGTCGAGGGACAGGGCTTCAAGCAGCTGATGGTCACCTTCGAGAGCGCGCGCATCCAGACCGCGGCCCGCGGTGTCGGCGTCGCGCAAGGGGCGCTCGACGAGGCCACGCGCTACGCCCACGAGCGCGTCCAGTTCGGGGTGCCGATCTTCTCGTTCCCTCGCGTGCAACGCAAGCTCGGGCGCATGATCGCGCGCATCATGGCCGCGCGCCAGCTCACGTTCTACGCCGCGCGCACCAAGGACGGCGGCAAGCGCTGCGATCTGGAGGCCGGCATGGCCAAGCTGCTCGCCACGCGTGCGGCCTGGGAGGCCGCCGACGCATGCGTGCAGATCCACGGCGGCAACGGCTACGCGGAGGAGTACGTGGCGTCGCGCCTCTTGGTGGACGCGCGCGTGCTCAGCATCTTCGAGGGAGCGAACGAGATCCAGGCGCACGTGATCGCGCGCCGCCTGCTGGAGGTGTGACGATGTCCACGATCAAAAAGCCCGAATACGGCCGGCGCCTGGACGACTTCACGGTCGGTGAGGTGTACGCGCACCCCTGGGACGTCAGCGTCGACGAAGGCATGGTGGCGCTCTTCGCCGCCTCCTTCCAGGACGCCACGCCCACCTTCGCGAGCCGCACTTACGCCGAGGCGCTCGGGTTCGCCGGTCGCCCGATCCACCCGCTCCTGCTCTTGAACCTGGGGCTCTCGTTCAGCGTGCACGACGTGAGCGAGCAGGCCATCGCGCACCTCGCCTACATCGACGTGCGCTTCCCCGAGGCCTGCTACCCCGGCGACACGGTCACCGCGACGAGCAAGGTGCTCGGCAAGAAGCCGAGCGCAAAGGGTGACCGCGGAGTGGTCGAGGTCCGCACCGTGCTCGAGAACCAGCGCGGCGAAGTGGTGTGTCGCTTCGATCGCCGCGCGCTGATCCGCGCCGGCAGCGTCCGCGAGCGCCCGGCCTGGGGTTGGCCGGCCGCCAACCAGAGAGAGCCTTCCGACGCCTTCCTGCCCGCGCCGCTTCGCGAAGCGGTGCGTCCGGCCGTTCGCCAGGCTGGCTTCTCCGGATTCTTCGAGGACTTCTCGGCCGGCGACGTGTTCTTCCACAGCGTCGGCAAGACGGTCGGCGACTCCGAGCACATGCAGCTCACGCAGCTCTGCCGCAACTCCCACCCCATCCACTTCGACGAGGTCTACTGCAAGGACAGCTCCTTCGCGAAGACGCGCGTGGTGTACGGCGGCCTGGTCTTGTCCTGGGTGCTCGCGCTGACCAGCCGCGACCTCGGCGGCAACGCGCTCTGGGACATGGGCCTCGACGCCGGTGCCCACCCCAACGGGACCCTCGCAGGGGACACCCTGTTCGCGGCGTCGCGCGTGGTGGAAAAGGCCGAGGCCGGCCCTCATGCCGGAGTCGTCACGCTGCGCATCGTCGGCACCAAGAACCGGCCGCCGGAGTCGGTCTACGCCGACGGTGCGCTGTTCACGCCCGAGCTCGACAAGAGCGACGGCAAGATCAGCGAGAAGGTGGTCGAGATCACGCGCCGCTTGCTGGTACGGCGGCGCCCCGGCGGCTGAGCGCTCGGGGCTCGCCCCACCCGCGCACAAATGCGATAAAGGCCGTGCGATGGCCGACTGGCTGGTGCGCCAACCGGGCAGCGAGCCCGTCGGACCCGTGTCCACGGAGCTGGTGATCCGCGGGATCCAAGCGGGCCGCGTGGCGCCGTCGGCCCTGCTCTGTCGCGTCGGCGAGAACGACTGGCGGCTGCCCAAGGAGTTCTCCGAGTTCGCGGGGTTCGTCTTCGATGACGCGGAGACGAACGTGAGCGACTCGCCGTGGTTCGCGGAGCAGAGCCTGCCTCGGCCCGCGGCGCCGCGCCCTCCCCAGCTCTCGAGCCTGGGTCTCCCGCCGCCAGCACCCCCCACGCTGGGCTCGCGCGGGGCTCCACCACCGCCGCCCTCCCGCCCACTGGTCGCCGGCCAGCGCAGCTACGACGAGATCGATGACGAGGCGGAGACCCGCATCGCCGCCCCGCCCAGCGAGGCCCACGAGTTCCCGGTCGACGACGAGACCATGACCCGCGTCGCGGGCTCGCCCCCCCGCGTCGAGCCTCCCCCCGCGCGGGGTGGCGTCCTGCCCACGCTGCCGATGCCCGAAGTGCCTGACTTCCAGGCGGCCACACGAGCCGACGGACCGCGCCCGCGTCCCGCGGCGGGCGCTCCCGCGGAACCGCCGCGTGCGCACGACGACGTGCTACCCCCGACGCAGCCTTTCATCCAAGCGGGGAGCTTCCCTCCGCCCTTGGCTCCGGCGCCACCCCCGCAGCCCTTCGCTCCTCCTCCGCACTACGGGCCCGCCAACGTCCCTCCGCCTTACGGTCAATACCCGCCGCCGCAGCAGTACGGCGCCGACCCAGGCGGGGACCAGGGGCTGAAGGCGTTGGTCGGGCTGATCGTGTTCCTCGCCGTCGCCCTCGCCATCGTGCTCATCTTGCTCGTCATCCGGCGCTGAGCCATGGGCGACCGGTGGCGCATCGCGATCGATCGCGGCGGGACTTTCACCGACGTGGTGGGCGTCGACCCCAGCGGCGCTCTCCACGTCACCAAGGTGTTGTCGAGTGACCGCGCCCCGCTCGAAGGGATCCGCCGCTTGCTCGGGCTGCCCGAGGGTGCGGCCATCCCAGCGCTGGACGCGCGTTTGGGCACCACGCTCGCGACCAACGCCTTGCTCGAGCGCCGGGGCCGGCGCACGGCGCTGCTCATCACCCGTGGCTTCGGCGACTTGCTCGAGATCGGTACCCAAGCGCGGCCGGACCTGTTCGCGCTCCGCATCCAGAAGCCCGCTCCGCTGCCCGAGCGCGTGCTCGAGATCGACGCGCGCCTCGACGCCCGAGGCGAAGTGCTCGCGCGACCCGACCCCGAAGGGCTCGAACGCGAGCTCCGGGCGCTCGCGGCCCACGGCATCACCAGCCTGGCCGTCGTCGTGCTGCACGCCTACAAGAACCCGGAGCTCGAGCGCTGGGTCGGCACAGTCGCCGCGCGCGTCGGGTTCGAGCACGTTGCGCTCTCGCACCGCGTCTCGCCGGAGCTCGGGTTGCTCGCGCGCACGGACACTACGCTCCTCGACGCCTACCTCACGCCGCTCCTCGGGAGCTACCTCAGCGAGCTTCGAAGCGAGCTGGCCGGCTCTTCGCTCCTGTGCATGCAGTCGAGTGGCGGTTTGGTGGACGCCGAGCGCCTGACGGGGCCCCACGCCATCCTGTCGGGCCCCGCCGGCGGTCTGGTCGCGGTGGGGGAGGTCGCGCGGCGCGCCGGCGCGCCCGAGGCCATCGGCTTCGACATGGGCGGGACGTCGACGGACGTCTCCCGCTGGGCCGGGGAGCTACCGCTGGTGTACGAGCGCGAGATCGCGGGCGCCCGCGTGCGCGCGCCGATGATGGATCTCGAGACCGTCGCCGCGGGTGGGGGCTCCATTTGCCGGGTGGAAGGGGCCCGGCTCCGGGTCGGGCCCGAGAGCGCCGGCGCAGAGCCGGGTCCGCTCGCGTACGGCGACCCGGCCGCGAGCGAGCTCACCCTCACCGACGCCAACCTGCTGCTCGGGCGCCTCCCGCCGGAGCGGTTTCCTTTCCGGCTCGAACGGGAGCGGGCAGGCGCGAAGCTCGCGGCGCTGGCGGCCGAGCTCGGGCTCGGCCCAGAGGAGCTGGCAGAGGGTTTCGTCCACGTCGCCGACAACGCCATGGCGGAGGCGATTCGACGCGTGTCCATCGCACGCGGCCACGACGTGCGCGAGCACGCGTTGGTGGTCTTCGGTGGAGCGGGCGGCCAGCACGCCTGCGGCGTGGCGCGCCGCCTGGGCATCCGGCGCTTGCTCTTCCCACCGCGAGCCGGCGTGCTCAGCGCAGTCGGCATCGGGCTCGCCGACCGCGTGAGCCATGCGGAGCACGATGCGGGCGGCGCGCTCTTCGGCGAGAGCCTCGCCAGCCTCGAGCCGACCTTCCTCGAGCTGGAAGCCCGCGCGCGAGCCACGTTGGGGCGCGAGATCCCACCCGATCGGGTCCAGGTCCGACGCCGCCTGGATCTGCGCTATCTCGGCAGTGAGGCTCGGCTGACCCTGGACGCGGCGAGCGACGCAGCCGGATTCCACCGAGCGCACGCGCAGACGTTCGGCCACGCCCGGCCCGACCACCCGGTGGAGATCACGACGCTGCGGGTCGAAGCGCGGGCTGCGACCGAAGCTCTCGCTCTGCAAGAGCCGACGGCAGGGAGCCCGCGACCGCTGCCCACCGGCTCACTCCGCGTGTTCCACGGGGGTCGCTGGCTCGAGGACGTTCCGCGCTTCGACCGCGAAGCGTTGGGCGCGGGCGCGCGGCTCGCAGGGCCCGTGTTGGTGCTCGACGCCACGGGGACGCTGTTCCTCGAGCCCGACTTCGAGCTCGAAGTGCGCGACGACGGCGTGCTCGACGTCCGCGACGTGACCGGCGACCAGGCGCGCCCCGAGCTCGCGCGCGCCGGCGCGGGCGTGGACCCGGTGCTGCTGGAGATCATGGGGCACCTCTACATGTCGATCGCCGAACAGATGGGCGAAGCCCTGCGCCGCACCGCATTCAGCACCAACATCCGCGAGCGCCTGGACTTCTCCTGCGCCATCTTCGACAGGGAGGGCGGCCTGGTCGCCAACGCGCCGCACATCCCCGTGCATCTCGGGGCGATGAGCGAGTCGGTGCGGGCGGTGCGGGCCGCCCATCCGAGCATGGCGCCCGGGGACGTCTTCGTGACCAACGACCCCTTCGGCGGCGGCTCGCACCTGCCTGACATCACCGTGGTGAGCCCAGTCCATGGCGACGACGGCGAGCTCTCGTTCTACACCGCGTGCCGGGGCCACCACGCCGACGTCGGCGGCATCACACCGGGCTCCATGCCGGCGTTTTCCCAGAGCCTCGAGGACGAAGGCGTCGTGCTCTGCGCCCTCCCCCTGGTGCGTGCGGGGGTGTTCCAGCGCGATGTCCTCTTCGCCGCGCTCTCGAGCGGGCGCTGGCCCGCGCGCGACCCGGAGACCAACCTGCTCGACCTGGAGGCCCAGGTCGCCGCGAACCGCACGGGAGCTCGGCTGCTCGGCGACCTGGTGCGTCACTACGGCCAGGGCGTCGTCCGCGCGTACATGGGGCACGTGCAGGACGACGCGGCGGAGCGAGTCGCGCGCGAGATCGAGGGCCTCGGTCAGGGCGAGCATCGCTTCGCCGATGCCCTGGACGACGGCACCCCCATCGTGGTGAGCCTGGACGTCTCGGGTCGGCGCCTGCGCGTCGACTTCACCGGAACGGGCGCGGAGGTGTCTGGCAACCTGAACGCTCCACGCGCGGTCACCCTGGCCGCGGTGCTGTACTTCCTGCGCACGCTGGTCGGCGCGCCCATTCCGCTGAACGGCGGCTGCCTGCGCCCGGTGGAGCTGGTCCTGCCCGCGGGCAGCGTGCTCGATCCGAGCCCCGGGCGTGCGGTGTGCGGTGGCAACGTCGAGACCAGCCAGCGTGTGGTGGACGTGCTCTTGGCTGCGGTGGGACGTGCCGCCGCGAGCCAAGGCACGATGAACAACCTGAGCTTCGGCAGCGCCGGTCTCAGCTACTACGAGACCATCGCCGGAGGGTCCGGTGCCGGACCGGGCTTCGCGGGCCAGAGCGCGGTGCACACGCACATGACCAACACGCGCATCACCGACGCCGAGGTGCTGGAGAGCCGCTACCCCGTCCGCCTCGAGCGTTTCGCGGTTCGGCGCGGGTCCGGTGGCGACGGCGCCTACCCTGGCGGCGACGGGGTGGTCCGCGAGCTCACCTTCCTCGCGCCTGCGGAGCTCGCCATCGTCTCCCAGCGGCGCACCCGCGCCCCTTTCGGCCTCGCCGGCGGCAGCCCCGGGGCGCCGGGGAGGAACGTGCTCGACGGCAAGGAGCTCGGCGCCCTCGTCAGCGTGAGCGTCCCCGCCGGCGCCCATCTCCGCATCGAGACACCCGGCGGCGGTGGCTTCGGACCGAAGGAGTGAAGAGCTGTCCGACAATCGGCAGACCGAAAGCCGGCGAAGCCGGCCCGCGTGGGGTGGGGCCCCAACGAATTCACTTCGTTGGGGCGGGGAGGCGCGTGCCTCCCCGACTGAACGAAGTGAAAGAGCTGTCGATTGATCGACAGCTCTTGAGTACCTTCCGGCGCCGATGCAGATCTCCCTGACCAACGTGGAGAAGACCTTCACGGGTCGCGACGGCAAGCACACCGCGCTCGCGGGGGTGAGCCTCCAGATCCCGAGTGGGGCCTTCGTGTGCCTGCTCGGCCCCTCCGGTTGCGGGAAGACCACCGTGCTCAACCTGATCGCCGGGTTCGAGGCGGCGGACAGCGGCACGGTCCTGGTCGATGGCAAGCCGGTGGCCGGACCCGGCCCCGATCGCGTGGTCATGTTCCAGGACCCTGCGCTCTTCCCCTGGCTCAGCGTGGCGGAGAACGTGGCCTTCCCCCTCGAGAAACGCGGTCTCTCCACCGCGGAGCGCGCCGAGCGCGTGGACGAGGCCCTGCGCGTGGTCCACCTCTACAAGTTCAAACACGCGCAGCCTCACGAGCTGTCGGGCGGCATGCGCGCGCGAGCCGCCATCGCCCGCGCGCTGGTGATGGACCCGCGGGTGATGCTCATGGACGAGCCCTTCGCCGCCCTGGACGCGCAGACGCGTGAGCTGCTCCAGCAGGAGATCGAGCGCGTCTGGCAACGCACGAAGTCGACCATGGTCTTCGTGACCCATGACAACCGCGAGGCCGTACGCCTGGCCACGACGGTCGTCGTGATGGGCACCCGCCCTGGAACGGTGAAGCTCGAGATCGACGTCGAGCAGGATCTTCCCCGGCCCCGCGATCCCCTGGACCGGAACGTCAACCTGCTCGTGACCCGCGTGCAGCGCGCGCTGCAGAGCGAGATCGAGAAGATCGCCCGCGAAGAGAGCGACGACCGGCCCACCCCGCCCTCGCGCCGAGGTCGCGACGAGCCGGACATGGGCCGAGACATATGACTCGAGTTTCGCCCTTATCGGGCGCAACTCTCGTGGCTTCGGGCTTCAGACTCCAGGCTTCAGGTTTCGGAGCCGGGGGTTTCGGTCGAAGCGCCTCCGGTGTCCGTTCGACGTTCTCCGCTCGC
>Ga0233425_10002385_pt1 | contig 37235 bp, 25 predicted proteins | sample Watercolumn_Towu_2_FD_181712 | JGI IMG/M metagenome (GOLD analysis project Ga0233425, IMG submission 181712) | Freshwater microbial communities from Lake Towuti, South Sulawesi, Indonesia - Watercolumn_Towuti2014_140_MG | ecosystem: Environmental > Aquatic > Freshwater > Lake | place... | reverse complement strand
ATATGTGGAAATCTTTTACAACAGACAAAGAATACACTCAACTTTGGGGTATCTTTCTCCTGTTGAATTTGAATCAAGAGATTGTTATGTTCGGGTTTAATGTGTGTAAAAAAAGGTTGCAAGGTCACCTTACATTATCTATTCATCATTTGAAGCAATTTTTTCACCGAATATTCCACTTATAAGATTTCCTGGTACCGAATTTTTTAAAGCCATAGAGCTTGGCAAATCTGTAAAATCCATTACAGAGGTAGAAAATCGAGTAGCCTGCAGTGAGGCAAAATATATTAACATAAACGAAAATGTTTCTACAATTCTTTGGTACCCAGTTGTAACACAAATTCCTGTTGACATAGAAAACATAAAAGATTCAACCAAAACAACTTCAAAAAGAACACAAAACAACCTTAACATAGTTTTTATGAATCCAGAATTATCTTTATATTTTCTCCAAGAACTTCATTATCCATACGCATTAGACAATTTATGGCGTTTTTTTCTTTTTGATATCTATATTGACGAAAACGGCAATATACAAAGCTATCTAACAACACAAAAAATTATAGTTATCAAAAAGTTAGAAACAGAAACCACCACTATATATAATTGTATTTGTGATCTTAACGTAACATCTCTACCATGCTTCCAAATATATTACACATCAAATGAATATATTAACCAATATACAATTTTTACACATGGATATCTACAAAGAGATGCTTTTACAATAGATTTTCAATCAACAAATCTTAAGGATATATATACAGACGCTATCAAAGCTTTACTTAAATGCTACTTAACACAAATTTACAACTGTTCAGAGCCAGCAGAAGGACATGCATTAGCACCTTGGCAACAAGATAAAGAGGCTGTCGTGGGGTATGCAATGAACAAAATCTTCAAAAAAAATGCACAAGAAATAATTAGAGCTACTCTAAAAGATATAACTGTTCCAGATAGCGATATTGAAACAATAGTAACAAGAATAACTGATAAAGCCCTTGACTTAGATCAAAATTATTTAACAAGACAAGACATTTCAAAAATTTTACTGCGTAAACACAGAGAAACTATAACTGTTAGCCCATAAATATATCTAGTTCTCGACTAAATATTATCCCAAAACTCCCAAGAGGGGTAAGGTTCAACACGATCATAGTCTTTAAAAAGATTTTTTTCGAATAATAAATTCCCATATAATGGGAGTGTTACTTTTTCAAGTAATTTAATTGCAGCCTTAAAATCATCTCTATTTCCATAACGAACAACAATCTCTTCATCTGGATCTTTAATAACCATCTCTATTGTCGCCAGAAGTCTTACGACTATTTTTGCAGCAGTTCTTTGCTCTTTTTGACCAAAAACAACCTCTCTGCGCGCGTAATAATTTTTTTTATTTTCAACATTATCATCGCTGTCATTATCTACAACAATTGTACCCAATTTTTTATCTCTTATATTATCTTGATTTTGACTGTTTTGTGACAAAATTTTTTGTTTAGTATTATATTGTGCATCCTGATATAAATATTTTATAAAAGATTTCCATAAAAAACTTTTAGATAAGATTTCATAAAGAGTGTATGTTGGCATCACTATCCCTGCACCTTTATCAGCATGATATTTCTGAACAAAAAGAGTAATAAGCGACGCATCATACGAAGTAGAAACTTTTTTCATCTTTTCAAGTGAGCAATCATAAGCATATACCCCATTGGTAGTCTCTTTCGCACTCCAATCTAAAAGACAGGGCTGCTCTTTATATTCACCATATCTAATTTTTCTACATTTAATAAGGGATAATAGATTTAAACAGCTACGTACAGGAAGAAATAACTTACCCACAAATGCGTCCACATACTTTTGAGTTACATAAATATATCCATCTTGCCCCAAATTAACATTAAGTGGGGCATAAAGAAGAGCTTTATCATTAAGAACAAAATGTTTATTATATAATTTTTGTGCACCTAAAAGCTGTAACACAAGGGCATACCAGCAGGCACGTAATTCTCTTATTAAAGGAGCAATATATACCTCACTTTTACACTCTTTATCTATTAAATAATAAAGAGAAAGATAAGTATTATTTTTAATTGGAACAACTACTCTTTCATTAAACTTTCCCAAAGAGAGTGTTTTAATATCTTTAAGGGTATTACACGGTTCGTCGTTATCTGCCCATAAAAATCTATATGACTCATTTTCAATATTTTGTAAAAAAAATTGCTGTAACATATAACTTAATGCTGCAATGCGCGATAAAGAAGAGAGCTGAATATTAACAAAAGACTTTGAAAGCCCATATATCTTTTCAAAAGTAACTGTTTCGTCGCAAATTTTTTTATCTACAGATAAAGAGATTTGTTTACCATATAAATCTTTTTCTTTTTTTAAAAGATTACTTAAATTTTCAGTAAGTTTTTCTAACGAAACTCCAAAGAGCGTTGTCCATTCTTGTTTTGTAATCATATTGTAAAGAGCACAACGAACTAATGTTTCATTCAATAAAGCTTCATTAATTTTACAACGCATTTGCTTATCTAAAAGAAAATACAAAAGTTCCCCACCACTAATAAAATCTTTATATAAACTTTCTGATACGTCAAAATTTTTATCAAGTAACGCCAACTGTTGTATAAGATAATTAATACGAATATTTTCACGTGAAGATCTTGGATACATACTTAAAAAATCAACAAAGACTATATTTGTTATATCTCGCTCTTTTAATTTTGTAATAAGATCTTTAAGAAAAAGATTATAAGATATTGGGAAAATTATCCCACTATCAAATAGCATTTGCTCTGATTCTACGTTTTTTAACCCTTCTGATTTTACATCAGTTAACTGTCTTAATACCCTTAATTCTTCTAGATTATTTATATTAACAATCCAGTGATTATCTTTATAATCAAATGGCACCCACTTTAACTCTTTATCTTTTTTAAGAAGAATAAGATTTTTTATAAACCACAACTCTGGCTTGTTTTTATTATTAATTTCAGGAGCAAAAAATCCCTCTTTATCTATTTTAGTTTTTACATAATCACATGCTTGATAATAATCTTTTGTTAAAGTATCTTGTGAATCTTTAACAAAAGATTTAACCTCAAAAAGTTCACTATCAGAAAGTTCAGTACGCGCTTCTACGTAAACAAGCCCATCAGGTTTGTAGGTAAAATGACTCATTTGAGCAGGAAGGTCTGCAATATAAACATTATCTTTAAACATAAACAGCTCTGCAAGCTGTGAAGAAGAATTATCAACATGTGTAAACTTATCAACATCATCCCCATATTTCATCCAGTTTTTAAGATTCCCAAGATTTGTACTTTTCCCAACACCATCAACAAAACTACAAAAGATATAAACAGTCTTTTTATTCTCAATAGGGACAAGTTTTCGTGCAAATATCTTAACAAATGACTGAGCATTTAATGTTGCTCCTTTTGGTTGTTTACAAGAAATTTCTATAGGATAAGTAAGATCAGGGCCGACAAAAATTTTAAATACAGGCAGCGACGAATTTTCTATAGCTTTAGCATAAGCCATAGAAAACAGAATATCCTGCGTTCCTGCTACCTGTTTATTTCCAACTTTTATCATATGCTGATACATTTGTTGCCAAAAAGAGATAAGATCTTTCCATATTGATACAAAATTCCCATTAGAATAATGAGATGCAAGAATAGATTCGGCATATTGCATTAATGGCAACGCCTCACCAAAAGCATGTCTCCTAAAAATAGAGGCGCGTTCATCAAAAATGAGTATCGTATTTGCATTAATGTGTTCCACAAGAGACTCACCCACAGGAACATCTACACACTTAAGTCCCCCAATATCTTTGAATAAAAATCCGGTCATAATACCAAAATAGTTATGTAATCGTACAGACCAATCCCTTCTATTTTTTACTACAGCCTCATCATCAATTCTAGCCTGCCTAAAATTTGTATAATAAGATGGAACAGCGTTTTCCTCATAACCCAAAATCACAATACGACCATTAATATCAAAGCCCTCTGTTTTTAGTCTTTTCTCAAGTTCTCTTAAACTTCCGGTAGTTTTTTCAAGCAAGAATGGATGATATTCATGCGTATACCTTTCTAGGCCAACTTCATAATGATTTAAAAAACTTTCACAAAATTTTATCTCTTCATCAGAATCGCACGAAATATTAATAACACTTAACAAAAATAAAAAAATTAAAGTATATATTTTTTTTAATAAGTTAAAGAAATTTTTAAGCCATACCAAGAGATGTTACCTCCTGATAAACCTGCCTATTGTAATCATTAGAAGTATTATCAACTTTATCTAAACAAAGATCATGCTTTAACAAATCAATAAGCTCTTTGCAATATTTTATTACCTCTCTATATTTATATTCATATACAGTTTCACATAACTTTTCCATAACATATTCTAACTCTGAGTAATAATGATTTGTCTGGGATATATCTTTTAATAAGATACCCTCTATAAACATCTTTAATAAATAATCAAAAGAGAGCGCATAAAAATCTGCATAGACTTTAGAAAATTCACGTTTGAGATAATCTATTAACTTTTCGCTATTTTTTAAAAAGATTCTTTTTTTTTCTTCACTTAAATATATAAAAAGAACAAATATCTTTCCTGTAGATCGTACAACATAAGCACTTTTAATAAAATTATTAATAATGCTACACTGATCAATCACATGCTCCCAATAATATCTAAGTTTAAATTCTTGCGATCTATCAACAAAATAAAATTTAGGTTCTATCGCTAAAAGATTAATAAAATCCTGCATAGCACTAGTACACTCTTTAACAGCCATCTCATTGACAAATTTTTTACAAATCACTTTTGCTTTAGGATAATATTTTGAAAGATAATCTTGATAAAATTCCCCCCATAAACAATCAATATCACCTGTACTATTACTATATTTACACTTTATAAAAATAAAGGATGTAATAAAAAAAGAAAAAACAATTATAAACTTAACTGCCATTTTCTGTTTCATAAGAAAATAACATCATATCTAAAATAAACTGTGCATTCATCTGACACAAATGCCTAAAAACAGCACAAACTTCATTCCACCGCTGTTCCATCTCTGGCTCATTAGCATTAAGTGCACGTTCAAGAATTTCCCCAAAACATTGCGTTGTTAATATAAGCATACCCATTTTCTTCATTAATATATCTCGCTTATCTTTATTATCATCAAAATGTATAATCATAAGAGCAACAGAACATATTCCCTCAATAGCCCAAACAACATCCATATAATGCACAACAAAATCTGTATACAAATAACGCACACTTCTAACTGCAGAACTTTCACCCTCTGTTGCCTTTAATTTTTTCAGCTTACTCAATCCCTCACTTGTTTCACCTAATAGATGATCAAATGAATTACATACATCCTTAAGCTTTCCATTTTTCGCCTCAAATACTTCTCTATCATCCAAACTAAAAAAATATCTTCCACGTTTTTTTAAATCATCCTTAGCCATAGAGAAAAACCACAATATTGCTGCAGCTATAGAAGAATAAACTGCAAAATCAATTCCGTGATACACACCTCTTCTTATAGATCCCCACAAAGTTCTACGCTCTTCGTTATTTTTTCTAATTTCATCAAGCTCATACTTCAGCCGTTCACTATCTATATTATAATAAAAACACTCAGCCCGCTTCAATTGCTCATCAGTAACTTTAGACATATTAATCTCACAGGGAAGCCCTTGTCGGCCAGCACCTTCTAAATTTCCACACAATAGTTTTACACATAAATAAATCAAAAAACCGGCTGCAATTCCTCCGGAACAATATAAAATCTTTTGTAATTTTTTCGCATTATATAATCGCTTTTCATATTGCTTCGAAAGCTCGTTAATACGATTAACACTTATGCGATCTAAAATAATTTTCCCCTCTTTAAATTCAGGTAATAATTCTATTGCGCACACATGCACAAACACAAAACTTATAATAATTAATACAAAAAAACTAACTTTTTTAAAATTAACTTTCATAAATATATTTATTGCCAATATGAATCTGGATAATTATCCATAGCCCCATAAGCCCCATAGCGCCCTTCATCACGACGAACAACATCTCTAGCCAATGGTAAAGAAGAATCTTTATTGAGTGTGTTTCCACCCTTTAATACATCTACCATCTGTCTAAAAATACTCTCTATATTTCTTCTCAAAGCAGGGATTATAGCCTTATTAGAATCAAGCTTAGCGTCCAATTCTCTTAAAGATTTTGTACTCAATAAAAGATTTTTTATTACTAAAAGCCTCTCTTCTAATCTTTGTGAATAAAAATAAATTAACTTAATAGAATCTTTATAGCACTCTTTACGTTTTTTAACCTCTTCAATAAAAAACTGCAGTTGATCAGCATAACCATTTGCAATTAAATCCCATACATTTAATTCATGTTGATCACTTTGCACATTCTCAATCTCATCCTGTCGCATAGTGGTATCTAATCCACGCAAACTATCTTTAATACCACTTTTGAGCATATCTTCTAACTCTTTAAGAAGCTCTATTATATGATCTTTCCAATTTTGTAACTCTTCTATTGTAAACGGATCATTATTTCCATAAAAAACAAGCGTACACAAGTCGCTCCACATATCAGAAACATAATTAACTGTAGGATCCCAAACTTTTGATAACAGACCTGTAATAGTCGTTCCAACCTTTTCGCCAACAGCATCAGTAACCTTTTTTGTTCCTTTAACTATCAATGCTTGCGTAATACCATCAACTAACCCTTCAACAGGAACATCTATATCAAATGTATCTCCACCACCAAAACCTTCACGGCCAACAGACGCTCGAAAAACAGCACGGCCAATTTTGGCAGACCAACTAGTCGGAACTTTCAAAACATTTTTAATTATGTCATTATACTCTTCAATTCGTTCGCGACTTTTTCTTATTTCATCATTAAAAGCTGCAATCTTTGCCTCTTTATCTATAGCATCAGCAGGAATCATCGATATTTCTGTTTCACACCTTCTTATATTCTCTCTTTCAGCATCAATCCTGCTACCAGCAGCTCTCAACCTATCGTTTCCACGGCCATACAAACTATCACCCAATAAAAAAGTCCTAGGACCATAATCCAAATAATCATCACGAGCACGCATAGCGCTTAAAAAAGAAAACTCCATTACTATTAACACAAAAATTAATATTAAAAATTCTATATATTTCTTAAACTTCACCAACATAAATACCCATACTTTATTTAACTAAAATTAATAAAAATAAATCTAACAAAAAGAAGAGGAAAAAGCTTAGCACAATAAAGCTTTATTTCAAGACTTTGTATACAAAAATCAAATAACAATATTTAAGACACGTAGAAATAATTTTAGAAAATTATTAAATTTATATTTACACATTATCTAAAATCAAAAACAGGGCTACCCTCAACCAGAAAAGACAACATAGAAACTGACGGTACATTCTCCAAAATACGAGAATGCATATAACTCAACACAGGAAAGCCCATAAAATCGCTAGCTGTTACAAATTCTCTTATCCCATATGCCTGTTTACAAACATACCCAACTCTTTGCAAACAATTAATTATAAAACCACATAGTTCACAACGAACAAATAATGCTACTTTGCTAGTAAAACAATGATAAAAAATTCTAAATAGCATTCGTGCAAGCTCAACACAAACAAAAAAATTTCTAAAATTAACCCCAGATAAATATTCAATAAAATATCGATCCCACAATCCTTTATCCCCCTTTTTTAAAGAATTTAATAAATACACAATAGGGGTAGATATTTCTATATCATGATAAAGTGTCAAATATCCATTTAACTCTGACACATTCTCAATAAATTTATTATAAAAAAGCAGAAAAACATCTTCCCAGTTTTTAACAGTTTTAGATAATCGACAATATTTTTTTAATTTTTCAAAAGGTTTAACCAGAATACCCCCAACAGTATATTTGCTAAGAACTCTTCCGGCAGCCTCCCTTTGTGCCGCATATAAATCACCATCTGTTAAATACCAAGAAATACACTTTGGTAAAATATAAATAACTTTAGATTGTACCTGTAAATCATCCCCTTCTCTATAATTACAAAATTCATTAAAACCCTCTAAAAATTCATTACTTTTATTTTCAAAAAGAAGCGCTCTTTCTTCTGGAGTTAATCTTAACGATTCAAAATAAATATATAATTTTTGTGCCCGCACCTTTTTACTAAAAATATTTCCCTGAAAATACATTTTTTGTCTATTTTCTGCATCATTTAATCTCTCATTTTCAAACGTAAAATTCCCATATAGATATACAGGAAAATAACCTTCTTTTTCAAATCTTAATGCGCAAATAAAACCAGAGAAAAGATAGAAATCACAAAAAAATAAAAATATAAATACAAAAAATAAAAGTTTAATTTTCATAAAATAAAAAATAAGTGTGTAGAAAATCTACACACTTATTATAGTAAATAAATATTTTTTTATAAATACATCTGCTTAGCACTATCAGACATAGGAGGATTTTTATCACGACCAGAATAAAACTCCAAAAGTTTTGCAATTTTATCTTGCGCAGGAGCCCACCCTAACGTGTAAGCTCTTAAATAATGGTCACTAGCATCTGCAATTTGTTCATTACTCTCATAAATCTGTCCAAGCCTATAAAAAGCTAATGGATCATCTGGATATTCTTTAGCTATAGCTAAATATAATTCAAATGCTTTCTGTTCGTGATTCAAATTAAGTTCATATTCTGCATCTTGCAATCGCCTCATAAGTTCAGGATCTTTACAAGATCTAATGTGAGTAACTACTGGATCTTCTTTTGCCCCAAGGGCAAGCCCAGCCAAAAGTTCTTCAAGTGGAATCTCAACCCTTCTTGCGCCTTCTTCGCCTCTTTTACCAGCTACTTTTCTTGCACAACCAGCTGGTCCTTGTTTTCGCGTTCTACTACCAGTTCTACCCCCAACTGGATTAAGATCATTACAGAAAATTGTAGAAAGTGCCAACGCACTTAAGAATATAACTTTTCCAACTCTCATGATACCCTCCCCTAATTTAAATAAGCCTCAAAACTTATCCAAAGTGTTTATAGATCATAATTTCTCCTTTCACTTAAATTTTAACTAACTTTTATCTTATAATTTTAATGTGCATCTATCCCATTGCTTATCTCAAGATTATTTTTATAAAAAAGAGTTTTTATAATTCTAAAGCACCTTTTTAAGATAACAGCCAGTAAGGCTCTTATTTTCTTGGCTAACCTCTTCTGGTGTTCCTTGTGCAACAATTAACCCACCATCATCCCCTCCAAATGGACCAACATCAATAAGATAATCTACTGACTTGAGTACATCCATATTATGTTCAATAACAATAACAGAATTGCCCCTCTCTACAAGTTTATTCAAAACAAGTATTAATTTTTCTACGTCTGCACTATGTAACCCAGTTGTAGGCTCATCAAGAATATACATTGTATGCTTATCTCTTTTTGCAAGTTCATTAACAAGCTTTATTCTTTGGGCCTCTCCACCAGAAAAAGTTGTCGAAGACTGCCCAAGCTTTATATAATCAAGCCCTACTTCACATAATAAATCTAATCTTTTTTTCACACGCGTAAAAGTTGCAAAAAATTCTCGGGCCTCAAGAACAGACATCTCTAATATTTGTGAAATATTTTTTCCCTGATACTTAATCTCAAGTGTTTGACGATTATATCTTTGCCCGTTACAAGACTTGCAAGTGATAAACACATCTTCTAAAAAGTGCATAGAGACCCGTATGGTCCCCTCTCCCCCGCATTCAAAACATCGCCCATCAGATACGTTAAAACTAAATCGCCCCGGTAAATATCCCCTTGCATTACTTTCAGGTAATCTTGCAAATAAATTTCTAATTTCATCAAAGATCCCCAAGTAAGTTGCAGGATTAGATCTTGGAGTGCGCCCAATGGGGCTCTGGTCAACAAGCACAACATTTTTTAATAAATCTACACCCTCTAATTCATCAAAATTTTTACCTATAGCGTAACCCCTATGAAAATACTGAACAAGCGCCGGGGCAAGTGTCTGTGTAATCAAACTACTTTTACCAGAACCAGAGACCCCTGAGATAGCACTTAGAACACCAACTGGAAATTTAACATCTATATTTTTTAAATTATTTGCACGCGCCCCTTTTATAGTTATAAAACCCAAAGGCTCTTTACGCCTTAAGGGCACTTTTATAAATTTCCTTTCAGAAAGATAATCCCCTGTTAAAGAATTTTTATTATTAGCTACCTGTTTCGGTGTACCAGTTGCAATAACATCTCCCCCCAAAATTCCGGCCTCTGGCCCCATATCTACAATATAATCTGCTGACTTTATTGTCTCAATATCATGTTCGACAACAACAACTGTATTTCCCTGATCACGCAAATTTTTTAAAGTATTAATTAATCTACTATTATCACTTTGGTGTAACCCTATACTGGGTTCATCTAAAATATATAATACTCCACTAAGTGAAGAACCCAACTGTGTCGCAAGTCTTATTCTTTGCCCTTCCCCGCCAGAGAGGGTTCTTGCTGTTCTATTAAGTGTTAAATAAGAGAGCCCAACATTATTCAAAAACTTTAATCTATTATTTATCTCGCGTAATAATGGGGCTGCAACTTCTGTCTTATCATTTGGGATAATAATTTTTTCACATAATTCTAAAAACTTCCCAATAGATAATTCGCAAAAATCATAAATATTTTTACCAGAGATAGTAACAGCAAGAGCTTCGTCTTTAAGTCTTTTGCCCTGACAGTAAGTGCACACTCTTTCTCTAGATTCCAAACTAAAGTAATAACTATAAGTTCCCTCTTCACTATTATTATCAAACCCATCACGCTCATATACAAAACCAAGCCCATGACATTCTTGACAAGCCCCAAGAGGAGAGTTAAAAGAAAAAATTCTTGGTTCTAATTCTGGAAAAGATCTTGCACAATCTATACAGATTCTTTTTGACGAATACATCTGTTCGTCAAAATTATTATTTATCACACTACACAAACCCCCATTAAGAGCAAAGGCTTTTTCTATCGCCTCTTGTAACCTAACAGACTCTTCTTGCTTTATAGTAAATTTATCTATTAAAACACTTATAGTGTGCATAAAAGTCTTTGGGAGCTTTACATCATCTATCATTTTTCTGTCATTAAAACGATAGATATTCTTGTCTATTAAAAATCTATAATATCCCATATCAAAAAATTTATATAAATCATGTTTGAACTCTCCCTTTTTTTCTACAGCAATCGGAGCCCCTATTGTAATCTCTTTGTCTTTAAAAGTCTCACATAACATCTGTGTAATTCTTTGTGGCGATTGGGCACAAATTTCTTGACCACACGATGGACAGTGTGGCGTCCCAACTCTGGCAAAAAGAACACGAAGATAATCATAAATTTCTGTAATAGTCCCAACAGTAGATCTTGGATTATATCCAACTGTTTTTTGATCAATAGCTATAGCAGGACACAGTCCCTCTATTCTTTCAACATCTGGACGCTTAGAAATTCCCAAAAACTGTCGAGCATATGAAGAAAGCGATTCGACATAACGTCTTTGCCCTTCGGCATAAAGGGTATCCATAGCTAAAGAACTTTTACCAGAACCAGAGGGGCCTGTGATAACAATAAACTTCTCTTTAGGAATCTCTACTGTTATTGACTTTAGATTATGCTCTTTAGCGCCTATAATTTTTATTTTCCCAGTTTGTGCCATTTTATTCTTCGCCCCCACACATAGTTACACATACGACAAATTTTTAATTTATAAATAAGCAAATATTCTCATTTGCAAATTTATATATTTTACCAGAAAAATTAACTTTCGTCACGGTAATTCTGGTTTATTTACTTTATATAAGCCTTCTAAAGAAACAAAAGAAACAGCGCACAATTTAATTTATACAGAACAAAACATAATAAATTTAACTTAAAATTTAAAACATGAAATTTTTTTTAAAAGAGGGCACTTGTAAATTTTAAAATAATAAATTATAATTTAACGTATAAATTACAAATAAAACTTTATTAACCAATAAAAATAATTAGGAGTTAATTATGAACAAAAAATACTTTATTCTTTTAGTGCTATCACTACTTTGTAGTTATAGTTACGATACTTATGGAACACGTGGCAAACAGAGGGCACATCCGAAACGTGAAGTAACAAGCACTGCAGCCCCTTATACACGTAAAAAAGAAGCACGTGAAACATGGGAACATAGAACAAACGATTTATTAGATTCTTTTGGTCCATTAGTCTCACAGCTGCTAGATTTAACACACAGAGCAACAACATTCGATTCAACAGATAGTACATCAATTAAAGACCCACATAGCGTTGATGAGCTTTTTTGTAAATGTATAGACACAATAGCAGATCAAGGAGTTCATTATACAGCCCCTGAATATAACTTGAGCCCAATCGAAAAAAAATTTATACAAACAATATTAAGTATTCTTAAATTATTATTTGATAATCTCGTAAAAGAATGCTCAAGCAAACAACTCATTGAAGATACCCAATGGTGTGGCTGCTGTCCACCGCACCTCCATGTTGCAAATATCTGGAAAAGCCATCCTACTTTATTGTCAAGATTTGGCAGCATGGTTAAAGGGGTACTTCATATAAGTTCAGGCACAGATAGTAGCTTTGCTTCGACCGTTGCGACAGATCCTTGCTCTTGCAAAATAAACGGTGGTATCGAAGAAGGGAGCATGACACACGAAGCATGGGAACATAGAACAAACGATTTATTGGAGATTTTTGTTCCATTAATCTTGCAACTCTTAGATTTGACGCATAGCGCAACAACATTCGATCTAGCACTCAGGCCAACTACTGAAGATCCAGTTCCAGGCATAATTGAGATTGGTAGCCAATGTACACATATATTACAAGAAGAATGGGGTGCTTATTATTCTTCTGCGCTTAATTTAAGCCCAATCGAAAAAATATTTATATGCACAATATTAAATACCCTTAAAACACTATATACCAATCTTGTAAAAGAATGCTTAAGCAAACAACTCATTGAAGAAGATACTAAAGATACTACATGTAGCGTAACTTCACCACTTTATCGTGTTACAAATATCTGGCAAACCCCTCCTACTACTTTGTGGGCAAGAATGGGTGACACGGCTAAAAGAGTACTTCATACATGGTTGGGCGCAGCTAGTAGTTCTGAATCTCAGATTGATGGATAAAGCAATAAATCTATATTTTCAATTTTTAAAGTTAAGAGCCTATCCGAAACTTACTATATTTTGAAAATACCGTAGTAAAAGACAAAAATTTTATCCCGGAGCGGTCTAATATCACCGGTTTTTTATCACAAAATTTACATGCTCCGGGCGACTTGTTAGCATTTTATCATTTCTTGTTAAATTAATTTTCGGATAGGCTCTTAGCAATTATCTTTATTACTTAAACACACCTAACCTGCAGACACCCATTTGCAAAATAACTATATTATCTGTAAACTTACCCAACTTTTAAAAATGTGAGGCTTGAAACAATTTCAGCAAGTCAATTATTATCTTTGTGCTAATTGCACTTACCTAGTAATATCCCCCTAAAAATATTTTCCGCATAGAGACAAAACAACCATCTCTAAATCAAACTAGGCATATTTTAAATTTTAAACTGTAATAAAATTACAAAGAAGAGGCGTTTGTTAATTTTAAAATAATAAATTATACTTTAATGAGTAAATTACAAATAAAACTTTATAACAAGCAATATTAACCAGGAGTATGATTATGAATAAAAAATATTTCATTTTTACAATGTTATTACTTATTTGTAGCACTAACCATTATGCACACAACATGATTACACAAAATAAGAGAGATTCCCAAGAGCATTCAATAGCAATAACTTGTGGGTGTCCTCCTGCAAAGACACCAACCGTTTGGACAAGAATTAACAGAACAATTACAGGAACAACCAATAAATTTACTAGTGCAGTAAGCACTACAGTTAATAAGGGAACTTTTTCAATCATCACCTCAAATAAAAGGAGACCTCCCTGTTTAATAATATTTTTATAATAAAAAAATAATTTTACTAACAATAAAACAATTAGGAGCACTAATCATGAATAAAAAATATTTTAGCATTTTAGCCCTGTTGCTACTTTGTAGCACTAGCTATGATGCATCTTGTATGGAATATCCTTATGCAACACGAAGCCATCAAGCAACATATCAAGCAAATTTACAAGATACCTACGATCGTACAGTTACCAGTATCAACCTCTTAGTACAATTAGCTAATCGTGGGAACCCTTTACATGGGTACACAGCGATTCGTTTTACAGGAATTTGGATACTAGAAAATCCATATTACACACAAGAACAAAAAGATAATATAGAAACACTATGGGCCACACTTCAAGAGGCACGCACAAACTATTTATTACACGCAACTGGAGAGGCTCTTATACATGAAACCCCACCATCAACTGAATTTATATCAGATGTAAAAAGTATCATTAACGACGTTTCATCAGAAGCTGGCTTAGATGATGAAGCAGCCCCTGATCAACAACCGGAAAGGAGACAAGCACCAGTCCCACGTCAAGGTGATGTAGATATGACATCAGCACCACAACCACCAGCTTCACACCCAGAAGATATTCACCAAGTCCCACAACCAGAACATCTATCTATTTGGCAAAGAGTACGTAATAACCTAAGGTTTCTACACGTAGTTACAGACGTTATCAAAAAAGCAAATAGTATTGTTCAAGCATTTCAAACAAGTGGAACAAAAGCACACTTTGCATTTGCAGCACTTCGCTACACAATTGAAGCGGCACTTGTAGTTACAGGAGTTGGTATAGTCCCAGCGCTTATAGACATAGGTATACATATACTTACAAAAATTTTACAATCTTACACAGCACCAGAAAGTCGACTTAACTTTGTCCTATCGATTGCAGACCTGTTTGTAAGTATAATAGCGGTAGCAGGATTAAATGTAATGTCGTTACTTTATCCAATTATTGCAGCCCTAGTCACCAATACATTTTTTATAATCTTCCCTACAGGGCCAGTTCATGATCTGCTCAATTGGATAATGTTCTCATTACAACTATTTGGCATATATCAACAAATCAATTATATTGCTGACAATAGAGCCGACTTGTATTTACACCTTAGAAGTATAAATATCAAGGCAGAGATTGGACAATTAGAAACTAACCTTAGCACACAACTTGCAAGGTTAAGAGAACAATTTTCTTCAACAGGCGCTTGGCTTATAGACCAATTAAACGCACTTCTCGTATCAAAAAAGAGCGCTGTTCCTGTACTTGCTTGCGCTGATGGGGAAATCCCAACATGGGATGATCAAGAAATGCCATCATGTACTCTTTCTACATGCGCAGGTCGTTCAGAAGATGCGTTAAGACATTGCACAGATCGTGTATTATTAGCCCAAAAACTGCAAGCTACTCAAGCTATTGAAGATAGGCACAATGCAGAATTAAGAACATTAAAAGAACAAATAGAAACATTAAAAGAGCAAATAAGAAAATCAGAAGAACAAAAGCCTGTCGAACCAAAGCGAACTGAACCAAGCCTTATACCTGACACACAAAAACCTGCCGAACCAAAGGCAGCACAAGAACATAACGGAACAAATCCAAGACAACCAGAAAGAAAAGGGCCTATCGAAACATTTCTTGATCCACATAGAAAATGCCAACAAGAGAGATCTTGGTTTCAACCATGGACATGGAAGATTGCACCATGGAACTGGGGCTGTGAAGATGAAGATTCAGGGGCATCAGCAGTTAGCAGTCAATAGTAGCCAAAGTAGCCAAACTGAGTAAGTTTAAAGTGCACACCCATTTGCAAAACAAAACATTATGTGTAAACTGTAGGGAACTTTAAAGAAACAGGCGTTTAAACGCCTGTTTCTTTAACAAAAAAAATGTGAGGTTTAAATGTTTTTCAAAAATAAAAACAAAGTTTTTTTATCAGCATTATCTATATACACTTTTACTTGGTGCTTTGCAAAAGAATCTTTTTGCATGAATCCTTCTGAAATTTCAGAAGAAAACCGCTTTGTTTTTGGCCCATATTCATCCGAAGCAATAGCAAGAATTGATTTTATAAGTGGGATAGTAAACATTTTGTCGCCTCATGAAACAACAGAACACAACCCTTTAGAAACCCGCACTGCACTTGCGCATTACTTTGCACAAGTATTACAAGATACACACACTGGTAAAAATAGCTCACTTCATAAAATACTAATGATTACAACCCCAATATATTTTACCGTACCTGAACCTGATACGGATATAGAGTACGAAAATGGGGCTCAAGCCATTGTACAGGTACTTTTTCTAGATCTTTGTGAAACTATAATATTAAGAAAAGTTTATTTATCGTCCTGTTTTACAAAAGATGAACTGAAAAATAAAGAGATATTAAACACAGCCTGTATAAATTTTTTACAAACATTTCATAAAGCCATTCCAGAAAGCTCACCATTTAAACAACATGTAAACTTTTTACAATGGGGTCTATATATTTCAGATCTAGTATTTCAAGGCGAAGAAGAGGTTGGAGAAACAGCAGATCATACAAAAAAATCTCCTAATTATTTCAGAAGATTATTCGATTCAGTATGTGATACTGCTACAAGAGCTTTTGAATTGTTACCAAACATAAGATAAATTTTTGAGTTTTAAAATAAAGAGATAATTAAAATAAAAAACAAATAGCAGGAGCCGATCATGATAAAAAAAGTAAAAATAATATTTACACAATTATTATTTTTAATATGTTTTACAACATTATTGCAGGCAATGGATGAACGACCAGCCGCAGAATCTCCAGAAGATGAAACTCCAGCTGTAATTACTGAGCACTCAAGTGATGCTACAATTTTTTTAGATTTTAGTAGCTCATTATTAGATGCTTTTAGAGCTGTAACAAAATCAAAACCAACAAGTGCACATATTCAAAAAATAATAAAATGTTTTACAGATACAATTACAACAGCAGAAAGAGCTGCAGGAAGTTGTGTACATATATCAACAAAAGTAAAACTAAAAATAACAAGGGATGGACGACAAACATATAAAGAATTTCCTAACGGGAAAAATGCATTTAGATATTATATGCTCAGAATTTTCACGCGTAAAGTAAAAGAAAATCCTACAATGCGCAATTATTTTAAAGATCTTGGAAACTGCACAACATTTGTTGCAAATCTTAATCAAGCAATAAACGACATATCAGCAATCCCAGATTTCAGTCCATCATTATATTGTTTCACAGAAACTGATACAGCAACTCTTAATAATTTTCAACAAGAGAAACACCGCTCAACCACTGTATTAATTGGTGAGTCAGAACCACAAGACGAGGAAGCGGCTTTCGATGAACTTTACAACGACCTAAAAACATTCGGACCAAGAATCCGAAAACTAGAGGAAACATATTCATTATCTTTTTTATATGATATAGCTGAAGATTTATCGCAAGTTATAGTTGTATCATTAGTAACTGGAGGATTGGGAGCAATATTTTATAAAAGTGGGCAAGCATTTATTATTGGATTTTCTAGAATGGCTGGAACAGCTGGATTTGCAAAAGTTTGTCAACGACTAATTGCACCAGGAGTATACAAAATAATGGTAGGAGTAAAAAACCTAGTTAAATAAGTTTAAATAGCGTATTAACAAACATAAATCCATATATTAGGAGGTTTATATGAAATATTTACTATCACTACGCAAGTACATTACAACAACAATACTTGCACTCTACTGTGTATTACCACAACTTTCAGCTACAAAAACAACAACCGTAGTAACGCAGGAAGAACTTTGTGGCACACTTACTGATGCCGCAACGCTTGTAGAACTTTTGTCGCAAAACAAAGATAAATCTTTAACTGATATTAATAGGGCAACAGCTGCACAATTACAAAAAGTTGCAAACAAAGTTGCAGAAGGTCAAACAGAAAAACTTTTTGTAACTGTTAATGAAGATGGAAAAAGTGTTGACGGATCAGAAATAAATGCTTCAGAACATGCACTACAAACATTTTGGAGTATACATATACTTAAAGCAACAGAACTTTACGTAAAACAGCACTTTTTATTAGATTTAGATTTTGATGAAACAGAATCAAACCCTGTTAAAATAAAAGCCTTTTGTGCCCGTTTTTCTGATATGTTTTCTAGAACAACAACACAAGAAGCTGTTTTAGCAGATATAATTCAAACAGCAGTTATACAATTAAACGGGAAATATGCCGGGTGGACAGTCGCTACAGCTGCTCAATCTCTTTCTATTAAATATAATAACGCTAGGAAAGCATGCACAGTTGCTGTTGATGATGTCATAACAAAATTAATTAATCCTTTAGCAGGGCAAATAGCAAATGCGCACAATTTTGTATCTGGGATTTTATCATTAAAAGCACAGCCAAACGGGGTCTATGTAATAATGCACTCAAAGGTTGTTAAAATTACTGATGATACAACGGGACAGATTACCTATCTAACACTTTATGAATACATATCAAATGAGGCTTATTCTATATTAGACATTATAAGTGCAGCAATAGATACAATTCTTGGTACCGCACGAGCCGATCTTTCTAGATGGCAACTAGGTGAAAAACAAAGTAGAGCATTTAGACTCCCAACAGCAGGGGCATGCAATCGCGCAAGATATGGATTAAAAGCCACAATTGCTGCTGAATTTGCAACGCAACAAGCAAACGCTGATGACGAATTTGACAATGACTTTGAAGCCGCGACTTTAAGTTCACAATAAAACCAATCGCAATTAAAAACAAAGGGGTAAGTGCCCCTTTGTTTTTAATTTAAACACTTAACAATATGATTATGAATAAACTTTATATTTTAAATTTTATAAAAAAATATTGGATTTTAATAATCTCTTTATGTAGCACAATTGCTATACTTACAATATTTTTTGTAATATTTAAATACACACACAACAATATATCAACAGATAAGGATCGCATTAAATCACTAGAGCAAGCACTCTTGCAAGCTATGGCCAAAATTAAAGATAAAGAAAATGGATCACCAGAACTAAAGAAAAAAATAGAAGAGCTACAAAGTTTATTGTGCACTCTACAAGATAATAACAAAAAACAAAAAACCACACCCCAAAAAGAGCCAACAACCAACAAGCAAGATACAACAAAACTAAATAATCTAAAAGAAACACAAAACTATAAAGAGCACGACACAAAAAACTTGAATCCTATAGAAAATAATCCAGAAAGTACAAAACAAAATTTAGAATCAAAACAAACGGTTTCAGCAAATAAAGACTATTTTGAGGATCCCGAGCAAAGTATAAATGTTTTTTATGGCAAAGAACCGATAAATTATTCAGATGATACAACAGATAACAATAATAAACCACACAATAAAGATAACGACACCCCACAACAAACACAACATCAAACTGTTATAATAAATTCAGATAACACTCAAAAAATCAAAGAACTTAATGATAAGATTGTTGCTATGCAAGCAAACATTATGCGAAAACAAATGGAAGAGACACAAAATCACTGCAAAGAAACAGTCAATAAATCTGTAAAAACAGCCTTTCGAAATATTCTTAGATCTTAAATAAGCTAATTATCAACATCCTGCCCTATTATTACATTCCCAAATATTTTTCCCATCTCATAAAAAGATCTCTTGACATCTTCTCCCTTATCTGCACATGCTTGTATAAGCTTTTGGCTTAAAAATATTATGTAAAATAGAGAGTAGTATGAAAAATAAAATTATTAAAGATCACGCTTTAATAATTACTCTTTTTAGTACAGTAATTATTTTACTTACACAAAATTCTTGCGTGCTTACACAAACACCAGCGCAAGTACCAGCTCAGGGCCAAGCACAGACTCCAGTACAAACATCAGATACAACACAGAACACAGCCCAAGCTTCTGTCCCGGCACAAGCAACTGTACAAGCGCCAGCACAGCCTCCTGTGCAAATACCACAAAAAAATCTAGCTTCTATACAAATACCAATAAGTGCTGTTGCTGGAAAACAAAATATCCCTATTGGGGCTACGCTCCCACTTAAGGGTGAAGCCTCTATACTTGGCAACCAGATATTCGACGGCCTGACATTATATTTAAATCAAATAAGAAAAGATAAAAATGCCCAATTTTTTCTCTCTCTTTCTGCAATAGACGACGGTATGGAGATAACCAAGATACGTGAAAATACAAAAGCCCTCACTTCAAAATCACCAATCTTAATTAGCCCATTTGGAACAGACACACTTCTTGCAATAAAAGACCCTTTATTACAACAAGAGATGACTGTGTTCTTCCCTATAGATGGATCTGTGCTATTTAGAACAAGCCAGTACCCTTCTGTAGTATTCTTTCGTCCCTCTTTTGAAAAAGAAATAGAGGCTCTTGCCCATTATTCAATTGTCTATCTTCACAAAAAGAAATGTGCTGTTTTTTACGAAGCAAGTGAATGGGGAGAAGAATGTCTTGCAACAACACAAAAAGTTTTAAATAAATATAAAATAAAAATTATCGCCCAAGCCGCTTATCCTCAAAAGACAGTAAATATCTCAAATGCTGCTAATACCATCACACGTGCTGCCCCTAATGCTATCTTTTGTTTTGCACTTACTAAGCCTGCTTATAACTTTATAGCTCACGTCGTAAACAAAGGATTACCAAAGACAGCGTTTCTTGGCCCCTCTTTTTTATTCGGCATCCAAAAAACCTTACAAAAATCTCGAGGAGTCTCTGTTATTGTCTCCTCTGTTGTCCCAGACCCAAAACATTCAAAATTAGAAATAGTAAAAGAATATAGAGACAATATGAAAAAATTTTTTGCCAATAAAGAGCTTTCGCCATTTTCTCTTGAAGGATATATTAACGCAGCTATTTTACATATCTGTCTTACAGGGTGTTTTGCAAATCTTCCCGCACCCTATACAGCACAAAATCTTTTAGACACCGTTGCTGGGCTTAAAGAGTTTAACTTTAAAGGGCTTAAATTAAATTATAACCCTCAAACCAGAACACTTTCACAAAATATCTGGCTTAATACAGGCGACCACAAAAAAGAGTGGTCTATGGCAAAAAGAAAGATACCTGTATGAAACACGCAAAAACTGTTTTATCTGGCCCAACAGGATGGAAAAGATATCTATCTCCAATGACAGTTCACTTTAAATCCTGTATTATAACATTACTTATAATAACCTTAATAACTGTCTTTTATATAAAACTTTCTAAGTTTAATACAACAGATCCTATCCCACCACTTACCTCTATTAATACAGAGATGATAAAACAGTTAGGGACTTTCACTGTTAAAGTAAAGCTTGGGTTATTTATCAAAAACATTCCAAACTTTGACATCATGAAAAACAGTTTTGTATTCGATTCAATAGTCTGGTTTGAATTTAACTCAGACGAAATTATGCTCGAGACAGTAGAAAAATTCTCTTTTGATAAAGGGAAAATTTTATATAGATCCCCCTCTGACATTAAAGTTTCTGATAATAAAGTTTTTGCAAAATATAATGTTCTTTTTGAAACAAAAAGCGATTTAAACTTTCACAAGTTCCCGTTTGAAGATCACAGAGTAGCAATAACTTTATCAAACGACTTTGTAACGCCAAGTGAGATGTACTTTGTTGTAGATACTTCGTCATTTCAAATGGCCCCCAATATTTTACCTACCAGCTGGAAACTTCACGAGCTTTATGTAGACACAGGCTTTCAAAATATTATTCTTGACAAACAAGACACATCTAAAAAATCAGAAAGCCCAAAGACTATTTTTGTTATTAATGTCTCTAAAGCTGGAATTAAAAAGATTCTTGTTATCTTTGTTCCACTCTTTGCTATGGTCTTTTTCTCTTTCTTCTCTTTCTTTATGAATATTTCTAATATAGTTGGAAAATTCAGCATAGCTATAAGTGCTGTCACAGCCCTTTTAGGTTATAGATTTGTTATAGAGCAAATGACTCCCTCTGTTGCATATTTCACCACAACAGATGAGATTTATATTTTACTTTTAATTATTTCTCTTATCTGTTTTATTTTTCAACTTATTCTCACAAGACATTTCATGATTGCAAAAGAGCAAAAGCCCCCCCTATCTCCAGAAGAAGAGGCAACTAAAGCACATATCTTAGAAAAATTTAATAGTTTTACATTTTTGATGGTCACACTTTTATTTATAAGCCTAACGATTTATATTATTCTTAAGTAAAAAAGTTTGGGAGAGAGTAAATGAAAAAACCCGGTGGGAAAAGTAGTATTGTAGGACTAATACTTAAAATCTCTGGACTTACATTTGGAACTCTAGCTCTATTCATCATACTCTTTCTTTTTCTCTCACCAGTACCTAAATACACTACAGGGTTTACTACACTTACACAAATAAACCAGTTCACACAAGTAACCCCTGAGTATTTTCCAATGAGCAATACAAATACATTAAGACCAGAATTTGCCGGATATTATAATACATTTCTTCCCTCTTTTTCAAAAAATCTTAAGGCTAAATGGGCCCGAATACTCTCTTGGATAAACCTTTCAAAACCACCAATTTGGAGCCCAGATTTTTTTAAAACTCAAGTAGATAACCTAATAAAACTACAAGAGGGTAAAAACATTAAGGGCAATGTGATTTTTAAAATTAATACAACAAAAGATTCTCGCTTTATAATCTTTGGTAATGTTCAGGGCTCATTTCACTCCTTTGTAAGAGATCTTAATAAACTTAAAGAGTTATCTTATATCACAGAAGAACTTAAAGTTTCTAAACCAGACTATTATATTATTATTATGGGGGATGTGATAAGCAGATCACATCTCACTATGGAGACACTAAGCCTTGCCCTAAAACTAGTAGAACTTAATCCCGAAAACGTAATTTATCTAAGAGGCAATCACGAAACAGGAAATTACTGGCAAGAGCACACACTCAAAGTAGAATTACAAACAAAAGGGCAACATTTGTCTCCAGATGTTATACCATTAGAAAAAGAGATCTTTAGGTTATTTGACACACTTCCACATGCTGCCTATTTAACTATCCCTGGCAAAGAGAATGACTTTATCAGAATCTCTGATTCTGGACGAACACAAAGTGAAATGCTTAACGAGCAAAGATTTACCGCTTTTCTAACTGGAAAAGGGAAAACTACATTAACTCACTTTGTAATTAACGAAAAAGATGAACCTGCAACAGAGCCTATAATAAATATTAAAGTTATTATAAGAGGTGAAAAGAAACGTGAATCTTATCAAAAAATGGAGGGCTTAAGGCTCTTAGCTACAGACGTAGACTCAGTAGCCTGGAACGTTTTGTCTTGCCCAAATTTTGTATATCAAAAGGCTATAAAATATTTTCATGATGCTTTTGTGATCTTAACTCCACAAGAAAATATCGATCAGTGGACACTCACTCTTTATTGTCGTGATGTAAGAACAAAAGATCCCTTTAAAACTGTTAACTATAATTTAGTCTCCGGAGTAGACCTAGCAACAAACCAAAAGATAGAAAAATACAAACCTAAAAAATCAGATAAGAAGAAAAAGAAAAAAGATAAGAAAGATAAGGGGGAAAAGAAAGAAGAAGAAAAGAAAAAAGAGAAAGTAAAAGAAGAGAAAAGCAAGCCAGCCCCTGAGGCAAAAGCACCAGCAAAGCCTGCAACCCCTGTTCCTGCTAAACCTGTTGTCCAGGCACCTGTACCAGCACCTGCTCCTGCACCAACCCCTGTTCCTATCAAACCGGCTGTACAAGCCCCAGTGCCAGTCAAACCTGTTGCTCAGGCTCCTGCCCCTGTACCAGTACCTGCCCCGGCGCCAGCCCCGGCCCCTGCTAAACCAGTTGTTCAGGCCCCTGTGCCTGCTCAGGGCAAACCAGCTGCACAAGTCCCAGCACCTGTAGCCACAGCACCTGCCAAGCCGGCTGTACCTGCACCTGCTCCGGCACAAACCCCTGCTCCAGTCAAGCCAGCTGTACAAGCTCAGGCCACAGCTCCTGCACAAGCCACAACTAAACCAGCTGCACCAGCAACAGAAACTATAACCCCTGAAAAAAAGCCAGAAGTAACTAAACCAGAAAAAATTACCCCAGTTCAAGAAGAGTTTTTAAAGAAAAAGAAACTTTATAAAGGAACACTTATATGACAAAAAAAATATTTCTTACCATCTTTATTCTAATCTCTTTCGTGTGTGTTGTTAATTTAACAGCTAAAAGACCAGTTACGCGTCAAACAAAAACTTTAAGTAAATCCCGTTCGCATAGTTCGACCTCGCTTCCCACACTTTTGCCTAATATCACACTTCGAACACCAGATATCTCTATGAAATTTCTTGGCGAATTAAAAGAAGACTACTTTTTATACTATGGAGTAAGAACTCTTAGAGATGACTACTTTGACCAGAACAATTTTGTTCGTCACAAGTTATCTCTTAACTGGCAGGTCGAACAGGGAAGACAAAAATATAACAAACCGGCCACCCAAGCAGGTGTGAAACTTGCTAACTATGTCTATTGGCAACAACACGGGGCGTATCTTCCCTTCTCCAAAGTAGATATTCGAGCCCAAGATCTTAATGATGCAATAGTAGCACGAGATGTAACTGTAAAAACTCTTATACCTCTTATTTTCGCAGAAGAGGCCTGGGCAAAAGTAAACTTCGACACATTTTTAAATTTCTTTAAAGACAATCCAACATTTTTACAGGTGGGATATTTTAATTACATAGTGGGCAGAGGAGTCTCGCTTGGCTATCACGATGACATGGCTGTAGATTACCTTGGCTGGCCTGGCGAAAATAACTATCAAAAATACTCCAACATGCCACCTGGGATTTTATTAAAAAGTTATATTAAAGATAATTTATCTTTAGATCTTTACTTTATGAAATGGCGAGCCGTAGGGGCATCCCTCTCCGACACACTTAATCCTACACGAGCACAAAGATTAGACACCGGCGGTGTAGAACGTGGGTGCAATAAAGACACAGAAAACTATGTCTTAAAACTAGACTACACTCCTAAAAATACAAAATTTGGTGACGTGTGCCTAGAGCCCTATTATATCTACACTCGCGCTCCAGAACAGACAGTAGAGTTAATTGGCGACTCAGCCTCTTACCTTCACACAATAGGGGCAATGGGGGATTTTAATTACAATAACTTTAATGTCAATATAGAGTGTGCAGGACAAGTGGGATATCAAGAGCTCTTCCCAATAGACAGAAACGAAATTCTACTTGATTCATCAGGCACCCCTGTCTTTAGTCACATAGTGTTTGAAAACCCAAGAACATCAAGTAGATCAGGTTACCAAAAAGTTCCAACGTTTGGAAATATAACTGGAGCAGAACATCCAGAGGGATACTATAGTCCAAGCAACGATCTAAAATATATAGTTAATCTCCCAATTAATAGAGCAATAGAGAAAAGTGTTATAAAAGACAATACTGGGGCAGTATTAAAGATTTCAAAACAAGGAGCTAAAGATGTTAACGGGTATAAAATACTAAACTCAGACGATTTTGGTAATGCCCGTTTTAGAAACGGATACAAACTTAACTTCCAAGGACTTATGCTACTTGCTGATGTAAGCTATAACTTTCCTAAGCATCCATTTAAAGCCGGTGGATCCGTTGGTTATATCTCTGGTGATGCATACCCATATAACGAAGAGCGCACAAGAAACTTTGGAGCGTTTATACCATTAAGATCACAATATAGGGGGCACGCAGTCAAAAACACTTTAATCTTTGACAGACTCGATCTACCAAGGCCATTAAATATCTCTTATAAAAACATGTATGCTTACAACTGCCTTAATGATTTAAGTAATTTACAGTTCTTTGGGTTTAGTACAACCTGGTACCCACTCTCATTACGAAAAAAATGTTCACTCACCTCTGATATTTTATTTTTCTGGGAGGTAGGTAAACTTTATAAGTGGGACAAAAAGGGGCATCATTCAGATAGTAATATAGAAAAACAGATAGGCTTTGCGCGTGCTCGCTTAGGCTTTGAGGGGGTACAAAGAGAGTTTAGGGAAGATGATCAAGTCCCTGGCAATGCCCAATATTCAAATAATTCAGGCTGGCTATCTGACCAACACGCAAGCAGAATGTTAGGAACAGAGTGGGACATTACAGCCCTTTATAACCCAATTGATAACTTAACAGCAAGCGCCAAAATGTGTCTCTTTTTCCCTGGACAACTTTACAAAGATCTTGAAGGCCAACCAAACGTTACAACACAACGGATTGACCATCAAGGGTTAAGTCATTATGATAGTCTTGGACACAGAGTTGTACTTGCTTTTGTTTTAGGCCTTAATTATAAATTTTAGTAAGCAACAACTGACCAAAAGATTGTGCGTACACAACCAAGACAAAAGCCCATAAGTATACAGCCAGAGCAAAAGCCAGTAAGTACACAGCCAGAGGGTTTTTATATGTTCTATAACAACAACGCCGGCCTTCGGCCGGCGCGTTCCCCCGGAGGGCCTTTATATGTTTTATAATAAAAAAATTTTTATAACACCAATCTTTTTTTCTCTTCTCTTTTTTTCAAAAAGTTTTTGTGTCTCTGCAGAAAGCAAAAAGGTAGACGTTATACCCCTTACACAACTAGATAAAAAAGTAACAGAGCTTTTAAACAAAAAATTTACAGAATATAACATGACAACTAATGACATTAATTCAAAAATGCTCAATGAATTTAAAATGAGAAAAGAGTTAATAGTTAAAACACTAAAAAGACAGGCTCAAAAAGAGCATAAAAATTTTGTTACACTACAACAAATTTTACAAACTATAGATGAAAAGCTTAATTTATTTATAGAACGGGCAAAGTTAGTTTACATTTCACAAAGAGGGCAAACCATAATGTCTCAACTTAAAAACACAAGATCTATTGGGAAAAATAATAGCAAAATAAATTTTAATATATAACAAAACACTTTTTTTAAAAAAGCCCACGGCTGTTCAGCCGTGGGCTTTTACAATATCAACTAGCTACATTATGATCAACAAGATACCCTGACCAAATCTCAAGCGTTCCACTCTTATCAAGCGTTAAATTATTTGCATAATTCCCGTCACCAAGAATTATACCTTCACTTTGACTATGTGCATTATCGTTTTGCGTGTAGGCATACTTTTCAACAACAAGCGTCCCTTTAGTTAATTGCACCCCTGGTGCCGGGGCAGAAATAGTAGCATAATTACTCAAAACAAGATTTGATGTCCAATCTGTAAACTTTAATAGATCTTTTTTGTGTCCAGTCCCTCCGGAATCTGGATTATAATTAAATACAATATATTTACTAAATCTTGCCACAGCATCAACAAGAATAGAACTCGTCTGTGTAGAGGTATAATCAAAAATATAAGGCCCGGTTACCTCCCAATTTGTAAGAACCTCAAAGCCTCCATGTGCAAAAGTAAAGTCTCCATCCAAAACCCAAGTAACATCTTTTAAAACTATTTTAGAACTATTATCTAAACATCTTATCTTCTCTCCAGAAACCCCTTTAATAATAATACTCTCCATAGAGAGCGCTGAATGTTCTCCCTGAAGAACAATAGCCCCCTTAGGCCCAAGAGTAAGAATTGCACCACCACCTCTTAACTGTGTTCTCCCGTCAAATGTCCATGTGTAATTTAGATCTGCACTTTGTGGCAATTGCACAGCCGCTCTATCACCCCAAACAAGTGTAGCATCTTCACCTAAAGACAAATGATCAGGTAAAAAGTCTTGAAAGACAACATTTTTATACACAGCATGAACATGATCTGACATAAACATTAACGGCTCAAACGCACGCGTAAATCTTAAAAAGTTAGTAGCACCATCAACTTTAACTTCATAATTAAGTTTTCCATTAATACTTTCAGGGAAAACTTTTATAGGCCTTATTGGCATAACAACAGCATACCTTTGCATAGCAGCATCGCAACTATAATCTAAAAAAGAGATCGCTTCAGACTTGAATCTTCTAATAGATCCGTTATTAATTATAGATATATATTTATGATTAGGATCCTGAATTCTTAGGGGCCTAACATTAAACCTATCTATAAATTCTACAGGGTCATACGTTAGTGGCACTCTGTCTATAGTTAAAGAACCATTTTGGTCAAAAGTTAAAAAATTATTTTTGGTAATAATATTAGTTGCACCGTCAATATAAATACCACCAGTTACTACATCAAAGTCTTTATCCATCTCTATTTCAACATCTGATAAACGAATTTGAGAGCCCTCCCCCAACCTTAAATTACCAGTTCCTACTCCTTTTAACCTAACTCCAGACATTCTCAAACTAGTACCAGGTGTAACAATAATAGTTCCACCATCAGCAATATCAAGAACGTTACCGTTTCCATTAATTTGGGCATCTCCATCAAACAACCAAGTTCCACGCAAAACAGTTCTACTATTAAGATGCAAGTCAAGAGCTCCGTACCAAGTAATATTCCCATCCCATGTTGTCATGCTTCCACCAAAAGAAAACCGACGATTGTTTAAAACAACAAGCCCATTACCATAAAATATTGCATCGTCACCCAATCTTAAATCATCTTGAAGATATATTATACCGCCATTAAGTACAACAGCAGTATTAAGAGTGTTTTGCATAGCAATTGCAAGAAGACTAGTTTCATCCTGCAACTCTATAGTTGCATTGCCTAAAAATAGGGGCTGCCCTCTTAGAAGTGTAGTCCCAGATTTAATAAAAAGTTTATTTCTAAACCCACCAGGGTTAGAAACTATAGTATCTATATCATTAGCATCAGGATTATCACCTATAGAAAAAGAGTTAATTACCCCCTCATGGGCAGGAACAAAAGAACCTGTAACATAAAATTCAGAAATATAATCAGAAAGCACTCCTCTATTAAATCTAATTGATGATCCTGTAATACTTCCATTTTCTGTTTTAAAAATATTTCCACCATCAACATAAAGTTGTGGTGACTTTATATTTAGAATACCACCGGCACCTAAAGAGACCATAGATGCTTTACTGCCAAAATTAATCTCCCCATAAAGTCCAAATCCGGACAAAAATATTATAGCTATTAATAAATATTTCATTACATTACTCCCATTACATTTTAAATAACTCTATGTAATCTAGTTTTAACACTTGGGATAACCTCATCGCCTGAATCATGCTCTTGTGCGATTCCCTCTTCTGAATTATCATAATGTACAATTCCATCCTCTATATACAAATTTGCCCCAGGTCTAATATCTATATGTAAGTCACCAGTCTTCTTTCCTGTTCCCAAAATAAGACCATAACCATCCTTATCCTCACCATCACACCAAACAGTTGTTTTATGATCCACAATAAGATGCCCTTTAGTAAGCTGTAGCCCATAATTTAACGGCACATAAATAACACATCCATTTAAAAACAACCTAGATGTCCCATCCGAAAATTTTAAATGTGTTTTTTTCTTATCAGAAGGATAATAGGCGAAAACAGTATTCATATCCAAAAACAACGTAGAATTCTTATTAATAGTGCAGTCAAAATTTGATTTATAAATAAAATAAAAATTACCATCCCAAATAACAGTATTAGTAATTTCAAGCTTACCACCAGTAAAATCATAGTCCTCTGTAAGCGTAACATGTGCATCATTAAAAATTAATTTTTGATCTGCTTCTTCACCAAAACTAATTGCAGCAGAAGCATCTTGATATTTTTTCAAGCCAACAAGCCTAACGTTTCTCATAGTTAAAGTAACACCAGAATCACCATCAATAATAATTTTCCCACCTGGGGTTCCATCTTCTAATGTAATTACATGCCCCTGCCCATCTATAACAGTGTTGCTTTTTATTTTTATAACTTCACCAGCTGGAATAGTGATATCTCCATCTAGAAAAATTACATGCCCTTGCCCGTCTATCTGTCCACCAGAAGATAATGTCACGCCCGAAGCGAGTGTAATATCTCCATTAAGTGTCATTTTACCAGAGGTATTTAACGCAACACTTCCAGCCACAGGTGACACAAGATTAAAAGTAACAGCAGAATCTTGTGGGATAGAAAAGCCTCCATTTAAACAGACAAAACCGCTAGCATCATCACCATCAGAAAAAGTATATTGATCAGTCTGGAAAATAGATGTTCCACCAGTTCCATCAAGATTTGCACAAAAACAATACATCCATAAAAAATTAAATATTAAAATAGATATCTTAAGACCCTTCATATCCTACTCCCTTTTGTTATTAAAAAAACTCTCTCATTAACAAAACATTTTTAAATAGATCTTTCTAAAAATATATATCTTAAATTACAAAAAATACATAAAAAATCTAAAACCCCGTAAAGAATACGGGGTTTTAGATTTTTTATCTTCTCTTTTTAACTTAAGAATTATTCACAATAAGACCGTCAACACTTGTCGTAGCACCACCAAGATAATTTACAGCAATCGCATTTTCAGCAAATCCATCACCCCATATAAATGCATACGAAGGATCAGCATTTCCATGATTATTTACAGTAACAACACCACTGTCCAAAAACAAAGATCCCCTCGTTAACAAAAGTCCTTTGTCGCTTGGGATATCTACAGTACATTTATTTAAATATAGCCAAGAGGTACTATTTTCCATACTAAATAAATTAGATAACGTATTCCATTTAAATGTAGAACCAACATCAACATACAAAATAGAATTAGCCTTTATAGACAATTGATAAGAGCTATCATAAATAAACTTATAAGCTCCACGAATTATAACAGTATCAACAATTTCAAGCAAAGACCCTCTAAAGCCCCAATCACCTGCAAGATCAATAACAACATTTTGTAGTTTTAATTTGCTGGTGGATCCCATACCCCAAAAACCTCTTGCTCCTCCCTTAAGTCCTTTAATAATCATATTTTTTAAAGTTAATGTTTTAGCATTTGTTATAGAAAACGATGATTTTGCATCAAATGTTAATGTATTTCCTCTACCATCTATTATTAAACCATCTTCTATAATAATACAAGCAAGATTAACAGCACCAGGTAATGTAAGGTCTCCGTTTAAAGATATCGTAAACACACTATTAGATTCACCAGCAAGAGTTACTGCTTTTGTATCTGTGCTCTGACTTATAGTTATAGTTCCATGTGAACCAAGCTCAAGATCAGCACCTAATAAAGTTCTTACCGTAGCTGAACTGTTATCAAATCTTAACGTTTCAGATACTCCACCATCAATAGCAAGTGTTTCAACTCCTCTTAATGTTAAATTTTGATATCGTGCAAATCCTGCCGAATCTTCACTACTAAGAATCGTAGTACCACTATTATATCTTGCTCGATATAATAGTGCATTACTATTATTCCTAGATAAGTACAACAATGCCTGACTATTTGCCCTTATACCCATAATAGTCTCTGCAGATCCCATCAATAAAGCATTACTCACATTTTTTATTAAATACAAATACGCATTACTGTGAGTTCTCGACAGATATAATAATGCTTGGCTATTACCTTTTATTCCATATTTAAGAGCATTACTGTTGTTCTTTATTCCAAACGCATAGCCAGCACTGTGTGTTCTTACTAAGTACACCAATGCTGCACTGTCTGTTCTCTGATACCTCAACATCGTATTACTGTTATTCTTTATTCCATATGCATAGCCAGCACTGTGTGTTCTTACTAAGTACACCAATGCCGCACTGTCTGTTCTCTGGTACCTCAACATTGTATTACTGTTATTCTTTATTCCATATGCATAGCCAGCACTGTGTGTTCTTACTAAGTACACCAATGCTGCACTGTCTGTTCTCTGATATCTCAACATCGTATTACTGTTGTTCTTTATTCCAAACGCATATCCAGCACTGTGTGTTCTTACCAAATACATCAATGCCGCACTGTCTGTTCTCTGATACCTCAACATCGTATTACTATTGTTCTTTATTCCAAACGCATATCCAGCACTGTGTGTTCTTACCAAATACATCAATGCTGCGCTATCTGTTCTCTGATACCTCAACATTGTATTACTGTTGTTCTTTATTCCAAATGCATATCCAGCACTGTGTGTTCTTACTAAGTACACCAATGCCGCACTGTCTGTTCTCTGGTACCTCAACATTGTATTACTGTTGTTCTTTATTCCAAATGCATACCCAGCACTGTGTGTTCTTACTAAGTACACCAATGCCGCACTGTCTGTTCTCTGGTACCTCAACATTGTATTACTGTTATTCTTTATTCCAAACGCATATGCGCTACTATCTGTCCTGTGATAATACAACAGGGTCTGGCTATTACCTCTAATGTCTTCAAAAATATTAGTTACAGAACGAATATTCCCGCTATTAAGCAATTTAAGATTTTTGCCTTCAGGATTAGATGCAGCCGTAGGCTCAGGAACAAGATGATTACTATAATCATTGTTACTACCAGTATCGTACCAAAGAGTAACGCCATCAACAGTCATAGATCCCTTTTGTTCCATTGTAAAAGCTTTATCTTTAGTAAAAATACAAGTTGGCCCTTCAACATATATACCACCATATGTAACACTAAAATTTCTATCTAATTCTAAATCTACATAAGACAATTTTAACTGCGCAGTCTTATCTTGAAACAATATCTTTCCATGCCCAATTCCCTTAATCTTCAAATCTACAACTTCAAGAGTCGTCCCAGATTGAATCAAAATAGTACCAGTACTACTTAAATCTAAAATGTTTCCATTTCCACCAATATGAGAATTTCCGTCAAAAATCCATTCACCAGTCAATGTAACTTTACTATTTAACTGAATATCAGCAGCATTAAGCCATGTAAGTCTACTACCCCATGTTGTATTAAGTCCACCCATAATAAAAGAGTTATTATTAACATCAACAGTTCCATTTCCAGATAACTGTTTATTATCATTAAACTTTAACGTCCCAACCAATTTTAAAGTTCCAGTCCCACCTAAATAAATACTTGTGTCTTGCCCGTCTGAATTACTCATCTCATAAGTTTCCCCTGGAGAAATAAGTACACCACATTCAGACATTAAAGGATCTCTTAAAAGCTCCGGTTCTCTTAAGTCTATTCCACGTAATGTAGTTCTTTTCTTTTTATTTCCTGTTGTTTTAGTCTTAACTGAAGCTTTGGACTTTGCGTCTGTAGCTGGCTTTAAATAGATCCCTTCAAGCTGTCCATTTGAAGAGGTCACCTCTTTAGTAACATTTAAATCAATCTTATTTGTATTACTTGTACTGGGAATAGTAATATTGCCGGTAAAAGAGACATCTCCACCATCCTCTTCAACATATGTTGCACCACTAAAATTAATGACACCTTCAAGAACAGAATTACTATTTGCTTTAAATTCCATACCACTTGACATTGTCAGATTGGAACTTTTAACAGACAACACAGAATTAGATTTTACTACCAGGCCACTTTTGTTTCCTCCAACAATTTTTCCATTCAACATATTTATAAAAAAACATATTATTAAAAACAAAAAACATATTTTATTTTTAATCATAATAAACTCCCTTCCCACAAAATAATTAATCAGAATCAACATTTTTATACACTAATACACCAGATATCATGTTAAGTTTTGCCCCAGGATCTAATATAATAGTAACATCATTATCAGAAGTTCCATCTCCCAATATAAATCCTTCATCATCACAAGTTGCACCTGTATTATAAACATTACACCCACCAACTAAATGTAACTCGCCCTGAGTTAATTGCCATCCAGTGGTTGATATATTCAAAGATGCATGAATAAGTTCTAGCATCCCAACACTAGATCCAGTTTTACCAAGTTTTATTCTATCTCTCAACGCAACTGGTGGATTATATTTTAAATTTGTTCTTTCATTCAATGTTAATTTAGCACCAGCACATATATTACTTTGACGATTACTTGTATAATTAAATGTATAAGAATTATTTACAGAAAGCCCCTCACCAATAACATCAAACATTCCAACTGAAAAAGTATATCCAGCATCAAGGTACAATTCCACTTTATCAAACGATATTGTCGATGTATTATCCAGGCAACGCAATTGGTAGCCAGAAAACCCTTTTATTTTTATATTTTCTAATCTTAGAGACGTATTTGGTCGCAATACAAAATTACCACTGGCCTCAAATGTTAATGTTTTACCACGTCCATTAAGTACACAATTATCACCCTCAAACTGCCATGTGGAATTTATCGTTTCATTTTTTTTAAGATTAACAGTTGTATTCTCACCAAAAAAGACATTAGAACCTGACCCCAAAGAAATATTCCCAAATGAAAAATTATTCACAATGGTATTTTTAAATTTAACAAATTTCCCTGCACTCACTATCATTATACTACTAGATGTATCATCAAATTCAATTGGCTGATTGCCAGCCTCTATTAAACAATCAGCAGTAATACGCAATTTTTTATTTGTAGCATTAAAATAATACGGTGGCGTATTTAGATTATAAGTTCCACTTGGATCATCTCTAAATATATAACTTCTATATGGCACACTTCGCAATTCAGCTGATGTTACAACAACATCACCACTAGCTGCTGTTGTTTTTGTATTTTTTGCCACTCCACCACTTGTCAAAGTTATACGTGTTTGATTTGGATCATCAGTTGACACTGGCCGTACATTATTATCATCAGTATAACCCAATACATCATAATTAAGAGTTACACCATCTACAGTTAAAGAGCTACCATAATCAAATGTTAAATATTTATTACCTGTTATTATCTTTACATCTCCATCTATATAAACACCACCCGTTGTAAATGTATAATCATTGTTCATGCTGATTTCAACATTCGAAAGCCTATATCGTCCATTCTGGCTATTAAATTCCAATGTTCCAGACCCTAATCCCTTTAATTTTAGATTTTTAAGATAAAGAGTACTACTCGAATTTATACGTAATTTCCCGCTTGTAATATCAAGAGTATTCCCATTCCCCAAAATATAACCAGTTCCATCAAAGGTCCATCTTCCATTAATCGTAGTATCACTTTTTAATTCAATAATCGGGACATTTTTCCATACTATAGTTCCTGTAGACCATGTAAGCGCATCACCACCCATTACCACCTTGTGCCCATAACAATTTACAGTTCCAGAGCTTGTAATAATAACATCATCTCCTAATCTTAAATCACTTTCCAAATCCAAATTTCCATTATTAAGCTGAATATTTTGCGTCAAAGGTGTGTGCAAAGCTATAGTTAATGTTGTTGTTCTATCCATAAGTTTAATGGGTGTACTTCCACTAAACACCGGTTGGCCAACAAGTTTATTTTGCGATCCACGAACTGAAATTTTTTGCGCCACAGTTCCAGGTTCAGAAACAAAAAAATCACTTGTTCCCATCAACATAATGTTATATGTCTGAGAAGGATCATATTTCCCATCTAGATTTACCTCTGCATCCCCAGTTAAAAGAATTCCGTCACTAAAAGTTAACGACGATCCAGTTACTGTAGCACTAGACGACTTTTTAATTGTTCCCTGAGTTACAGTCATCCCAGTAGACACCTTTAAGGTAGCATTATCCGCAACCTTAATTGCAGACCCTTTGCTACCAAAATTCACAGCTGCATCAACATAAAATAATAATATTATAAATATCACAAATATACTTATAATTTTATAATTCATATTCATACTACACCCCTTTAATTTTAGTTAGCATTGGCATACAACAAACGACCAGTTTGAAGCTCTATGCTTCCTTCTGGATATATTTCTATTGAAAGATCACTTGCAGCAGTTCCATTTCCAAATGAAACACTTTGTGAATCAGTTGTAGCACCATCGTTATAAATATTATTCTTATGATCTATTAACAAAGTACCTTTAATTAATCTCATTCCTGCAGTAGTTGATTTAAGTGTACAACCATTTAAAAACAATCTTGACGTAGCATCTGTCATACTAAAAAGATCTCTTCCAAAAGAAATTGGTGCATAACTAAAAGTTACACCTGTATCTAAAAACAGTGTTGATTCTGTAGCAATAGTAGATGCTTTACTTGTTTCATAACTAAAAATATTAGTACCGGTCATAACAACATCATGTTCGAATTGCAAAGCTCCCGTTGTAAAGCAAAAATTATTGGACAACAAAAGATTAGTGTCTCTTAAATACAAAGTGGCATTATTCCCAATACATCTTACATTATTAGATTTTAACCCATCTACAATTACATTATTTAGCCTTAATGACCCAGGCGATAAAATACCAACATAATAATTATCCAGAATCAATTTATTTCCACCGCCATACAAAGTACAGCTACCACTAAACGTCCAATTCCTGGATAAAGTTTCCTCCTCTTCTAACTCTATATAAACACCATCTCCAAACACAACAGAAGCCCCACTACCAAGCTGTATAGCTCCATCAGAAAAATTTCTAAGAACCACGTTTTGCAACGTTAATGTTCTAGAAGCTGCCACCTGTAAAACATTTGTTGCACTTCGCGCAAAACAGATCGCATGCCCACCGCCATTTAAAATACAATCTACAGATACAGACGCAGTGTGATTAGAAGATAAATAAAGATCATATGTTAAAGTATAAGGGTTGGTCCCAATTGTTATATTTTCTAAAGCTGTATCAACCTCAGAAAGTCTATCCATCGCCAAAACAATCGCATTACTATTGTTTTTAATACCATATGCATATCCAGCGCTGTGTGTTCTTATCAAGTACATCAATGCCGCACTGTCTGTTCTCTGATACCTCAACATCGTATTACTGTTGTTCTTTATCCCAAACTTATATGCATTACTGTGTGTTCTTACCAAGTACATCAATGCTGCACTGTCTGTTCTCTGGTACCTCAACATCGTATTGCTGTTGTTCTTTACTCCATATGCATACCCAGCACTGTGTGTTCTTATCAAGTACACCAATGCCGCACTGTCTGTTCTCTGGTACCTCAACATAGTATTGCTGTTGTTCTTAATTCCATATGCATACCCAGCACTGTGTGTTCTTATCAAGTACATCAACGCCGCACTGTCTGTTCTCTGGTACCTCAACATAGTATTACTGTTGTTCTTAATACCATACA
>Ga0233425_10002384_pt1 | contig 37243 bp, 42 predicted proteins | sample Watercolumn_Towu_2_FD_181712 | JGI IMG/M metagenome (GOLD analysis project Ga0233425, IMG submission 181712) | Freshwater microbial communities from Lake Towuti, South Sulawesi, Indonesia - Watercolumn_Towuti2014_140_MG | ecosystem: Environmental > Aquatic > Freshwater > Lake | place... | reverse complement strand
ATCTCAAGGTACAGCATCTTATAGTAATGGGTGCGCTGTTTGTTTCTCTTGTGGGCACATTGCTTTTGTTGGGGAAAATAAATGAAGATGCCTCACCAATTACAGGTGCAACTTCAGTAGTGCCTATCATTATTGATGAGGCTCCAGAAGAGAATAAAGAAGATAATACAGAAACAGTTGTTCGGATTGTGGATGGTGGAAATCAGACAGATGGTGGTTAGGTATTAATTCTTTTTGACACCATCGAGGAGACCCATTTTTGGTATGCAGCATTTCCATGAGAAATTTTCCATGCAGTGATGCAGGGACAGTCATACGTATGCAGTGCAGTGACTTCTTTTTCAATTACTTTGAATTTTTTGTCAAGAGTTTTTGCGAGAATAATGTGTTCATCATTCATCTCAAGTTTTCCTTGCCATATATAAACGCTTGTTGAAGGAAAAATGTTTGCGCATGCAATCAGTTTTTTTTTGAGAAGCTGTACAGAGATATCCGTTGCCTGCTGTTTGTCTTTGCAGGAGATATATATCGCAAGCATAATGCTCACAAAAATATCTGCTTCTTGCTTGCTTATATATTTTTCGAAAGCTAAAATGAACGCCAAACTATATATACGACTGTTTATTATTTCACGATATGACTCAACTCCTAGTCACTAATTGTCTCGGCACATTCATTATCCAAAACAAAAAGATAACAGATAAGATATTTTTCAAGGAAGCTAAAGATTTCACTAATCAGAAACTGATAGTCCAACACGAAGTCCAACTTGTAAAAAAACATCCAACCGCAAAAAAAGAAGCGTTCTTTGTCTTTCCGCAGGCAAAAGAGTATCTTGAAAAATTCTATAGTACAAACATTGCAATTGCAAAGCAGGCGTGTAAAGACGCTGTAAAAAAAGAGCATTATGTTATGCAAGCTGTGGAAACAATTCAGGATATAGAGCGAACACTACATCCGTTAGTGAAGCGCGTTCGGCAATGGTACTCATTATATTGCCCAGAAGTAAATGAAAGTATTGCAAATCATGAAGCATTCATTAAAGTCATCATTACAAAAAAGAAAGCAGAGCTCTTAAAAGAGTTTCATCTATATTCATCAATGGGTGCAGAAATGAGTGCAGCAGATCTTGCACCGCTTCAGCATCTTGCAGAACAAATCCATGGTATCTATGTGCAAAAGCAAGCGATGGAAGAATATATTGAAAAAGCGCTTCATGACATTGCACCGAATCTTGCAGCAGTTGCAGGTCCGTTGCTTGCAGCAGAGCTTCTTGCAAAAGTTGGGTCTTTGGAAAAGCTTGCAAAAATGCCTGCATCAACAGTGCAGGTTATTGGTGCAGAGGATGCAATGTTTCGTCATTTGCGGAAGCAAGGGCGATGTCCACGGCATGGGATTATTATCAAGCATCCGCTTTTAGCAGGAGCAAAAGAAGAACTTCATGGAAAGATTGCAAGAAAAATTGCAGCTGCACTAAGTCTTGCAGCAAAATTGGATTATTTCAAAGGAGACGCGTACAAAGGATATGAATTAAGAGAGAAGTTAGACAGTGGAGTCGCAACTATAGTGAACAGAAAGAGAACCTCAAAATGACATTACACCAAATACAAAACAACCTCTATGTTGAGAAAACAAAGAGAGGAGAAGCATTTTGGACAAAAAATCTGACACCAGGAGAAATTGTCTATGATGAAAAGCTCATAAGTAATGGCCTCTTTAGGCAATGGTCTGTAAAGAAATCAAAGCTTGGCGCAGCACTGGCAAAAGGGCTGAAAAAGCTTCCAATTGAGGAAGGCGACGTTGTGCTCTATCTTGGGGCATCGACAGGAACAACAGTCTCGCATGTTTCTGATCTTATTGGAGAAAGAGGAATGGTCTTTGCAGTAGAATTTTCGTTTTATATGCTTCGCAGACTTGTTTTCCTTGCAGAAAAAAGGAAAAATATTGCCCCTATTCTTGCAGATGCAAATCATCCAGAGAAGTATGCGCCTCTTATTTGTGAAGTAGACTTTTTATTTCAGGACATTGCGCAAAAAAATCAAGTGCAGATATTTCTCAAAAATCTTGTCTTTCTGAAGCCAGGAAAGTATGCAATGCTTTCGTTAAAAGCAAAATCAGTTGATGTGATTGCAGACCCAAAGCGAGTTTATGAGCAGGTGCGAAAGCAGTTGCAGAAAGAAGTAAAAATCCATTGGGAAAGCCGCTTAGATCCGTTTGAGAAAGATCACTGTATTTTTGTTGTGGAGAAAAGGTAAATTTCTAATTCTATCCCTCAACACACGTCCCATTCTCACAACTATATCCTGGCCCAACAGCATCTTCGCAGCTTGTTGTTTCAAAATAGAAATAGCCATCACTTCTGCAGAAGTATTCAACAATGTCACCAGCAGCATTGCAGCTGTCTTGTGCATAAATTCCAGTAGTAAGTGTGTAGTGGACTCCTTTTGTTGTGCCCCGTTTCTTGTAATTCACACCATCGCTGTCTTCACAGGTAATACAAATTCCAGATTTAGTGCAGGAAGCACCTGCCCCACAATCACTACTTAGTTTGCAGGAGAGGTATCCAGGATCTGCTGCATCAAGTGGATCTGTTCCGTCATCTATTTCGTCAGCATCAAAAACCCCGTCATCATCGCTGTCTTGATCAAGAGGATCAGTACCATGTTCAGCTTCTTCTTCATCAGAGAGGCTGTCTCTGTCATTATCAATCGCACAGTATTTGTTGTAGCAGACATATCCTGTTTCGCAGTCATTAGCACTACTGCAGCCTGATGCTGATACTGCTTCTTCAGTTTCTTCATCAGAAGTATCTTCCTCTGTTGTTTCTTCGCTTTCTTCGGGAGTCTCTATTTCTTCACTAGTTTCATCAGATGTTTCTTCTTCTATAATCTCTTCTTCTAAAATATTAATTTCTATTTCTTCAGGTTCTTGTTCAGTAATTTCTTCCTCTTCTTCACTAATTTCTTGCTCTTCTTCTCTGTTTTGTTGCAGAAGCTCTTCAGGAGGTTCAAATTCTGCTCGTTCTGTTGCAGCGCCGGCAAGGTCTCCACCACCAGCAAGCATTTGGAACAGCGCAAATCCAACTCCCCCTAGGGCAACAAAAACAAGAAATGCAATTGCCATCTTTTTCCCAGAGAAAGGAAGATATTTGAGCCCAGGGATTTTTGTTTTTTGAGGGGGAACAGCAGTATGCAGTGCTTCATCAGCAATTGTTTCTGTATAGCCGTGCTTCAGAAGATGTTCTTTGATTGTGGGAGCATCATGCCCGTAAGAAAGCTGTTTTTTGATGTAGTCAAGTAATTCAGGTTTGACCATGATCATTTCAGAGGTTTACTTCTATAAAAAGCTTGTGCTGGCCAGAAGCTCAATAAAGAAGTCATAACAAGCTGAACAACAGGGCTAATTCCAACAGGAATGAAGGGGAGAAGCAGCATTGCTATGCTATATGTCCAGTCCTGAACAACATAAACATTCTGAAGTTCAATAATAATGCTTATGAGAATTCCCAAAACTATAACAAAGAATGCGTTTTTCTTTAGATCACTGATCCAGAACCAATCGCGTGTTCCAAGGCAAATGATCCAATATATCATGAGGATGAGTAATGCATCACGGAATGCGCATTGATATAGAATGAAGCCGAACAGTGCAGGCATAGGAGAAGAGACAACATACAGTGATTGGTGTGCAGTTTCCCAGAGAAGGTTGAGGAGGAATGCAGAGGTAAAAATAATAAGATGAATCAAGAATAACTTTCTATGCTGCTTCATTTATTCACTCTTCGCATGTTTTCATTCACTCTCTGTAATCGCCAGTCAACGCGTGATACACTCTTCATATTATTGTTATTATTATTATTTATTAAAATATTAATAATGGATTGAATCTATTGTTTTACGAGTTTTGGCGATTTAGAGCATCTTGAACTATGTGAGCTCTGGGAGAGGTGAGGAGTTATTTCTACAATTCAAAATATAAAACCCATATCAGAGCCGCTTGATCTTCAACAACAACGAATTACTGACCACACTTACTGAACTTAATGCCATTGCTCCTCCTGCGATCATTGGACTCAGGAGCCATCCAGTAAATGGATACAACACTCCTGCTGCAACAGGAATTCCCAAAATATTATAAAACAGTGCCCAGAACATATTTTGTTTGATCTTTGCCATGGTCATTTTGCTCAAGCGAATTGCTTTTGCAACATCAAGTGGATCATTTCTCATAAGCACAACATTCCCAGTTTCCATCGCAACATCAGTGCCAGATCCCATTGCTATGCCAATATCTGCCTGTGCGATAGCAGGTGCATCGTTAATGCCATCACCGACCATTGCAACGCTCCCTTTTTTCTGTAATTTTTTGACGTACGCAGCTTTTTCATCAGGCAATACCTCTGCGAACACATTGGTAATGCCCGCTTGTTTTGCGATGCCTTGCGCAGTCCGCTGATTATCTCCAGTAATAAGATAAACTGCAACACCCATGCGATACAATTTTTCCACAGCTTTCTTTGCAGTGGGTTTGATCATGTCAGCAACAGCAATCACGCCAAGAACAGTTGCACGGTCAGAAAGTGCCATAACTGTTTTTCCTTCTCCTTCAAGCGCAATGATGTTGTCAGCTGCCTGTGCAGTATGAATGTGCTGTTTGTGCATGAGTCGTGTATTACCAAGATAATAGACTTTTGATTGTATTTTTCCAGTAACCCCATGACCAGGAATTGCGTGAAATTTCTCTGATTTGTGAAGCGTTATTTTTTTATGTTCAGCATCAGAAACAATTGCTTCTGCAAGGGGATGTTCAGAGTGCTGTTCAAGGCTTGCTGCTATTTTTAATATTTCTTTTTGAGACAGCGTGGTAAAAGAAATAATGTCAGTAACTTTTGGTTCTCCATGAGTGATTGTTCCGGTCTTATCAAAAATAACAGAGTTGATTTTGTGTGCTGCTTCAAGGGCATCACCGCCTTTGATAAGCACACCATTTTCAGCGCCTTTTCCAGTGCCAACCATGATTGCAGTTGGTGTTGCTAAACCAAGTGCGCAAGGGCAGGCAATAACAAGAACAGCAACTGCAGCTAACAAACTAAAGGAAAAAGACTCTCCAGCAGCAAAATACCAAAACAAAAATGTGACAACGGAAATGACAATAACAATCGGCACAAAATATGCAGAAACCATGTCAGCAAATCTCTGAATTGGCGCTTTCTTTCCCTGTGCTTCTTCAATGAGCTGAATGATTTGTGCAAGTGTTGTGTTTGCACCAACTTTTGTTGCGCGAAAGCGGAAGCTTCCTGTTTTATTAATGGTTGCACCGATAACAGCATCTCCTTTTTTCTTTTCAATAGGAATACTTTCTCCTGTGATCATGCTTTCATCAACAGAGGAGTGTCCTTCCACAATAGTTCCGTCAACAGGAATTTTTTGTCCTGGTTTCACAAGAACAATGTCACCAGCAACAACGCTGTCAATAGCAATCTCCTGTTGTTTTCCATTCCGAATAACAAGCGCAGTTTTTGGTTGCAAGCCCATGAGTTTCTTGATTGCTGCGCTTGTTTTTCCTTTTGCAACAGCTTCAAGATATTTGCCAAGCATGACAAAGGTGATAAGCACAGCGCCGACTTCAAAGTATTGTCCAAGTTCTGGTTGAAGTAACACGACATAAGTGCTGTAAAAATATGCTGCACTGGTTCCAATGGCAATGAGTGTGTCCATGGAAGCAGTGTAATTTTTGAGAGAGTGCCATGTTCCCCTGTAAAACTGCCAGCCGACATAAAATTGAACAGGAGTTGCAAGAATCCATGCGATATAGTCTGCAAATGGAACTTCAATGCCCAGATTCATTACAACAGTGGTAATCAAAAATGCAGGAAGAGAAAATAAAAGTCCTATTAAAAAAAGTTGTTTTGTTTCCTGTATCTCTTTCTGTCGTCGTTTTTCTTCTTTATCTTTTGCTTGCGCACCGCCCTCAAAGAGTGTTGCAGAATATCCTTTTGCTTTCACAGCAGCAATAAAATCAGTTATTTTTGTCTGTTTTGGATCATATGCTATTGTTGCTTTTTCCGTGGAGTAATTCACCATCGCTTCTGCAACACCTGGAATTTTAGAGAGTGCTTTCGTGAGAATAGTTGCACAGCTCGCACAGTGCATGCCAGAAATGCGTAATTGTGTTTTTACCATAGTTTTCACTCACCTGTTTGTTTTTTCTCGTTTTTGTGTCCGTGTTGAAAATACCATATATTGAAGAGAAGGAGGAGTATTAAAATGATTTGCAATTCAAAGCCACGCAAAGGCAATGTGCTGAGAGTAATAGTCAGTCCAAAAATGCTGAAGAGAAATGGAAAGAGCAATGGTGTGCATGCACTACAAACGCCAAGGAGCAATCCAAGGATAGTTTCAACAGTAATAAGGGCAGTTGCTTTTCTGTCATGGCTGATGCATACTTTATTTTTCTGTTTTTTATTTTCGTGATAATGAAGATATGCAAGGACAATGTTTGTTGCAGCAAGAAAGCCAATAACTAAAGTAAATGAAATAGATATAATAAACTCTTTCCAGTTGATGGTATCAAAAAACAGGGGCAAATACAAAATGGTAAGATAAAATTTGCTGAACAGGATAGCAAGGCTAACATACAAGAGCGCAATGCCTACAAGCCAGAATACATAAGGTTTTTGAAAAACTTTTTTGAGTTCCATGTTCCTTCCCATTCAAGATTCTCATTCAACAATAAGCATTCCTTTTCCCATACCCATTGCACAGCTAAATGCAAATGTTCCTTTTGTGGTGGGAGTAAACTCCAGGGTTTCAGTACCCACATCAAAATAATGTTCAATCCCTAACTCTGGGATAACAAGTGATTGAAAACAGCCGCTCAGTCGTGTGAGATCTGCAGTAATTCGTACAGGTTTCCCAGCACGGACCGTTATTGTTTCAGGGATATAATTAAATTTTCCCCAGCTGAGGGTCACTGTTTGAACACCATCAATTTCTTGCACAGTGTTAAGTGATGATGTTTCTGTTGTTGTGCTTTCACTGTTCTCTTCTTCAATGTATGAATCAAGTGATGAGGTTTTAGTTGTTGACGTGCAAGCACTGACAAGTAGCAGAATAAAAAGTGTCATCACTATTTTTTCTCTGTGTTTCATGCGTTCACCTATGAAATACCAAATTGCGATTTATATCCATAAATGATAATAAAACCTAAAATAAAAGACATGATCAGGCAGCCAAGGAAAAAAACAAAAAAAGAAAGTGGCTTTTTCTCAATTTTCGGATTTTCTTCAACAACCTCTTCATAGAGCATGTAAGAAAGTCCCCATAATATAGCGATGTTGATCAGCATAAAGAAAGGCATAAAAAGCAAAATGTGGTCGTACTTCATCATGAGTGCGATCATTGGTCCCATGGTTCCACCCATGACTCCTGCCATCATGCCTTCCATAATTCCCATGATGCCGCAGCATTTGCCGTTGAGTGCACCAACACTCACCCCAATAACAATTCCTACCATTGCACCCATAAACATCCCGTTTGTTGCGCCAATGATAGTGCTTATAAGCAATCCAGAAACCATACCAATGGTCATGCCAGTCATCATACCAACCATATGAGTAATCTGTGCTTTGTATGCATGATAATGCCAGATTGCAGCACCTATGGTGACAATAGAGAGATCAAGATAAAAGATCCACCAGCTGTATATGGTAAAAAAGGGTTGAGGTTCATGATAAAAAAAATAACAAAGGATATATTGGATAAGAAGGAGAAGCAAAAGACTGAGAAGAGCGTAAGAAAGCATTTTGTACTCTAGTGCATATTTTTCTCTGTCAGTAAAAAATTCATCACATCTTTCTGAAAACTTTTTTTTGCCAAACACAGAAAATGATGCTCGATAGCCTTTATTGTGAATTGCTTTCAACAGTTCTTCTTCTTTGAGTTGTTTTGTATCATAGTCAATGTCGATGCTTTCTTTTTGAATAGTAAATGAGTGGATTCCTTTCATTTTGTCAAACTGTCTTGTTAGTATCTTGACGCAGCTTCCACATATAATGTCTGGGCAGTAAATTGTTTTCTTCATTGTTTCACTTATACAAGATTATTTTAGGACTTTGTATCCTTCTTTCTTAATTGTATTTACGATATCAAGTTTGTCGCCATAATAATCACATGCGACTGTTCCAGTTTGTTTCTTTTCATCAACTGTTACTTTAATGTTTTTAGCGCCTATTTCTTGTAAGTTTTCTTCAATAATCATTTTGCAGCTGTTGCAGTGTACTCCTTCAATGTTGAATTGAATTTTTGTCATGATAATCACCCATCACAATATAGTGAACGAACCAAATTCTCGTAATTTTTTATGTTCGTTCACTTATTAGCTGACACACGAAATCACTATGAAATATTTACGATTATTTCGTGCGTCAGCTATAGGAAGAGCATCTTTTATTAATATATTTCCAAAAAAGAAACTGTTTAGAGAAACGTGATTTAGCTTTCTTTTGCTAAATAAATGTTTAAAGTTGTTTAGAATGCCTTAGAAAACCTTCCTCAAAAAAATCTTATTTGTGTTTCCTTCAGGTTTTTTGGAAACATATCCTTTTTCTTCAAATTTCTTCAAAATCAAAGAAACGTCTGTCTTCGTCAATCCTGTTCTAAAGCGAAGTGTCGATTGCAAAATACCCTCTTGTTCATGAATCGCTTCCAAAACTTTCTTTTCATCTTCAGAGAAGCCAGCCAAGAATGCAGTAAACCGCTCATCTTTTTTCTTTTCTTCAATAGATTGTCTGAGTGCAGTTGCGATCTGCACGTTTTGCGCAGATTGTTTTGCAACAAGTTCTTTGGTTTCTTTGGTGGTGTCAAAAAAAAGTAAATAGAGGCCAAGAGCAAAAATCAGCAGTGCAAATCCTTCTCCCACAAAAAAAAGATTATTTTGTTTCTCGTGAAGACAAGTGCCATCTTCAAGAAAGCATGCTTCTTGTGATCCTTGTGCAACAATCAGTGCTTGAATTTGTTCTTCACTGTCCATTTTCACTTTGTAGAATAATCCAGCAAGCGCAATACTAATGATGATGAGAAAAACGCCAAGTGTTTTCTGATTCATACAAAAAGAAATAGATACAACGTTTATATGTCTTTCTCTCGTTGAATTCCAATAGTTTCCAAATATAACAACGTCAAATCTGAAAGATGCGGGAGTTGCTTTATTTTTCCTAGAGACAAGAACATTTGTTTTGTATGCTTATGCGGTTCTTTGTTTTTGATTGTTCCACTAAATGCAAGAATTTTAAAGACATGGCCAAATACTTTGACGTGCTTTTCATTTCTAATATAATCATAGTCTTTTGCTACAATTTCTTTCCATTCTTCTACAATAATGTCACATTCTTCAAAAAGTTCTTCACGAAGTGCATCTGCAAGATGTTGTCCTTCTTTTACCTTACCGATAGGAATAGTCCAGAACCCATATTTGACATGTTCTTGCATGAGAATTTCGCCATCTTTGTTCTGGATAACAGCGCCTAATGCATCATGATGGTGAAGATCTTCAGTAGTGTAAGGGATCGTGCGCATGTTCATCTTCTTTCTATTTTTTGACAGGCAACCTCTTCTCCTGCCATGCTAACATCCCGCCAGCAAGATGTTTTGTATTTATGTAGCCGAGTTGTAAAAACTGTTCTAATGCCTTTCCGCTTCTTCCGCCAGATCTGCAATACAATAAAATTTCATCCTCTTTTTTGATATCCAGTGCATCAATTCTTTCCTGAGAGAGCTCTTGGACAGGAAGCAATGCAGCATTTTGGATATGGCCTTGGTCATATTCTTCTTGTCTGCGCACATCAATCAGTTTGATCTGTGTTTTTTTTTGGAGAAGATCATGGAACTGTTCAGGGTCAACATCAAAATTATCAACTTTGAGTTCTTTCTTTTTGAAGAAGTTTTGAAAAAATTGTTTCATAAGAAAATGAAAACATATACAATGTTAAAAAGGTTGTGGAAATTTAGTCAGCTATACAAAGTGAATACCTATATGAGAAATAAGATGTTATAGTTGTAAAAATGTTGCAAGAAGACTAATTAATCCAGCACTAATAACCACAACAGGTACGTTTAACTTGGATTTCCATCTATACAAAATGATTAAGGAGAGGATCACAAGAATTAAAGAGAATAAGTTTATGATTTGAATTCTGAATAAATCAATGGCAGTAACTGTTATTATTCCTACGACGCCTGCAGTTACACCATTTAAAAAATGAGAACATGTCTTATTTTGGCTTAACTTTTCAATTACTTTAAACAATACGAGAGTAAAGCCAAACGCTGGTAGGAAGATTCCAGCAGTAACAGCCAGTGCTCCCAAAAATCCTCCACCTAGATATCCAACAAATGTTCCAAAAATAACAAGCGGAGCAGGTAAAATACCTGAAAGCCCAAGACCATCAAGAAACGCTGCGTCAGTCATCCATTTTCCCAGATTAACTGCATCATTTCTTAAGAAGGGTATAACTGTATATGCACCACCAAAAGTGAGCAAGCCGCTTTTGAGTCCTGACCCAAACAGACTTAACAATGTTACATGAGAGGATGATTGAACTTCATTGCTGTTTGTCGAAATGCCATTACTGTCTGCTATAGGAATATAGGCTGAATAGCCAATTATTCCTATTAAAAAAATTGTTATCAATAAAAATGAAATCAAAAATTTTCTTCTGTTTAGAAATAAGTATATTAGGCCAGAAGATATAAGGGTAATTAAAAAATGAATTTTTAATATTTCGCCTGCTACAGTTAAAAAAAATGGTAAGAGCAGCCAGTAATTTGTTATAACAGACTTCCCAATCCTATGTACTGCTCGAAAGATTAGAGCAATCACAGCCGCTTGGATACCAAAAAAAAGAGATGCAAGAATTGGTGAATTTATGCCGATTGTTATATAAAACCAAGACAAAAATAAGATTAATAAAAAACCTGGAAGCATAAATCCAAGACCTGCAAGAAATCCACCTAACCTCCCTCTGGCAACCATGCCAAAATAAACACACAATTCGTGAGCTTCTGGTCCAGGAAGTGCTTGATATACACCAAGTATTCGATTGAAGGTTTTTTGGGAAACCCATTTTTCTTCTTCAACCAGTTCTTGTCTTATCATATCTATCTGTGCAACAGGTCCACCCCAAGCTAAAAAACCAAATTTAAGAAAACGCTTGAAAATATCAAAATATGTATCAGTTATTTTTTTACTTCGTGAGATGTAATCAGATTTCATAACATTGCTAACTTTTTCAATAATATAAATATTGGGTTTAACATGCCATTTTTTCCAAAACATTAAAATAGAGATCTCATTTTCTCTTTGTCTGGTGATCATAATGAATATGAAAAACATGATTATAGGTGTCCTTATTGCACTTATTGCAATAATGATAATCAGTTGTGGGACAAAAACAGGAACAACGACAGAAATAGAGGAAACAGTCGTTGTAGAAACAAGTGATATGGGTACATCAGTCGAGGTTACAAGCGGAAGTGCAGATGTTACAGTTGATGTCAGTTCAGATGCTGTCTCAGTTGATGTCTCTTCAGATACTGTTTCTGTTGATTTGAACCAGAATAATGAAGAGAGTCAATCAAGCGACCAATCCACAGAAACAATAGAAGTCAAAATAGAAGACTATGCTTTTGAGGAAAAAACATTAACAATCAAAGCAGGAACAACAGTGGTATGGGAAAATTATGATAGTGCACCGCATACAGTCACTGGCGATGGGCTAGATTCTGGAAAAATGAGCAAAGGAGATACGTATGAATATACCTTTACAGAGCCAGGAACATATGAGTATTATTGTGCATATCATCCAAGTATGACTGGAACAGTGATTGTAGAGTAGAAAATGAAAAAACAGGAAAGATATAAATAAAGAAGCACATTCTGTTTTTTCTATGAAACCAAAATTGTATTGGGGAATTACTTTTATCATCATTGCACTGATTATTGGAACTGTTTGGTATCTTGGTACGCAAGAAAGAGCAGAAGAAGAAATAGTTGCAAACATAACTGCAGGATCTTTAAGCAAAATTCCTAATGAACCAACGCATTGGCATCCTGAATTGACAATTATTATTGACAATAAAACATATCCTATTCCCTCGGGTATTGGTGTTACGATTGGAAATGTTGTGGATACGCAGTATGGGATGGATAATGGAATGGCACCAACCCATACACACAGTGCAGATGGGATTATACATTTGGAAAACCTAAATCCGCATGAAAAGCCAGAGACATTTGCCTTGGGGTATTTCTTTTATATTTGGGATAAAGAGTTCAGTGAAAATTGTATATTTGAGTATTGTACTGATAAAGGAACAGTAACTATGACTGTGAATGGAGTTGAAAATAAGGAGTTTGAGAATTATATAATGGGAGATGGCGATATCATTGTGATTGCGTATACGTCGTTCAATACAGCAGATTCATAAATTTTATAAAGATTGGAGAAGTGGACGTTTCATTGAGAGAGGAGGGTCATATATGGCAGAGAAAGCAAAGGTAATCTCAAAAAAAGAAACAACAAAAAAAGCAATAAACGTAGAAATAAAAAAGCCAGAAACAAAAGTTGAAGCATCAGAAAAGATTCAAGAAAGTGTAAAATCAGTTGAAGAAGCAAAAGATCCATTTTTCCTTCACAAAACAATCCTTCTTGTTGCAATTGCAGCATTATTATTTTTCAATCAAATGCAAATAGGTACTGTGACAGCATTGTTGGATATTTCAGTTCCATTATCAACAGGTTCAGGAAGCAGTGGTTTTCTCACCTTTTCAGGAGGAGATGTTGACCTCAGCGATGTTGATGTCACAGAGATTGAGTCAACAGCACAAGGTATTGCTGCATTATTTCCTGTCAGTGAAATCAAAACAACTGAAGATGCGATTGCAGTGATGATTCCATCTGGAACTCCAGAATATGGAGATGCGATGGGTATTTCGTATGATGATCCGGTGACAGCATTAAGTAAGTTAGAGAAAGCATATCTTGCGTTAAAGCAGCAGGCACAAGCAGATGATGCAGTTTGGCAGCGATATTTGAGTCTTGCAGCAGCGCCAAGAGGAATTTCCTGTGAGTTTTGTTGTGGTGTTGGTCCGCAGGGTGTGGACAGCAGCGGAAATTCGCGATGTGGTTGTGCACATAATCCTGCGGTGCAGTCTGTCACCATCTGGCTCATGCTCAACACAGACTATTCAGATGCAGAGATTTTGAAAGAAGTCTATAAGTGGAAAGCATTATGGTTTCCGAAAGATATGGTGAGCCTTGCCTTGCAGATTGCAGGTGGCGATACATCAGTATTGGAAGATTTGCCAGGTATGGTTGGCGGATGTTAAGGAGGAGAGAACAATGGATAAAAATACAGTAATGGTTATTGCAATGGTTGTGTTATTTTTGTTTGCAGCAGTGCAGTCTGTGCAGTTGACGAGTTTAAAGAAACAGCTTGCAGAAAGTGATTTCACCACAGGTTCAGGATCGTTGGGAATGACAGCAGCAGCATCTGGCAGCACTTCCAGAAGCTCGAGTGGTTCAACAGCATCATCATTAGATGAGCTTCCAGGTATGGTTGGTGGATGTTAATGCGTGATGAAAAAGATATGCTTGATACAGAAAACAAAACAGAAATAACTCCTGAAGCAGAAGAAAGCGAGACAATGGACGCAATGCCTTCTGAAAATTCTGAAGAAGAGACAAGCAATGTTTCTGGAGATGAGACTCCAACTGGATCTGCAAAAGCGAGAAGTAAAGGAACAAAAACAAAAAAACCAGTACAGAAAAAACAAAAAGAAGCAGAAGACCTAAGGCAAGATTCATGCTTCTCTTGTCCACCAGCAGGAGGATTCGAGTGCGGAAAATACCTTCCCTATGTTCTTGTTGGGCTTGGATTCTTGCTCTTGTACAATATTGCAATGTTGTGGAATACAGGAGATATTCTTGAAACAAAGCTTGATGCGATGGAAGCAGCAGCAATTCCACTTGATATTACGATGACGATTATTACAGCAGCTGATTGTGAAGATTGCTTTAACATCTATGATATTGTTGAACAGGTAGGGAAGCTCAATGTGAATATCACTGCACAAACAGAGCTTGCAAGTGACAGTGAAGAAGCGCAAAAATTGATTGAGGGATATAAAATCAAAACACTTCCAGCAATTATTCTTGGCTTTGATCCAGCGATGACAATCAAAGCAAAACCAGATCTTATCAAGCAACTGGACGCACTTGATTTTGAAAATGTTGATGATGAAAGCGATTATGTTGCACCAAGTACAGGCTACAAATTTGAGGCAACAACGCCTCCATATTACGACATAACTGCGAGCGAGATTAAAGGTCTTGTCACAGTTATCTCAATCACAACATCAGAATGCGATGACTGTCTTGCACTTGATGCAATGATTACAGCGCTGGAAAATGCACTGACTATTAAAGATGTCACAGAAGTTGTCTATGGATCAGCAGAAGCGCAAGTATATATTGAAAAGTATGATATTGAAGCAGTGCCTTCAATAATTCTTTCAGAAGATGCAGCAGTGTATAATGGATTTGCAGCTGCGTGGAAAACATATGGAACAGTTGAAGACGATGGCAGCTTTGTGTTCCGAAACAATGTACCTCCGTATATTGATGCAGCGACAGGAGAAGTCAAGGGGATTGTGGATATTATGTACCTCACAGATGAAAGTTGTACGGATTGTTATAATGTGACGCTGCATAAAACAATTTTGCGAGGATTTGGAATTGTTCTTGGTGAAGAAACAACACTGGATATTGCAGATGCAGAAGGGCAAGAGCTGCTTGAAACATATGGAATTACAAAAGTACCGACAATTATTTTGTCCAAAGATGCGAGTGTGTATACACTTTTGAATGAAGTTTGGGCAGAAGTAGGAGAAGTTGCAGATGATGGTTCGTATGTTTTCACGAATATGGAGCAGTTGAAAGGAGCAAAATATACAGATTTGAGTGAAGTAGATGAAGAAGCGTCTGTATAATTTTTGTTTTCTTTTCTTACTTGTTATTTTGCTATTCAGCACTTTTCTTCCAAAAGTTTTTGCAACGTCACATCTTCCACAAGGATTATTAGTTGCACAGGAATATGAGCAGCAAAGTGCAAAAGAATTTCTTTCCAATGTTTCGTTGCTCATTGCGTTTGTTGCAGGAATAATAACAATCATATCGCCATGTATCCTTCCATTAATCCCTGCATTTTTCAGTTATGCCTTTAAGGAAAAGACACAGATGACGTTGATGACACTTGTCTTTTTTGCAGGGTTTACTGTGATGTTTATTGCGATGGGAATCGTTGCAACATTTTTAGGTGTAACATCATTGACAGTTTTGCAAGACGAGTATGGTATTGCAGTTCAAGGTGCAGGAATCCTCATGATTATTTTTGGTGTGATGGCACTAGCAGGCAAAGGCTTTTCAGGAGTAATTGTGCGGCATAAAACAACGCATGATACAGGTGGTGTTTTCTTGTATGGTCTTTTTTTTGCCTTAGGCTGGACAGTCTGTATTGGTCCGATACTTGCAGGAGTTTTATCGATGGTTGCATTGTTCCATAATTATTTGAGTGCAATCATGTTGATGTTTTTTTATTCATTAGGGATGTTTGTTCCAGTCTTTTTATTTTCCTATTTTTATGACAGTCATCATCTCGAAAAATTGAAATGGATGAGAGGCCATATTTTTACATTTTCATTTCATGGAAAATCACATAGCATCCATACAAGCAATCTTATTGCAGGAATCCTTTTTGTCTTTATTGGCCTTTTTTTTGTGATCTCAAAAGGAACAGGAGTAATTAGTGGCATGTATTATTTCGGACTCAAAGACATTTTTTATACACTTCAACGATCTTTACTTGTAGGTGGAGCATGGCTTAATCTTCTTGGCGCATTTTTGTTGGCTATTGTCGTTTATTTTATCTATAAGGGAATCAAAATAGATATGGAACAAGTGAAGTAAGGAATTTTGTTACTTCAATAAAGGAGTAATTTTATAAACTACATCTCTTTTTCTCCTCTAAAATGGCATTGAATTGGCTTGATGAGACTCTAAGAAAATTAGGAGTGGATTGTGATGATCCTTCAGTACAGGGAGCCATGGGTTTAGTAAATAGCAGTGTAATAGTACTCCTTGGTTTTCAGTCAGAGGAATCAGTGCGAGAAATAGATATTACACATATTCCATTTCCGTATAACCTTGATCAGGCACGTCAGCTTGTTTTAGCAGAATATTGTGATGTTTCTCCATTGGCTGTTGGACAAAGATTGTGGCATTGTGATACTCTCGATAAAAGAGTTGCAAGAAGTGTGAGGCTAGCACAGGATGAATATCATCGTCTAAGGCCACGTGATCCAGTTGTCGCACAATATAAAACTAATAATCAGGCGAGAAATCAAGCTCACTATTTTCTCACAAATCAAAGAACGTATTGGGATGCGCTTTATCTGGCGCTGCATGATATGACGTTCTATCGAAAATATATGGAAACGCAAGAACATATGCAGAATAAAATAGAAGAGAGAATGAGGGGAAAAGGATATAGTGCAATTATGCTTGGTGCCAATATCTTTATTGATCCAAGAGAGCTGCATAATTCTTCTCTCCTTGATACTCATTTTGCCCGTCGCCTGAGAGAAGCATATGATGCAGGAGCAAAAGATCCATGGGTATATGCAGTTGCCGCAGCTGCAGAAGATTGTGCTGCTGATGTACAAGTAAAACCGCTTTCTGGCCTTTCTTCAGATGATTTTATGAAGGTGCTTGACATTGATATGCGCTCTAAGCAATATAAGAGAAGAGATGTTGCTCAACAGCAGAAACAAGATCCTGATATCACTGCGCTTGTGGAGCGAGTCATAAAGAGTACTGGTTTGGATAAAGAGCGTAGAGAAGCAAGAAAGACTCCATATGGAAGTTTGTTGGTTGATATAATTGGGAGTATGGCTGATAGGGTTCGTGATGTCTATGCAGATATTGCCCTTGCCTATGAAGAGAATGGAGAAGAGATAGATCTTAAAAGAATTGAAGAGCAAACAAGAGATGTTATTCAATATCGTATTGCACAAGGTTGGTTTCATGTAACAAGAGTAAAGCAGCAGGAAATAGATGCCTGCATTGAGGATTTGAAAAGGCAGATTCCTATTCGTGCTACTCTCCTTTCCTGTAAATATGGGTTAGAAGATGGAAGACAGAGAACAGTTGATGAGGTAGCAAAAGAGTTAGGGATTACAAAGAATGCAGTAAACACAAAATTTCGTCCAGTGTACAGAGAGTTCAATGAGCTTGTATTTGATATGATGCGCCAAGGTGCAACAGATCAGGATATTTATCTGTATCGTGCATGTGCGTAAGATTTATAATTCTGCTTATTTCTTTGATGAAGAATGATCCAAAAAATCGAATCTCTAGCACAAAAATACCAATGGCTTGCACCAATCCTATTACGAACAGGTGTTGCAGTCGTTTTTTTAATTTTTGGGATTGATAAATTTGTTCATGTCAATGCGTGGCTTGCCTATGTTCCACCATGGGCAGTACAATTCATTCCAATGGATCTCACCATTTTTATGTATGTCCAAGGTCTTATTGAAACAGTGTTAGGATTCCTCCTTCTTATTGGATTTTGGTCGAGACTCGTATCATTTTTTTGTGCGCTTCATCTTGCAGGAATTATTGTTGCTGTTGGCTATAATGAAATCACTGTGAGAGATTTTGGTTTGTTGATGGCAACACTTGCGCTTTCGTTGAGAGAACAGGCGAAATGGAGTGTCGATTCTTGGATGAAGAAGTAAACCTATTTCTTCTTCGCCTCAAAAAGCATAACACCCAAGACACTTGTTGCCTTCCATGTCTTAAACGCAGTAATGCTGAATTTATGTTTCTTTAACAACTCTTCAACAGAAGCAGTTCCATACGCTTTATGGTGTGCCTTGTGGAAAATTCGCGCAATTCGATCAAACAAAAACGTTGTTGGGTAATCTGTACAAAAATCAACTAAAATAAGTCTTCCACCTTTTTTCAAAACGCGGTAAAATTCAGCAATTGCTTTGTCAGGATGAGGCAAATGGTGCAATACAGAAGAAGAAATCACAACATCAACACTTTTGTTTTTTGCGCTGAAATTTTCGCAGTGTGCAAGTTCCAATTCGAGTGTTTTATTAAATCGATCTTTGGATAGTTTGTATTCTGCAAGATCGAGCATTGCTGGTGTAATGTCAAATCCAAGAATCTTGCCTCGATGTTTGAATTTTTTTCGGATTGCAGCGATGAGACTTCCTGTACCGCATCCTGCATCAAGAATGGTTTCTTTCCCTTTTAATTTGAGTTGTTCAAGAATTCCTTCTTCTGTTGACGCGAGGTATGATTTCCATTTGTCATCGTAGATCCGAGCAACTTGTGAGTATTCTTCGATCACATTTTTGTAGATCTTCTTTGTGAGGGAATCCTTGATGTACGTTTTATATTTAGAAGAGGCTATTTTTGCAGTTTTTTTCTTTTGTTTTTGTGCCATGATCTTTTTTTATTTTGTCTTCAGATATATTTAAACCTTTCGTGTACAAATCTTTAAATACACCTATTCGTAGAGAAAATTCATGCCTGCAAAAAATAAGCAAGTACATGGAATCACTCTCTTCGCATTACTCGCAATTATTATTCTCATTTCACTCTTTGTTGTTGCAGGAAGAGATCCAGTACTTCTTCAGATTGCTCTTGCAGAGGAAGATAATTTGATTACAGGAGCTGCAGTTTCTTCAACAACGCTTGATGTCTTTACTATATCAACAGATGACACAAGTGGGATAATCCGTTGGAAAAATATCGACGGCACAACAGTTTCGCTTCCAATAGCAGGAGATGGTTCAGCAACAGCTGGCAACAGTCAAACAGAATCAGTGGTATTGGCAGCAAATGCAAAAAATGATCCTGATGAGCGCATCTATTTAGAGGGAGAAAGTTGTCAGGGAACAACGCGTCTCACAGATTGCACAAGTGCACAATTTCTTGCAATCCAAAATAAGCGAGCGCATATCGTAAAAATTACAAGCATAAACACAGAAAAAAATGAAATAAGCATAAAAGATATGACGTATGACAAAGAGAGCAATGACAATGCATATACAGATGCTGCAGCAACATCATTTGTGATTGGTGAGCTCTCGATCATGCTGACAATAAATGAAGCTGCAAACCAAGTCACGTTCACAGCAACAGGCAGTGGCAATAATGCAGAAATTGAACTTTATGATAAAGCAACGCTTCACATCATCAACACAAATACAGCAGCGCAAACATTTGAAGGGCTTAAATTCAGCGAATATAATGATGGTGCATTATCGCCTGCGAAATATATTGGTCAAGGGGGAACCGCTCCATTATCGATTGAGATCGTTTACGATGATCTTTATGATAACTCAATAGAAGTGAGCAGTATCATTGATATCCTCACAAAAGCGCAGGGCAGTGGTTGGTATGAAGCAAACAATATGTTTTCATTTTATACAAATAAAGGAACGCTGATACTATATGATGAGAAAGAAAAGCACAAGCTTACGATTCGTCATGTTGCAACAACAGCTTCAGCGAGTGTGAAGTTAAAAGCAACAGCAGAAGACAGCGAAGGTTGGACTCTCTATAGTGTAGATAAGGAAGGGGATGTGGGAAAAGCATCATCATTCATTCTTGACAGCAGCGGTTTTGTGCATATAAGCTATTTTGATGAAACAAATGATGCGTTGAAGTATGCGTATGAAACAGCAGATGGGTGGTATGTGCAAACAGTTGATATCGAAAATGTTGGTCGTTCCTCAGACATTGCGTTGGATAGTTCAGAAAATCCGCATATTGTCTACACAGACACAAAAAACAGCAAGTTGAAGTATGCGATGTATGATGGAACAACGTGGAAGCACTGGACAATAGAAGCAGCAGGATCAGCAGCAATTCTTCCATCGCTTGCGCTTGATGCAGATGATGCGCAATATATTACATATTATGATTTTATTGATGATGATCTTATGCTTTTGTTTTATGATGCAACATCAGCGGCGTGGAAAACAGAAACACGTGATGCAGAAGGAGATGTAGGTACAGAAGCATCAATAGCAATAGATGCAAATAATAATCCACATATTGTTTACTTTGATAATACATACGATTTCCTAAAATATGTATGGTATGATGGAACAGCATGGCAGAAAACAACGCTTGATGCATCAGGAAAAGCTGGACTTTTTACAACACTGACATTAGATAAAAAAAATTATCCAACAGTATGGTATTATAACCAATTGCAGGACAAAGTGCAGTATCTTAGCTATGTTGGGGATAATCAGTGGGAGCAGAAAACATTTAGTTTAGATGGGTTTGACATCTGGCAGGGCGATATAGTGCTCGATGAGAATGGATATGTCCATTTTAGTTATTATGATAAAGACAGCAAAGATCTGCGCTACGCAATTGGGGAATGGGAGTAGAAAGCTATTTATAGAGCATACTCCATAAAACATAAAAATGATAAAAAAAGAAGAACGAGGTATTGTGCTTATTTCTTTTGCAGCACTTCTTGCAATTGTCTTTATGCTTGTGATTGCAGGCCTTAGTCTCAGTGATGTTCCGACATTGGTTGGTCAGGCAGTAAAAAAGGCAGTAACAAAAACAACATTTTTGAAAGCAACATGTTCAGAGACAGATGATGGGAGTGATGATTGGACAAAAGGAGTGACTTCTCTAAAAAAAAGTGGTAAAGTTATAGAGAGTAAAGAAGATTATTGTGTTGATGACTATAATCAAATAGAATATTATTGTGAGGATAATGAAATAAAAGAAGCAGAAGCAATGTACTGTGCTTGTGATGATGGTGCATGCATTGGGTATTATTACGAAAAGGCTGATACAGGTCTAGAAGTAACGCCTGCAACAGAAGTGCAAATACAAACAGAGCAAACATATAAGAAAAAATCAACATTTGCAACGCTTGACAAAACAACAGATATCCTAACTGTAGCTGGTTGTCTAGACAGTGATGGCGGAAAAACATATGATGAACAAGGGACAGCAAATGATGGAACAAACGCAGAAGCAGATGTATGCAAAAGCAATGGAAAGCTTGTGGAGTATTATTGTGATGAAGATGATGTTGTGCAGGAAGAGGAAGTTTCCTGTGCATCAGGAGAAATGTGTAGTTCAGGTGCATGTGTTGAAACAGGATCATGCACAGATAGTGAGAGTGGGTTTGACCTGGAAAATGCCGGAACTGTTGAGGGCATATGGTTTGAAACCACAACAGCAGGAGAATGGACTGATGCATGTGACGAATATTCTGGAAAAGTGAAAGAATATTATTGTACTGACGCAGGGTATGCGTATTATAATATGATAGCTTGTTCTTCAGACGACATATGTAATGAAGGAATATGTATTGATGGATGTAGTGACACTGATGAATCAGGAACAAATAAAGGATATAATATTTATACAAAGGGAACAACAACAGGGTATTGGAAAACAACAGGAGAAGAAGGATCATGGACAGATTATTGCAGGAGCGATGGTGTTTTAATGGAGTATACCTGTACAACAGGATATGCATATAGTTCAGGGAAGAAGTGTAGTGATTTGGGGAAAACATGTAGTGATGGTGCGTGTGTATAAACACTTCATTCAATCAAACCCTTGGTCGTGCTTCCTTCTCCACTTTCTTCAAAACACTATCCAAGCCAACCAGAAGATTTCTCTCAACAACGTATGCAGTATAGACAGTATCTGTTTTCAAATGTGCATGAATTTCATATTTTTCTGACTTTTCTCGTTCATGAACTGATTTAAGGGTGACGTTTAATCCACGAAAGCCACTGTTATGGTTGCCCATATCCTTGACAAAGTTTCCCACTATTTTTTTAACAATGACTAATGTTGCTGGATCAATATCTCGAAATCCAGTAAGTTGTATATTTCCGCCTAGTTCTAAAGTCATACTGTTCACCTCTTCACTGCATCTTTTGTTGTAGCTGTACACTAAAAAGAAGCAATGTTATTTGAAAAATACAAATATATAAAGTTATTGAAATGTGTTTTACGCTTTGATATGCATAGATTTATATAGAAATACCACCTGATAAAACAAATTTCAAGAGGTGTCTATTATGAAAATAAAAGGAAGTCCTGAAGTGTATATTCTTGGTGCAGTTGTAGTAGTTGCAGTTGTTGGTGTTCTTTCGTTGTTGATGACAGGTTCATCAAACAATCTCACAGGTCAAGCAGTTGGTGATCCAACGTGTACAGATACAGATGGTGGATTGGCATATACAACGCAAGGAACAATTACAGGGGGAACATGGAAGACAACTGGTGCAACGTATGCTGATAAGACAGATTCATGTGTCAAAAAAGGAAAATATTTAGGAAAGTTGCTTGAAGGATATTGTTCAGATTCTACACACGGTTTTTATAAGTATGTAGATTGTGCAACAGTAGTAGGTGCAGGCTATGTTTGTATAAGTGGTGCATGTGTCTTGGATTCAGATGGCGACGGTGTTCCTGATGCTACTGATGTTTGCCCAGGATATGATGATGCTGATGATGCAGATGGCGATGGGATACCTGATGGATGTGACACCGCGACAGATTCTGATGGTGATGGTGTTGCAGACACAGATGATGTTTGTGCTGGATATGATGATGCAGTAGATACTGATAGTGATGGCACACCAGATGGCTGTGATGATGATGATGATGGAGATGGGTATTCGGACGCAGATGAAGCGGCTGCAGGAACTGATCCATTAGATGCGAGTGATTATCCTGTTCCTGTAAGTTATCCTGATTTGGAAATTATAGCTCTCAACGCAGTCAGGATTAACCAGTCAAATGGAAACATATCTGTGAACTTTACTCTTAACAACAATGGAATAGGAGATATAGCTGAAAGAGCATATGTGGGATCATCCCTTGTGGCTAATTATATTGATACTGCGGGAAGTTCTCAGTCAACAAATACGGGGGTTAAGTTTGTTTACAATTATCCACAAAGTCTACGTGCAGGATCATCAATTACTGTAAAAACATATGCAGGTCTTGTTACATCTGACGTCATTGCTGCAATAGCTTCTGGGTCATCGTATTCGTTGGATATAACAATAACCGCAGATTATATTGGAAGCATTACAGAATCTGATGAAATGAATAATATATATACACAAACAGTTACAGTGACGAGTGCTGATTTTATAGAATGTGAGTGGTCATGGCAGTGTGCTTCAGGAGAAACATGCGAATATAATAGATGTATTTCTTAATTTTTTCTTTTCTTTTTTGTAATTCTTTCAAAAAAATTTATAATACTTCTCCATTTTTCTTCTCATCATGGAATCTATCCACCTCCTCTCATTTGGCTGCTCCAACAATTTTCATGAAGGCGAAGTCATGGCAGGCTTATTAGAGACAGCAGGGTATGAAATTACGAAAGATCCGTATGCAGCAGATATCATCATCCTCAATTTATGCACAGTAAAAGGAGATCATCAGGCATTGAGTACTCTAAAAGAAACAACAAAGCAGTATACTGCAAAGCTGATTGCAGCAGGCTGCATTTTGGAAAGTACAAAAAAAACGCTGCGAGAATACAATCCTTCCCTCTCTTTGCTTAATACAGATAATATCCATAAGATCGTGGAGATTGTGGAAGCAGTGATCGAAGGAGATGTCGTGGAATCTTTGGAAAAGAACAAAACAGTAAAGATTAATTTACCAAAAATTAGAATAAATCCTATTATCAATATTGTTCCAGTCGGAAATGGCTGCACTTCTGCATGTACGTATTGTTCTGTCAAGCTGATCAAAGGATATATGCAATCCTATTCAGTAGAGCAAATTGTTGAAGAAGTTAAGCGAAGCATTGCAGAAGGTGCGAAAGAAATTTATCTCACAGGACAAGATACAGGTGCGTATGGCCTTGATTGGAAAAAAGACCTGCAAAACAAAGGAATTGAACTCCCAGAACTCATCGATGCACTCACGAGAATCTCTGGAGATTTTATGATTCGTGTAGGGATGACGTCACCAAATCATGTGTATCGTCATCTTAAAAAATTGATGGCAGCATATCAGCATCCAAAAGTCTACAAATTCCTTCACATTCCTATCCAATCAGGAAGCAATAAAGTTCTGAGAGACATGAAGCGCCCATACACTGTTGAGCAATACAAAGAATGTATAGAACGATTCAAACGATTATATCCAGAAATAACGATTGCAACAGATATTATTGTTGGCTTCCCAGGTGAAACAGAAGCAGAGTTCCAAGAAACAATACAGCTTCTCGAGCAAACAGTTCCAGATGTGGTGAATCGTTCACGTTTTGCTCCGAGGCCAGGAACAAAAGCAGCAGCAATGAAGCAAGTTGCGACGAATGTTGCAAAAGAGCGTTCAAAATTGTTGATGGATGTTGTTGAAAAAATCAGCAAAGAAAGAAATGCGTTGTGGAAAGGCTGGATTGGAAAAATAATTATTGATGAGTATGGGAAAAATAATACGATGATTGGCAGAAATTATGCCTACAAACAAGTCATTGTGAATGGAAAATATCCTTTGGGAGAAGAAGTAGAAGTAACTATTGAAGAGACTGCAACCTATGATTTGCGTGCGTTTGAGAGTAAAGAACAAAATATTTCTGAACAGAATCAAGAGCTTTTAATTCAAATTAGAGTATAAACATAATCAATATGGGTCTTTCTTTTTGTCTTTTCGGTAGATTTATATAAAAGAAGAGCAAGAAATAATTTCATAAGCATGATTTTTTAAAAAAGGTGTCTATTATGAAAATAAAAGGAAGTCCTGAAGTGTATATTCTTGGTGCAGTTGTAGTAGTTGCAGTTGTTGGTGTTCTTTCGTTGTTGATGACAGGTTCATCAAACAATCTCACAGGTCAAGCAGTTGGTGATCCAACGTGTACAGATACAGATGGTGGATCGGCATATACAACGCAAGGAACAATTACAGGGGGAACATGGAAGACAACTGGTGCAGCCTACACAAGCGAAACAGATTCATGTCTGACAAAAGGTTCGCAACTAGGAAAGCTTAAGGAGTATTTTTGTTCTGATGCAACGCATGCTTTCTATGTGGTAAAAAGTTGTGCAACAGTAGTAGGTGCAGGCTATGTTTGTATAAGTGGTGCATGTGTCTTGGATTCAGATAGTGATGGAGTTCCTGATGCTACTGATGTTTGCCCAGGATATGATGATGCTGATGATGCAGATGGCGATGGGACGCCGGATGGGTGTGACACTACGACATATTCTGATTTGACGCATGATGAAGATAGTACGAGTTTTACTGTTACAGGAACAGGATATATAACTGCGGAAGGTGATATTGCTGACCTTGATGTGACAATGACAAGTTTGTGCGGAATACGAAATGATGGAACAGGGACTGCTGCTACTCCTTCTGGTGGAAGAACGTATTCAAAATGTTCGTTTAAAGACAGTTCTTCTTCAATCCTGGTTGCTCCTACATTCTCTATAAGCACGTTCTCATTGGCTCCAGGAGATATTTATACGTGGGGTTCTACAAATACTCTCACAACAGCATCGTTCCAGGACTTTTTCGAAGAGCTTTATGCAGGTGCTACTGATATTGATGTTGTGTATAGCATTGATTCGTATGCAAAAACAAGTTATCGTATCACAGAATCTGATGAAACAAACAACGCAGGGACAGTAACTATCTCTGTTGATCCTTCAGCAATAACTTGGGTTGAAGTAGACTGTGCTTCAAATTCTGATTGCTCTGCGACAACATATTGTGATAGTTCAAGTCACACCTGTGTTACTGCAGAGTGTACTTCTGATAGCGATTGTCCATCAGGCTGTGCATGCAGTACAAGAGATTATGCCTGTTATGAAACTAAAACAAGTGAAACTAAAACAGAGGAAGAAACTGAAATAAGTGATAGTTCAACATCTATTACTTCAATCGCGTGTTAATTATTTTATTTTTTATTTTTTTTCATAACCATTAAATAGAGCTTCAAACAAAAGAAAGAATGAGGTGAATAAAATTCTTCATGAGCGCAGCGAATGTTAGAATTTTTATTTATGGCAAAAAAGAAAGCAAAATCAGTAAAGAAATCTAAAAAATCAATGAAGGTAAAAAAAGTCATAAAAACAGGGCATGCATGTGAGTTTTGCTAAACCACAACTTTTATTAACTTCTTTCTTTTCTATTTTTAGATGAATAAAGCAGTATTTCAAATCCTTTTTCTGTTTCTTGTTTTGTTCATAATAAGCTGTGCACAAGAAGAAACTCCATCTGAGCAGAGTCCAGGTATAATAACCAATGAAGAAAGTGTTGTTCAACAACCATTTAAGCCATATAGCACTGATGATGAAGGCAATTACGAATTTGAATGCACAGAACAGCAACAAAGCAGAGTAAATACCTTTGGCGGAAATGTTCACACGATCTGGAGTGCAACATCAGAAGATGGAAGTACATGGACAAAAGAACAATACATCCAGCCTGGCTCTGTTCCAGAAGTTATTCTTTTCAACGATAAGTATTATTTATTCGCAATGGGTTCTTGTTTAATGTATGTGAGTGATGATGGTCTCAATTTTGAGCCCTACACATATACACTAAAAAACAAAAATATCCCAGATGACTTCAAAAATTTTGGCGGCGTTGATCCAACAGCACTCGAGGATGATGGAAAAATCCGTTTATTCTTTTACGAACCAGATTTTCAAGGAGGACAACCATCAGATCCTGCATTGGTGGCAGGAGAGCACTCGATTGTTCAATATGTCTCAGAAGACGCGATCACATGGACGAGAGTTGGAGAAGCAGTTGCAGTAGAACAAATCACTGATCCAGATGCTGTCTTATACAACGATCTCTATTATCTCTTCCTCAGCAAAGGAACGAGTGTGATTGCAACGTCTTCGGAAGATGGTGAAACATTCTCCGTTTTGAACAATGGCGCAGCAGTGCATAGCCTTGGTGGTGTTCCTGACACGATTGTTATAGATGAAATTTTGTACATGTATGCGCATAAATATAGTGGAACAGGTATGGTAATCAATATCATGACATCAACAGATGGTCTTTCTTGGGAAGCAGCAGGCACGGCGTTGGAAGAAGCAGAATCTCCAAGTATTGTTCAGTTGTCAGATGGTTCATACAGGATGTATTATGTGAAGAGCATGAGTGAAAAGGAGTATGAAGAAATGATCGCAAAGTAAGTGTTTCTCTAAATATTCTCGCCAACAAACACAGCCAAATCAACCAATCTGCATGCATAGCCATACTCGTTATCATACCATGCAATGACTTTGACCATATTCCCTCCAATAACATCAGTAGAAAGCAGATCAACAACTGCAGAATGTTGATTCCCAATAAAATCAGAAGACACAAGTGGTTTAATAGTGACGCCAAGGTATTGGTTTGCAGCAGCAACAAATGCGTTATTAACTTCTTCTGTTGTTACATTCTTTTTCAACGTGCAAACTAAATCAACAACAGAAACAGTAGGAACAGGAACGCGCATCGCAATGCCTGTTAATTTTCCAGAAAGTGCAGGAATAACTTTCCCAACAGCTTCTGCTGCGCCAGTAGTTGTGGGAATAATATTGCAAGAAGCAGTTCGCGCTCGTCGTAAATCTTTTTTGTGAGAATTATCAATAATATTTTGATCGTTCGTAATTGCATGAACAGTGGTCATAAATCCTTTTTCAATCCCAAACTCTTTTTCCAAAACAGCAGCAACAGGAGCCAAACAATTTGTCGTGCAAGACGCGCAAGACAAAACATCTTCTTTTGTTTCAAGCCATCTCTCATGGTTCACGCCCATGACGTAAGTTCCACATCCTTTGCCAGGAGAGGAGATAATCACTTTCTTCGTACCATTTTCAATATGCAGTGCTGCTTGTTCTTTTTTTGTAAATTTCCCGGTGCATTCAAGAACAATATCAACTTCTGCAGAATTCCAAGGAATATTTGCAGGGTCATCTTCACAAAAAATAGTAATTTTTTGACGGTTTACAAGAAGATGTCCATCTTCAATCGCAACAGTGCCAGAGAATTTGCCGTAGGTAGAATCATGTTCAAAAAGAAGTGCATGGCTTTCAATGTCTGCTCTGCTGTTGATAGCAACAACCTTGATTTTGTCTTGGTATTGCGGCAAGAGGCAGATGCGAAGTGCAAGCCGACCAATTCTTCCAAACCCGTTAATGCCGATGCGAATCATATTATTGTCCGTTATTCCACGCATATTCTGGTGTTCTATATTGTGCGAGCTGTGCTGGATTGAGGGTGTTCTCTACAGGTTTTCCCAACTGTCCTGAACGCTTTGTATATATGCGTACTCTTCCAATTTCCATATAAACAGTGAGTGTTCCGTCTTGCCGCTGATGTTCAAACCAGCGTAGTGCTTGCTGTGTTTGTCCAGTTGTTGTGAATACTTCAACATCTAATCTTCCTTCTAATGTCTTTGTTCTCATTTTTATCTCTCAAAATCCATTTGCAATTCTCTCTAAAATAAAGTCCGCACGTGCTCTTGCACCTTCTTCTGCAGTTGCTTTGGAAATGTAGGGAACACCGACAATCCCATACAATCCAGTCATTTTACACAATCCTCCGTAATTCTTCAGGAATCTTTTTCCAGTCATCCAAAAATTTCTGTAATCCAGAATCTGTCAGTGCATGTTTAAAAAGTTGATCAATGATTGCAGGTGGACATGTTGCAACATCAGCGCCAGAAATTGCACATTGTTTGACGTGATCAGGATGTCGAATGGATGCAGCAAGAATTTTTGTTTGAAAATCATAATTGTCATATACTTGTCTGATTTCATCAATAAGATCCATTCCTGTCTGGCCAATATCATCAAGTCTGCCAATGAATGGGCTGACGTATGTTGCGCCTGCTTTTGCGCAGAGCAATGCCTGATTTGCGCTAAAAACAAGCGTGCAGTTCGTGCGAATCCCATGAGAAGAAAACCATTTGATTGCGCGAATGCCATCGCTTGTCATCGGAACTTTGACCACAACATTTTTGTGAATCTTGACAAGTTCTGATCCTTCGCGAATCATGCCTTCATAATCTGTTGCAATAACTTCAGCGCTGATTGGTCCATCAACAATTGCGCAGATGTCACGAACAACATCTTTGAAGTTTTTGCCAGTTTTCAAAACAAGAGAAGGGTTTGTGGTCACACCATCAATAATGCCAAGTGCGTACAATCGTTTAATTTCCGCAACGTCTGCGGTGTCAATGAAAAGTTCCATAGATGACAAGAATAATGCTCTCTTTTTATGTGTTTTCAGTATTTGTAGCGTTTAATCTCTTGAATAATCCAATCAATCAGATCAGAGGTAAGGAAGAGGGATGACTCTTTTGCTAGTTGCTGTACAATAGCAATGGCTTGCTCTTTTTTGATATATTTCTCTCTAAGTGAACGTAAAATAACTCCAAGCGTTCCGTGAACTTCAAGGTGAAATCTTTTTGCAGTTTCTCGGGCATCAAGATCATCAGTAAAAAAGAGGGGTATTTTTTCTTGTTGTGCAAGTGCAATTCCTGTTGACTCTCCTAAATCTATATCGTATTCTTCTGCAAGAAGCTTGGCAATATTCTTGTAATGAAGGGAAAGTGTGGTACAAAAAATATTTTTTATAGATTGTATTGGAATATGATGACTTGACAATTCTCTTTCTATTTCATGAGTAATATATTTCTTTTGTACGAGTTCTATAAGTGAGAGTGCCTCAACCTCATGAAGATGAAGAGGAGGACCGGTATCAAAAACCGCTTTTTCTATTCTAGCCATAAAGTCCCCATCTAACATCTTCTTTAATCGCAGATTCCAGTCGCTCTGCTTTCATCTTCTTTATTCTTTCTCTCACTGCATCGCGGATGAATTCAGATCTGCTTGCATACCATCCTTCATCAATGAGTGCATCCATTTCTGTTTCTAGTTTTTTTGTCAATTTTGTTGGAATCACTTCCATGCAAATCACCAAGACGTATTACTATGGTAATACTATTTAAATTTTTCTCCAAATGATCAAAAACCACTTCCTAGTAGTAAAATAAACGGAAACTATATAAATAACTCAATTTTAGTGTTCATATTCAACTAGTAAGGTGATGACACGATGGTAAAACAAGAACAAGTAACAATCAATGACGAAAGAGTTGCAAACTCATTTTACGATGAACTACCTACTGCATTGAGAGCAGCAGAAGCGTCTGCAAAAGAAACAGAGAGTTCTGTCTTATCAATGCCAGAAGTTTTAGTTCTTCGAAAAAAAGCACCTTTTAGCAATCCAATATGGAGTACATTGTACACCTGCAATTCAGAAGAAGATGTGGGAATAACACCACGAGGAAATAGAGTTGTGATCACAGTTCATGGTGGTGGAATTTTAACGCCAGAACGAATTGAAACTGCATACGAAAGAGGTTTAACAAAAGAATACGCAGCACCTCTTGCAGAAAGTGAAGTCCGAAGTTTGTTAAAAGGAAAACTCGCTGATGGAACACAAATTCCTGTGTATTCTTTTGCTGATTTCAGAAATGGTATCAAAGACTTGCCACGAAGATATGCAGTTGTCATGGACTTTGACATGGCAAAAAAAGTAGCTTCAGGTCTTGTACCTGTAGAAACCTTACGTGACAATCCAGTAGTTATTGTTCGTGCAGGTGGTGTTGTAAAAGCAAACACCTTTGTGTACAAAGTTGCAGAGCAATATACTAAATACGGAAATTGGCATCCATTCAATGTTATTAATCCGAGCGAGGCTCAGGGGTGCGTGCTCTTTGCTAGCAAGCTTGATGACGGTATCTTCAGTGGTCTCGACAACCTTGGCCGCTTCCTCGTCGGAGTAGCGCCGGAGGCGCGTGGCACACTAGAAAGTTGCATTCTTTCTAGACCATGGTCATGCACTGATGGTGTTGGTATTGATTGGTCTGCAGCAGATAGAGAAACTAAGAGATTTGAAGACGGTTTACGTTATTTGAAAGAAATAAAATAATCTAAAAATCAGCTTTCCCCTCATACACACGCATCGCAAAGTCAACATCTTTGTTCCCATAAGTCACTGCAGCAACAGCAGCACACATTTTCAACGCGCTACTCAAATCTTTTTGATGAATGTTTCTGCCAGTCGCATTGCCAGAAGCGCCACTGACATGAATCTGTTTGTGCAATGTGGTCAAGAATTTGCGAACATCAACGCTTCCACCACCAGACGTAATCAGTCCTGTTCTGCCAGCAGCAAGCACTGCTTCTTTGAATGCATCTTCACTCAAAACCCCTTCTTTTTTACAATAGTTAACTTTCACAAAGTCTGCTCCTAAGCAGCAAGCCACACCAGCAGCGCCTGCAATAACGTGCGGATCTTTTTCGTCAGGAACAGCAGCGCCGCGAGGATAAATCCATAAAACAACAAGCATGCCATATCTATGTGCAGCAGCAATTAATCTTCCCGCTTCTGCAAACATTTCATCTTCACGAGCGCTGCCCACGTAAATGGTATAGCCTAGTCCTACAATATTCAAGCCGCTGTTCTTTTTCAGCAGAAGGACATCCTCAAACGAAACAAGTGTTGTGCTGATTGGTTCAGCTTGTTTTGTCTTGACAAGATGTGATTTGGAATTCATCTTCACTAGATAGGGGACATCAGAATAACTTCGCCCATATTTTGCAATTAATCCATATTGTGCAGCAAAAACACCAATATGCTGTTTTGCAGAAGAAGCAATTCTAAAGAGATGTTCTGGATCAGCGTCATCGAGAGGGATTGTTCCTTCTTCAAACTGTCCAAAAAAATCATCGTTCAAATGTTCTATTTTCTGGTCGCCAGCAAAAAGAAATAATCTGCCTGTATTTTTTGTAATTGTTAAATAATTGTGCATGTATGTTTCCAACATTCCTGCAGGAACATCTGCTGGAACATAGACTTTTTTGTCACTACATTTTTTGTCTGTCAAATACGTCTTTGCTTTCTCTACTTCCTGAACACTTCCAATATAAATTCCAGATTTTTGGTGGAGTTGAGCGCGCGGAATTTCCATGATGCGCTGAACACCATTTGTTGCCATTCCTCCTGCGTGTTCTGCAAGAAATGCAAATGGTGCAAGTTCAAAAAGCAAACGTAATTTTCCGTCAGGTGCATCAATGAGAGCAGGATATGTAAATATGCCTCCACCTTTCAAAAGAATTTGATGAAGATCAGGAACTAAGCCACCGCTATACCGTAATTTGTAGCCTGCACCTTCAAGTGCAGCAATAAAACCAGCATGTTCCTTTGTCCATTTTGTTTTCAAGCCACCAATAGAATAAATATTTCCTTTTTCTTTCATGCGAATATTTTCTTGAACAAGAATGAAGTCATCTTTTTCTAAAATATATTCATGGACTCCTTTGCCTGTGGAATAGACAAGAATAGTGGTTGGTCCATAAACAACATATGCAGCGCCAACAAGTGTTCCAGTGAGAATGTCCCCTTTCCAAATACCTAAAATAGTGCCGACTGCAAGGTTTACGTCAACAAGAGAAGAGCCATCAAGTGGGTCAACTGTTATGGAATACGTTGCATTAGGGTTCATAACATTGCTCTGTTCACGTTCTTCAGATGCATATTCTTTCACACAATATTTCTTTGAAAATGCATCAAAGAGAAGATTGTCTGCAGCAACATCGAGGTGTACTTGAATATCTCCAGAAGCGTTTGTCATGTCTGTTTTCTTTCTGTTTTCTGGATGGAAGAGTGCAGTAATTTGGATTGCAGCGTCAGCAAGTGTTAAGAGAATGTCTTGAATTTCGCTGTCTTCTGTGCAAAGTTTTTCCTGTAGCTCCATTGAGAGAGGTGATTTCTGTTTGCTTTAAATGTTTTATTATAACGAAAACAATAAATAGAGCAATGATTCCCTTTATCTATGACAGAGAACGTACAAAAATTATTTATCACTCCAGATTCTTTACGTGATGATTCTGTTGCCTTGGCAAGAAAATTATATGATGATCAATATCATCCAAACAGAATAATTGGACTGTGGCGTGGCGGTGCTCCGACTGGATTGTATTTTCATGAAGCATTAAAAGTGCTTGGTGTCCGTGCAGATTATATTCCAGTCATTACGAGAGGCTATGAAGATGGAATTGATATAAAACGCGCTCATGTTCAGGTGCTTGGTGTTGATGCGCTGGCAGGCATGACGAGAAAACAAGATCATGTCTTAGTTGTCGATGATGTGTGGGATTCTGGAAGAAGTATAGATAAATTCTTTGAAGTTTTCCAAGCAGTAACTGGAAACCAATTTCCTGATCATGTTCGTGTTGCAACAGTATATTACAAACCCTCTAGAAATCGATCAGAAAGACGTCCTGATTATTTTATGCATGAAACAGACAAATGGCTTGTCTTTCCACATGAGTTTTCTGATTGTACTCCAGAAGAGCGTGCAGAGCACTTTGGTTCAAATATTGCAAATATGCTAAAGCAGTAAAGAAATAGAGAAAAAATTAAACACATTCACCATCAACGCATGTTGTTCCTCTAGTGCATGATGGATAAACGATACTATAACTATTGCCGTTGCAATAATATTCCTTCACATGTCCTGAATCGCTATAGCCTACACAATCAACACCATCAGTACAGCATTGATCAGTGTATGTTTTTCCACCGCTGGTAATAGTACCTGCGATAGAGGGGTCAAGATCATCACCTTCTGTGTCATAACAACCGCTGACGCAAATCCCATCTAAGCAATATCCTTCACTACAAGTGATCGTGTTAAAGTATGCAAAAGCAGTACCCTCTGTTGTTCCATCATCTGCAACACAGCGGTATTCTTTGAGAGAAGTCACGTCTTTGCAGGAATCAGTGTATGTGTTTACACCAGCATCCTGATCTGTCCACAGGATTCCTTTTGTTGTTCCTTTTTCAGAATAGTCTTTGCCACCGTCAGAATCAGTACACGCACTGGATGTTGTCTTTGTTATTTTCGCACTGCTTTTTGCCTTAATTGTAGATGTTGCATGTCCAGTGAGATCAGAAGACAATGATCCTGTAAAAAAAGTGCTGACAGCAAGAAGTGCAACAATGCCAACGATGAGTAATACCCCGCATTGTTCTTTATTTGCCATGATAATAAATTTTTAGGGTGGTGTTATATATAAGCTTTTTGAAAAGAGAGACTTCTATGTAAAATAATATCTGACAAAATATTGTGTAATAACAAGGAGAATAAAAATGGTGACAAATCCGAGCAATCCAAGCCAGAGTAATGGTTTATAGCCGATGCGCAAGCTTGGGATTGCAAATTTGTTGACAATTCCCTGAAGAATCATAATAATGCCGATGATAATAATAAGAGTGCTTATGCCAAAGTTCACAAAAAGCATGATATAGAGGTTGGAAAGCAGAATGTAGTTTGCGTGAATAGTTGCATATTCTGGCACATGCTCACTAGTAATAATTCCCTGTCGTTCGAGAGTAGAGAAATGCGAGCTGGCATTTTCTGTAAATTGTATGTGTGCTGCTGCAAAAAGATTACTAAAATATGTTGTTCCTATGATAAGCAGTATTCCAAGACAGATTTGTGTTACGCCAATTGCACGTCTAATATCTACCATGATCCACCTTTTTTGTGAGTATGTCATGACAAAAGAAGTATAAATAGTTTGGGATTTTCTTCCATAAATTATATAAACTTCAATGATTATCAGATAGAGATGCAATACGATCGAAATGGTTTACCACGATTTCAGACCGTTTATGAAGAACCGCTACACTATTCTACGTATTTATGGATAAGCATTGTTGTGATCTTAGTTGCACTATGGTTTTTTGCATAAATAACATGAACAAAATTATCCTTGCTCTCGTCACCATTTTCATGCTGAGTATCTTCCCGATCTATCAGCTTTTCGCATTAAACAATATTCAAATCCAAAGCTTCACTGTTGACAACTTTGGTATGAACAACAAACTTCTTTTTACTGTGGATGGAACAGGGACGTTGTACAATCCAAGTGAAATTTCAGTCACAATCAAAGAAATAAACTATATTGGTACAATAAAAAATGAAGCAGTGTTTGAAGGAACAATTCCAGGCATGACGATTGGAGCAGGAGAGAGCGTAGAATTTCCATTCAGCGAAGAGATTGATTGGGTTCCTGATAAGGAGACAGTAGAAGAAGTTCTTGCTGGGCAAAATGTGACCCTTGTTCTTCACACAGAAGCGCATGCATCGTATTTGTATTTCTTTACAGTTACTGGGGAAAAAGATGTGGAAATTTCTATCACAAAAGTAGTGAAGCCGTATGTTGAGGAACAGATGAAAAAAGTGGCGAATACATTGGCGCTGTTGTTTGGATAGAAAGAAATATATACCTCTATTCTCAGAAAAAACAACAATAACCAATTATGAGGTGTATTAGTATGGTTCAAAAAGATAAAACAGCTTTTTATATTTTAGGAATTGTGGGAATTGTAGGAGTAGTTGGAATTCTGGTGCTTATTGCAGGAGGAAGTTCAATATCAAATGATCTTTCTGGGCAAGCACTAAAAGCATCAACAGTAGCTAAGCCAACGAAAAGCTCCACAACCCTCGAAAATCTGGATAGTGATAAAGATGGATATCCAGATTATTATGAAATGTTAACAGGGACAGATAAAAACAATATATTTTCATTTACCTCTTGTTATGATACAGATGATCCAGAAGATAACAGTAAAAAAGGTGTATTGTATCGTTATGTTGATGGAAATTTTTATTCATATGAAGACGTCTGTGTTACAGAAAGTGTCGTTGACACATATTCTTGCGGCACGGTAGGATTTTTAACACAAACGTATACTTGTGCAAGTGGAAAAACGTGTGTTGATGGTGCTTGTGTTCCAAAGTGTGAGGACAAAGATGGAACCTTGGAGCATGATGCACGTTATCAAGTAAAAAGCTATGCTGAGAAATTAACTAAGAAAGTCTCAGACTCCTGTATTGATAATGATGTCATTTCTGAAGCAGTATGCTCTGACAATGCTCCAACAGAGACAAGAGTATCTTGTTCAGGACTCCTTGGAGCAGAATATTTCTGTTCCAATGGTGCATGTACTCGTGGATCATAAACAATTTTTTCTTTTTTTCTATTCTTTAATTCTTATCCATTTTCATCACACATCCTCATACTTTTTCATAACATTTATATAAAGAAGTTTTTTCTGCCAACCTATGAAGGAGCGAGTAACATTAACAATCGAGCAAGGAATTCTTGATAGTGTAGACAAACAAGTCGATGGATTCAAAATAAAAAATCGTTCGCACGCAGTAGAATTATTATTGATGAAAGCAATGGATCAAAGTAGGCCAAGAAAAGCATTCATTCTTGCTGGTGGTAAAGGAACGCGATTAAAGCCAATCACCAATGAAATTCCGAAACCATTGGTGCCATTGCACGACAAACCCATTCTCCAGCATACCCTTGACCTCTTCAAAAAGCATGGAATTACTGATATTATTATTTCTGTGGGCTACAAAGGAGAAAAAATAAAAGAATATTTTGGCAATGGGAAACGCTTTGGTGTCAATATTATTTATGTGGAGGAGACTGATCCGTTGGGCACAGCAGGTCCGCTCAATTTGGCAAGAGAATTCCTTACAGACACGTTTGTGATGTGTAATGCAGACGAGTTAAAGAATATTGATTTGAATGAGATGTATTTGTTTCATAAGGAGAATGGTGCAGCAGCAACCCTTGCGTTGACAACAGTTGCAGATCCAAGTCAGTATGGAGTTGCAAAGTTGATGGGGAGTAAGATTCAGGAGTTTATAGAAAAGCCGGCGCAGGGAACAGCTCCATCTAATTTGATTAATGCAGGGTTGTATATTATTGAGCCATCTGTTTTGGATATAGTGCCAAAAGGATCAAGTTCAATTGAGCGAGAAGTGTTTCCGAAGATTGCAACAGATGGCAAGTTGTTTGGGTTTCCGTTTTCAGGACAATGGTTTGATACAGGGACGCTTGAAAGATACGAAGAAGCAATGCAAAAATGGAATGATATTGTGTAATTCCTGTTATGAGCGTACGACCGAATGAAATGAGTGTCGTACCCGATCTCGCTTCCAATTGGCGAAAGAATTGAAGCAATGCAAAAATGGAATGATATTGT
>Ga0233425_10002383_pt1 | contig 37251 bp, 35 predicted proteins | sample Watercolumn_Towu_2_FD_181712 | JGI IMG/M metagenome (GOLD analysis project Ga0233425, IMG submission 181712) | Freshwater microbial communities from Lake Towuti, South Sulawesi, Indonesia - Watercolumn_Towuti2014_140_MG | ecosystem: Environmental > Aquatic > Freshwater > Lake | place... | reverse complement strand
AGATAAATAAAATTATGGTGGGCAGTCGCAGAATTGAACTGCGGACACCGGGTTTTTCAGACCCGTGCTCTACCAACTGAGCTAACTGCCCACGGACATTAAATATACCTATTATAATTTTTGATTGTCAATACATGAAAACACCCTATAGAGAAAAAGTTCTCTTTTTTCTGCCCTCCGTGGCATCAGGACTGCTGATCGCGCTCTCTTTTCCCACTGCAGATCTTTTTCCGCTCGCATGGGCAGGATTTGTTCCGCTGCTCTGCTCTGTCTGGCAGAATGACTGGAAAAGCGCATTCAAAAAGGGCTTTGCTTTCGGCATGGTCTATTTCTTCGGGACCTTGTACTGGATATATCATTCCATAAACCATTTCGGCGGGGTCTCTTTATATTCAAGCATTGCAGTTGTCCTTCTGCTCTGCCTTTATCTGAGCATCTTCCCTGCCGCTTTTTCCGTCCTGTTCTCGCTGGCTTACAGCCGTACCAGGCTGCCGGCCCTTCTTGCTGCTCCTGTCTTCTGGGTAAGCCTTGAGTTTTTACGTTCATATGCATTTACAGGCTTTCCGTGGTCAAGCATGGGATACAGCCAGTACCGGTTTTTGCCATTGATCCAGGCAGCTGACATTACGGGTATCTATGGCATCTCTTTTCTTCTGCTTGCATGCAACGGGCTGATAACAGATGTGATCGTGCTGAGAAGGAAACTGTCGGAACAGCCGCTGTTTCCTCTGTCCTACACCTTTACCGGTGCACTTGTTTTGCTGGTAATAATTCTTTCTGTTTTTGGCTACGGCTTCTTCAGGCTTCATCAGGAAAGACCCGGGCAGGATGTATCCATAAGCGTCATTCAGGGTAATATCGAACAGGACAGGAAATGGGAGCCGATATTTCAGAATGAGGTCATCGCCACATATGAAGCCTTGTCAACAGAGGCCCTTCGGTCAAGGCCTTCGCTTATCATATGGCCTGAGACAGCTGTTCCATTCATATATGAAAACGATACAGAACATACTGCAAGACTCCTGAATTTTCAGAGGCAGATAGAAACACCTCTTTTGTTTGGAAGCATTATTATGAAGAAAAGAACAGCCGAATCTTCAGAGCTTGCAAACAGCGCCCTGCTGCTCGACAGGGAGGGAAAAAAATCATATTCATATGATAAAATACACCTCGTCCCATTCGGGGAGTATGTTCCTCTAAAGAGTATTCTTTTTTTCCTGGATAAACTTGTAGTCGGGATCGGAGATTATATGCCGGGCAGGCAGTATCTGCTGGCAGAGACCGATATCGGCAGATTTGGTACTCTCATCTGCTATGAGATAATATTCCCCGGTATGGTAAGAAAATTTTATGCGCGCGGAGGAGATCTTCTGGTAACTATCACGAATGATGCCTGGTTTGGCAATACAGCAGGCCCCTACCAGCATTTCAGCATGGCTGTTTTCAGGGCGATAGAAAACAGAAAACCGGTTGTAAGGGCTGCAAACACCGGCATCTCCGGCTTTATCGACAGTTCCGGCAGGATCATCTCTAAAACAGATCTTTTTGTCCGGCAGGCCCTTACAAAGATTATAAGAACAGATTCTGCAATGACCTTCTATACAAAATACGGAGACCTGTTCTCGTTCCTCTGCATCATCATATCAATAATAATTTGCGGAAACATATTTCCACGGAGGCAATAATGCTAATCAACACCGAACTCAGGGAAGAGATATCAGCCATAAGGAAAAAAGTTGAGAACTTAAGAGGTTATCTTTGATATAGACAACAAGAGGAACCAGATAGCAAAGATCTCCGAAGACCTTCTTCTTGAGGATGTATGGTCTTCCCTCGAAAAATCAAAGTCTCTGCTCATGGAGAAGTCGAGACTCGAAAATACAATAACACCCTTCGAAAAACTTGAGCAGAAGATGCTTTATATAGAAGAGGCGATAGGCATACTCGATGAAGAGGGCGGGGATATGTTCCTGAAGGAGATCAGCATAGAGATAAACTCCCTCAGGAGCGATATAGAGGAGCTCGAACTCAAAAACCTTCTCTCCGGAGAACTCGACAAAAACAATGCGATCGTAACAATACATCCTGGAGCAGGTGGAACAGAGAGTCAGGACTGGGCACAGATGCTGATGAGGATGTATCTCCGCTGGGCCGAGAGAAAAGGATATAAGGCCCAGGTCGTAGATATGCAGATGGGAGAAGAAGCAGGCATCAAGAGCGCAACATTAACAATAGAAGGCGATTACTCATACGGATATATCAAGTCAGAGGCAGGTGTCCACAGACTTGTAAGGATCTCACCATTCGATTCCAATAAAAGAAGACATACATCTTTCGTATCGGTCATAGTGAGCCCTGAAATAGAGGATGATGTTGAAGTGGATCTCAGGGAGGAAGATATAAAAATGGACACATACAGGGCCTCAGGCGCAGGGGGCCAGCATGTGAACAAGACATCTTCTGCAGTACGCCTTACCCATATGCCTACCGGCATAATTGTTGCCTGCCAGAACGAGCGGTCACAGCACAAGAACAGGGCAGTCGCAATGAAGATATTAAAGGCAAGGATATATGAGCTTCAGCTGAAGGAAAAAGATAAAAAGATGGAAGAGATCGTTGGCGAAAAAAAGGATATTGCATGGGGAAGCCAGATAAGGTCTTATGTGCTTCAGCCTTACAGGATGGTCAAGGATACAAGGACCGGACTTGAGGTAGGTGATGTCGATTCTGTTCTTGATGGTGAAATAGACAGATTCATAAAAGAGTATCTTAAGGAATCAGTCATTAAAAAGCAGGCTGTTTAGCTTTTCTCTTATATTAAATATATAAAAATAGAAGAGATAGTTATAGGGCCGGTGAGTTTGTTCGTAACCTGATAACTAACTGAAATAAAAGAATAAAACCATAATAAAAAGTTATGGAAAAACCAGTCTGGTTATAGATGAATTTAACAGTCTTAGATATTTTACGAGATACTGACATGGTATGTAACAGAGATGTTGTCTGGCATTCGAAAAATAGATATAATATACGACCTTCCGAACAGAAAGTTATTAACAATTGTGAATAACATGTTAGTAAAGGCTTGCTATGACTATAGAAGAAATATGGAATAAAAGTCTCTCAAAGATAGAAAGCAAAGTCGGGGACAGGGTATTTGACCTCTGGTTCAAGCCTATTAAGATAATCTCCCTTAAGGATCAGACAATAACCCTTGAGATACCCAACAGGTTCTACAGGGAATGGATAGAAGATACATATCCGAACCTTATCAAGGATTCTATCGAGACTGTTGCCGGCCATCCGGTTACGCTGAAATTCAGGATAGAAGAGCACCAGGACAGAACAGAGGAGAAGAAGACAGAAAAGCTTGAAAACAAGAGGCAGCGTCTTGCCAACAAGGGAATATATCTCAACCCGAAATTTACCTTCAGCAATTTTGTAAAAGGCACAAGCAACCAGTTTGCCCATGCTGCAGCCCTTGCAGTCGCAGAATCTCCTGGCAAGATATACAATCCGCTCTTCATTTATGGAGCAGCAGGCCTCGGCAAGACACATCTGATGCATGCGATCGGCAATCTGGTCCTCGAAAAGAGGCATGACTTCTCTATCCTCTATGTGCCTACAGAACAGTGCGTAACCGAGATAGTGACTGCAATAAGATTTGACAAGATGGCCGAGCTCAAGGAGAAGTACAGGAACCTTGACCTCTTTCTTCTTGATGATGTTCAGTTCCTGGCAGGCAAGGAAAAGACTCAGGACGAGCTTTTCTTCACATTCAATACGCTTTATGAGAAGCAGAAGCAGATAATAATCTCATGCGACAGGTCACCGAAGGAGATAAGCGATATTACAGACAGGCTGAGGTCCCGCTTTACCATGGGGCTTATCGTGGACATACAGCCGCCTGACATAGAGACGAAGATCGCGATCATACAGAAAAAGGCCGAGGCCATGAACATCAAGAGGCTGCCTGAAGATGTTGTCCATTTCCTTGCAGGCAGCGTCAAGTCGAACATAAGGGAGCTTGAAGGCTGTCTTATCCGGATTGCTGCCCAGTCATCACTGACAGGCGAGGAGATAACAGTAGAAAATGCAAAAAAGATACTGAAGGACATAATACATGATGAACAGAGGCCGGTTACGGTTGACGCTGTTCTTAAGCTTGTATGTGATTTCTTCAGCCTGAAACTGTCAGACCTCAAGGCCAAGCGGAGGACAAAGGACCTTGTTCTTGCAAGGCATTCGGCAATGTATATTGCAAAACAGGTTACCGAATCGTCGCTCAATGATATAGGCAAAGCATGCGGCGGAAAAGACCATGCAACCGTTATCTACGCCTGCAAGCAGGTGGAGGAGCGTCGTTCAAAGGATGAGGCCTTCAACCGAATGATAGAGAATCTTATTCAGAAGATAAAACATTAAGGAGGGGTTATGAAAATAACCGTTGCAAAAGAAGAACTGCAGGAGAAGCTTTCCAATATCCAGAACATAGTTGAGAAACGCAACACCATGCCTATCCTGAGCCATTTTCTGCTTGAGGCGGGGAAGAACGGCTCCTTTATTACTGCAACGGACCTCGAGACAGCCCTCAGGGAACCCCTTGAGATGAAGGTCGAGAAAGAAGGAAGCATCTGCATACCTGCGCGCAAGATGTTCGAGATAGTGAGGGAGGCCGAAGGTGACCTTAACTGCGAGTCTGTTGATGACCAGTGGCTGAGGATAAAGACAGGCGCAAGCAGCTTCAGGCTTGCATGTCTCTCATCCAGGGAATTTCCTGCCTGGCCGGGCATGGAGAACATGGAAGAGATAACTGCCGAGGCAAAGAGCCTTGCAGAGATGATAGAAAAGACCGTCTATGCATCAGGCGACAGCGACACGCGCTATACCCTGAACGGCCTGCTTTTCCATGTAACGACTGACGGCAGACTCTCCCTTGTAGGCACCGACGGCCACAGGCTCGCAGCGCTTGCAAAATCTGCCGAAGTAAAGATCTCGGAAGAGAAGAAGATGATCGTTCCGAAGAAGGCAGCTTCAGAACTGAGAAAGATCCTCGACAGGAAGGAAGGCAGCATCAGGATGCTGCTCAGCAAGAACCATGTGCTTTTCAGCATCGGTGAGATCCAGTTCCTTACAAGACTTATAGAGGGGACCTATCCCAACTATGAACAGGTGATACCTGCATCCAACGACAAGAAGATTCATATAGAAAAAAGCGCATTCTCCCGTGCTTTAAGAAGGGTCTCGCTTATGGCCAAGGACAGAACAAATGCGGTCAAGGTAGATATCGGCGACAACAGGATGGTTGTGGCAACCTCAAACCCTGATATTGGTGAGGCTACAGACGAACTTTCAGTAGAGTATGCGGGCGAAAAAGTGACGCTCGGCCTAAATGCGCGGTATCTGCTCGACATAATAGAGGTGACAGCATCTGACAGGGTCATCATGGAATTTCAGGGTGCACTAAATCCTGTCCTGATAAGGGACGAGCAGGATGCTGAATACAGATGCGTAGTAATGCCGATGCGCATATAGGCGCCATTTTCATGCAGCGAACGAATTCATGATTGAGAGGTAAAATGGAAGAGAATCAGAGCAGCGAATCAACATATGGTGCTGAAGATATAAAGATACTGAAAGGCCTCAGTGCTGTCAGGAAGAGACCGGCGATGTATATAGGCTCAACTGGGCCTGACGGGCTGCACCACCTTGTATATGAGGCTGTGGACAACAGTGTCGACGAATCCCTTGCAGGCTACTGCAACAACATAGATGTGATACTGCATCACGACGGCAGCTGTACTGTAACAGACGACGGAAGAGGCATACCAACAGGTCCCCATCCCGGAGACACAGAAGGAAGGACCGCTGCCGAGGTCGTCCTTACAGAGCTTCATGCAGGCGGCAAGTTCGAGTCGTCCGCATACAAGATTTCAGGCGGTCTGCATGGCGTAGGAATATCTGTCGTTAACGCACTCTCGGAATGGCTGGAGCTTGAGGTCAAGCAGAACGGGCAGGTCTTTCAGCAGAGGTTTGAGCGCGGCAAACCCACAGGCCCGCTTACTGTCGTTGGCAAGACAAAGAGCCGCGGAACAAAGGTCACATTCAAGCCCGATTCAGAGATATTTGAGACCACCGAGTTCAGCTATGACGTGCTCTCGCAGAGGCTCAGGGAGCTGGCCTTCCTGAACCGCGGACTGAAGATAAACATAAATGACGAGAGGACTGACAGGGGGCAGGAGTTCTTATACAAGGGAGGTATAGTTTCATTTGTAGAACACCTGAACAAGAACAAGACACCGCTCCATCCGAAGCCTGTCTATATCTCGGGTGAAAAGGATGGCATCTTCGCAGAGGTGGCGCTCCAGTACAATGACAGCTATTCAGAGATGATCTATACCTTTGCGAACAACATCAACACCCGTGAGGGCGGGACCCACCTCGTAGGGTTCAAGTCTGCTCTTACGCGTACAGCCAACAACTATGCCATATCTTCAAACATACTGAAGAACGGCAAGGACTCTGTATCAGGAGACGATATCCGCGAAGGACTGACAGCCGTCATAAGCGTGAAGATACCGAACCCGCAGTTCGAGGGCCAGACAAAGATGAAGCTCGGAAACAGCGAGGCAAAGGGTATAGTTGAATCGATCGTAAATGACGCACTCGCAACCTATTTTGAAGAGAACCCTTCGATTGCGAAAAAGATCATAGAGAAGGCCATACAGGCAGCACGGGCACGCGAGGCGGCACGGAAGGCGCGTGAGCTTACAAGGCGCAAGGGCGCTCTCGAAGACACAGGTCTTCCGGGAAAGCTTGCCGACTGCTCTGAGAAGGACCCTGCGCTGAGCGAGCTCTTCATCGTAGAGGGAGACTCTGCAGGCGGCTCTGCAAAACAGGGCAGGGACAGGCGCACTCAGGCAATACTCCCGCTGAGGGGAAAAATACTTAATGTCGAGAAGGCAAGGTTCGACAAGATGCTCAGCTCTGAGGAGATAAGGATACTCATCACGGCAATGGGCACAGGCATCGGCGCAGATGACTTCGACATAAACAAGATCCGCTATCACAAGATAGTGCTGATGACCGATGCCGATGTTGACGGCGCTCACATAAGGACGCTCCTTCTGACATTCTTCTACCGCCAGATGCCCGAGATAATAGAGAAGGGCTATCTCTATATTGCTCAGCCGCCGCTCTTCAGGGTCAAAAAAGGGAAGACCGAAAAATATATACAGAACGAGCAGGAAATGCAGAACATGCTGCTTGAACTGGCAGTGGAGGACATATCCATTCCGCTTAAGGGACAGGATGTAAAGGGCAAGGCGCTCGTACCCTTCCTGAAAAAGCTGACGGGCTATGAGAAGCTGATCGACTGGTTCGAGAGAAGAAGAAAAGACCCGAAAGTGCTCAGGTTCCTGCTCGAGGAGGGTGTCACAAAATCCTCTCTCAAGGACAAGGCAGGACTTGAAGGCCTCATAAAGAAGATGAAGGCTGCGATCCCGCAGATTTCAGCAAGCAGCATATTTGCCGATGATGAGCATGAAGGGTTTGGCGTGGAAATCACCCGTCAGAACTACAAGGTCGTGCTTGACGGGAATCTTCTTCTGAAACCCGAATACCGCGAGCTTGAGACCCTTCATAACACCATCAGTGAGCTCGGCACTGCACCTTATACCATCAATGCAAAGGACGGTCCAAAGGAGCTTAAAAATACAACAGAGCTATACAGGTTCATATTCGACTCTGCTCGCAAGGGCCTGAACATACAGCGTTACAAGGGCCTTGGCGAGATGAACCCCCAGCAGCTCTGGGAGACCACAATGGACAGCGACAAGCGCACCCTGCTTCAGGTCTCCATTGAGGACAGTGTCCAGGCTGATGAGATCTTCACCATCCTGATGGGAGACCAGGTGGAGCCGAGAAAAGATTTCATAGTCAAGCATGCTCTCGAAGCAAAGAACATTGATATATAGGGATAAATGTACCAGATGAACTAAGCCGAAGCGGACTAAAGATCAAATACTCAGGCCTGCCCTTTATAATGGCAGGCTTTTTTTATTTGTACGGTAAGGTGCAGTCAGAGGAGGGGCATGAGTTCGTTCTGTCTGCAGTCCTGCTCAGCAGATTAAAGCAGAGATAGCCAGGGTTATTGCAGGGCTGCGATAACCAGCCTGACCAGATCCTTTATCTCCATATCCTGAACAGTCCTCGCATCTATTATCAGGGCATCGTCCTTTATTCTTGCAATAACAGAGGGCGATCCAAGACGCAGCCGCTGTTCGAGCTCGTTGACTGATATCTGATCAGGCGCCACAGAGACCGCATATGTTTCGAACTCTGCATCAGGCAGGGAGCCTCCTCCTGCCTTTGATATGTCTCTTATTATCCTGACTTCAGCGGCAGGGGACTGCCTCTTTAACATTGACCTTATCCTGCCTGCGCGTGTGCGTATGGTTTCAGGGGTCTGGAACAGCATTCTGAGGACAGGGATATTATCAATGCATCTGTCTGTGTCGATGTATTCCATCAATGTCGCCTCAAAGGCGGCTATTGTCATCTTGTCCACCCTCATGGCGCGGGCAATGGGGTTCTTCATTATCCTGCTGACCAGGTTCTTCCTGCCGACTATAAGTCCGCCCTGGGGACCGCCAAGCAGTTTGTCGCCGCTGAATGTCAGAAGGTCCACTCCTGTTCTCATTATCTCCTGAACAGAGGGCTCCGAATGTATGCCGTAAGGTTTAAGATCTATCAGGCAGCCGCTTCCAAGATCGTACATTACAGGGATGTTCCGCTCTTTTCCGAGCGCGGCAAGCTCCTGTATCGAAACTTCCTCTGTAAACCCGATCATCTTGTAGTTTGACTGGTGCACTTTCAGTATCAGGCCGGTATTTTCATTGATCGCCCTCTCGTAGTCATAAAGATGGGTCTTGTTGGTAGTGCCGACCTCCCTCAGCAGGGAGCCGCTTTCAGACATTACATCAGGGACCCTGAACGAACCGCCTATCTCCACAAGCTCTCCCCTAGAGACAATCACTTCCCTGCCTTTTGCAAGGGTATTAAGCGAAAGGAAGACAGCTGCAGCATTGTTGTTCACTATCATGGCATCCTCAGCCCCTGTAAGCTGCTTCAGTATCCTTCCGGTATGAACATGCCTCTTGCCGCGCCTGCCTTCCTGTATATCATATTCAAGGTTGGAATATCCCCTGCTGACTTCGACCACATTTCTGATGGCCTTCTCTGACAAAGTGGCCCTGCCGAGGTTTGTATGAAGCACAATGCCGGTAGCATTTATGACGCTGACAAGACTGAAGGATGAAAGCCTGTTCAGACATGACCTGACTGACTCGAATATGGAAGCTTCGGAAACATCAGCCGGGATGCCCTTCAGGATCTTCTCCCTGAGGTCAGAGAGCACATCCCTTATAGCCTGCAGAACCATGGGCCTCTGATGAGCAGTCAGCAGGCTGCTGCATGCATCGCCCATAAGGAGGTCGTTAACTGAGGGCAGAACTGATAAGGGGTTCTTTTTCTTCATGAGTGCAATTATATCAGAGGGTCCCTGATTCCTGCCTCCTGAAAGCCTTTCTCCCTGATCCGGCAGCTGTCGCACTGCCTGCAGGGCCTGAGTTTTGAATGGTCACCGGATACAGGCTGGGGGTCGTAGCAGCTCCAGGTCAGACCGTAATCGAGCCCAAGTTCAGCTCCCTTTTTGATGATCTCTGCCTTTGTCATTGATATAAGCGGGGCACGGATATGGAAATGCCGGGTCCCCTCTACAGAGGCCTTTGTTGCAAGATTGGCCATATTTTCGAATGCAGTCAGATATTCAGGACGGCAGTCAGGATAGCCGCTGTAGTCGACCTCGTTGGCACCAATATATATCTCATCAGCGCCAAGAACCTCTGCCCATGCAAGACCAAATGAGAGAAATACGGTATTGCGTGCAGGCACATATGTTTGAGGGATGGTCCCTGCAGCAGTTCCTGCCTTCGGCACCTCGATATCAGATGTGAGGGCTGACCCCCCGATGCCTCTCATATTAATATCAATTATCAGATGTTTCTTTACATTGAAGGCCGATGCCACCATGCCGGCTGATTCGAGCTCACTCCTGTGCCTCTGCTGATAATCAAAGCTTATTGCATAGAGTTCGAGGCCCGCCTTGGCAGCGATTGCAAGTGTGGTTGCAGAATCTATTCCGCCGCTCAGCAGTATGACGGCCTTGCCCCGGCAGGAAGAGAGGTCCATCGTCAGAAAATATCGTCCCCTGTTCCGTCTGTCCCGTCAGGTCCAACGCTCTTCAGCAGATAGGAGCTCTCAGAGGCAGTATAGATATACGGTCTGCCCCATGGGTCGTTCTTTGATGCGATCGACTGGGGGTATGCGGAGTTCTTGATCCTGTATGCCTCGATCCCTGCCCGCAATTCATTTATATCCCTTGATGCCCTGTATGCGCTGAATGATGCATCCTTCCCTGCAAATACTGCAAAAAGGGAAAGGATGGCTGCAGATGCAACCGCAATGTAAGGAAGATATCCGAATGCAGGTGAAGGCCTGCGAATTACTGCGGCAACCTGCGGCCTTGCAACCTGTACAGCCTCTTTTGTATCTATGATGCCCTTCTCGATCATCGCAAGGACGATCCTTGAGACCTCAAAACTGTCCATGCCGGTCAGGTCGATAATTGTGCTCACATCATTTTCCCCGTCAACGCAGGCGAATATATCCTTTTCCTCCGCAGCAAGGTCTGTTGCCTCTTCCTTCTTCCTTATCAGAACAGAGTCGAGCGTTATCCTGTCCTTGATGACCGACAGTTCATCAACTATCCTCAGTCCATCCATCAGCAGATGCTGGGTATCCAGGGAGAAGGGGAACTCTTTGTCCTGCGGTATTCCCTGTGCCGAGAATTCATATGTCCCCTGCTTCCATCCGAAAAGCTGGATGACGGTCTCTGTTATCTGATTATGGAGTATCTCCCTTATCTTCTCCTTGTCAACAAGGTTCTTCTCGGTAAGCAGGATACCAAGCTTTGCTCCGCTCCTGCGCTGCTCCTCAAGTACAGACCTGAGGTCCTCATCTTTGATCAGGCCTTTCTTTACAAGTATCTTGCCGAGGCGGTTGTCTTCGAATCTTCGCTTGGATTCAGCGCCGACAATATTGCCCTCTACAAAGAGCAGCTTGACCCTGTCCATTCTCGAGTCGAGATCAAGTATCCCGGTCTTCCTCTGAAAATAGATCAGCTGAAGTATGTCGGCAAGTCCGAAATCCTTTAGCGAGCCTTCTAAAGCCATCCCTTTGATATCCTCTGTCTTGTAAAGATATTCGAAACAACAAGCAGTCCTGCTGCAACAATGAGGGACAAAACGATGACAAGCCAGTGGCTGCCATAAGGGTCAGGTCTCATTATGCATGCAGCAGCCGGAAGCAGCACAAAGAACATGAACGGCCACATTAGAACAAAACCGATCAGTATCTTCCCCCCATATACCTGCGAAGCTCCTGGCAGAATGAACGAGAGCCACTTCATTATGTCCCTGCGCCTCTTCTGGTGATCATATATTGAGAGCAGCCTTGCCACCCGCTCACGGGTCTCAAGTTCCTCCAGCTTTATGAGGGACCTGAAACATTGAGGACACATCTGTCCCCACATGATATGCTTTTCACACTGAGGGCAGAATATTGCCTGGCACCGCCTGCACCTGTATGCCTTGTTCTTTGCATGCCTGTTCATAAGATAGAAAGCTGCCATCATAAGAAGAGAAGCAGCAGAAAGAACCCAGGCGGGAAGAATTACCATCCTGAAGCTTGTCCCTGCAGGGCTGCTGTTCCAGGCATAGTTCCAGAGTGCAGCCTCTTCGAGAGTTTCATCAGCAAACATTCTGTTTGGATTTCTTTCTGAATAGGTCCTGTATCCCATTACAGCATAACGGTCGACCTCTACAGCCTTTTCAAAATATTCATTGCCCTTCTCAAAATTGAGCATTTCGCGAGAGACTTGGGAAAGATTGTAGTACGCTGATGCAAGCGGCCTGATATTGACTGCTGCCTGATAGCTCTTTATTGCATCGTCGTACCTGCTCAGCCCTGCATATGCATTCCCCATATTCACATATGAGGCAGCATCCTGTCCGCTCTTCATAAGACCTTCATATAGCTTTATCGATTCATCGAAAAGACCGGCCCGCTTAAGGGCAAGCCCGTGCGAAAATACTGCAGCAGGATCGCTGGCAGTCTTAAGCGAAGCAAGAGCATATACATTGCCCTTTGCCTCATTGACATCAACCATTGCCTTAATTTTCCCGGAAGAGGGGACGGACACGAACTTTCCGGCAGCGCTGAAGACTGCCGGAGCAGCAAGAAGGAAAACCAGGTATATGTATACAACAACCCTGTCCAGCCTGGACATGTACATCCCGGCAAGTACCAGAAGCCCTGCCAGCAGGAGCAGCGGACTGAATACTGACAGTACAATAAATCCGAGCAGCAGCAATGCGTTCTGCCTGGACTCAACCAGTTCATGAGAGATCAGAGGAAAGTCCTGGATGCTCCGGATAATGACAATAAACAGAAAAGTGCCTATAAACGAAAAAAACAGTCCGAGGACAGCGCTTCCGGCAAGACTGAATGACCACCAGAAATTTCTGCCATATGCATTGATTCCTGCTATCAAGTAATCTATGCACTGGAGCATGTCAGAATATCTGAATGAAAGTTTGCTCTTTGCAAGTTCGAAATAGACGGCAGGAAGATCCGGGGAATGCTGGGCTGCCTTTTTCAATAAGCTCCCGGCCTGTGTATTGTCAGCCCTTGCCTGCTCCATCAGCATATAGGACGAGACATCTGAATTTCTTATTCCGCTGTTAAGCTGGGATTCATAGAAGTCATCAGCCCCGTAAGCTGCCGTGGCCAGCAGAAAGATGGTCAGGATGGCCGGCAGCAGCCTCTTCATGCAGCCCCTCCCACCTTTGACTCTGTCCCGCTGACAAGCCTTGATATGTTCTCCCTGTGGCGCACCAGCATTATTATACTCATGGAAACGACTATAGGGAGCTTCTCGATGCTGTCGAGCAGATAAACCGCTACTGGTAGACAGCAGAAAGAGACGATCGCGCCGAGGGAGGAATAGCGTGTTGCAGCAACAGTGCCGAGCCAGATTGCGACAGTTGCAAGGGCAGACAGCGGCGCATAAACAAAGAGCACGCCAAGACTTGTGGCAACTCCTTTTCCGCCTCTGAACTTCATAAAGACAGAGAAATTATGCCCGAGAACTGCAGCCAATCCTGTTATTCCCTCCTCAATAACTCCGCAATGGAGATAATGTGCCGCCACAACCGGCAGAACACCTTTAATTATATCACCAATAAGCGTAAACAGCGCAGGCAGCCTGCCCATTGTCCTAAGAACATTTGTCGCCCCTATATTGCCGCTCCCGGTATTTTTCAGATTAAGCCCCCTGCTCCTTGCCAGGATCTGGCCGGTCGGCACAGAACCGAGCAGGAATGCAGCAATCATAAGTAATGCGAGCTTCATACCTTTTTCCAGAAGGATATCGTGTACTGAATCCCCGAAATCACAGACAGCACGAGCGATATCCAGATGAATACCAAGCCGGCATCATAAAGATCGAACGGGAAGATCTCGAAGACGCTGCCGGTAAGGATAAGACAGAGGATTGCCGTTATCTGTGCCCCTGTCTTGAGTTTGCCCCCCATCTCTGCGGCAATCACAATATCCTTTGACAGGGCTACTACTCTAAGTGCTGTAACAAGGAACTCCCTCACGATCAGTATTATTGCGACAAGCGCCGAAAGCCTCTCCATGTCAACAAGAACTATCAGGGCGGATATGACAAGGAATTTGTCTGCGAGAGGGTCCATTATTATCCCGAACTTGGTTATCTGGCCAGACCTTCTTGCAAGATAGCCGTCCAGGAAATCCGTAATTGATGCGATGCTGAAGACAAGCGCGCCTATTACTGGATGATTGTAGACTGACAGCACAAAGAAAGGTATCAGCACTATCCTGCTTAAGGTCAGGGCTGTAGGAAGGTTAAGCCTTAAGGTACTCATCCATCATCTTCTGCCAGAGGCCTTTTGACTTCAGTATAAGGTCAGTGACCTCCCTGACAGCACCCCTTCCGCCGCGGTTTTTTGTGACCATCAGCGCATATTTTCGGGTCTCCTCTGTAGCATCAGCCACGGCAACAGGAAGGCCGACCACCGACAGTATCGGTATGTCTATGATGTCATCGCCTACATAAGCGACCTCGCTGTCCCTGAGCGAGTAGCGTTTCATCAGCTGTTCATAAGCGGTCCTCTTGTTAAGGCACTTCTGGAACACCTCTGTGATGCCGAGCTCGCCGGCCCTCCGCTCAACAACCTTTGAATGCCTGCCTGTTATGATAGCAACATTAATGCCTGCCTTGTGGAGCATCTTAATGCCGTGGCCGTCCCTGACATGGAATGCCTTATACTCATTTGCCTCATTGTCGAGTATTATGCTGCCGTCACTGAGCACCCCGTCAACATCAAGGATAAGAAGCCTGATCTCTTTTGCAATGGCCCTGATATTGATACGGGACCTATCCCTGGTTTTTACTGCTCCTGAAGCCTGCCCCTTCATCTAAGCTATCCCCTGCCTGAGCACATCATGCATATGTATGATGCCCCTGATCCTTCGTTCGTCATCAGCAACAACAAGCGAAGTTATCGAATGCTTTTCCATTATTGCAAGCGCCTTTGCTGCAAGCTCTTCTTCCCTTATCAGCTTCGGGTTTGTGGTCATGACCTCCAGGACCTTCTTGTCAAGAAATGATTTCCCCCATTTTTCTATGCCCCGCCGCACATCACCATCTGTCACGATGCCGAGCACCCTCATGCCGTCATCTATCACTGCAGTAACGCCGAGCCTCCTTGAGGATATCTCGATTATGGCCTCTGTAAGCGATGCATCGGCCTGCGTCAGGGGGAGCATTTCTCCGGAATGCATAAGGTCCTTCACCTGTATGAACAGTTTTTTGCCGAGACTCCCGCTCGGATGGAAGAATGCAAAATCCTCCTCCCTGAAACCCCTTCTTGTAAGAAGGGCTATTGCAAGGGCATCGCCCATCGCAAGGGTTGCGGTCGTGGAGGCAGTAGGCACTATTCCCATAGGGCATGCCTCCTCGCTGACAGAAATGTCGAGAGTGACATCAGCGCCCCTTGCCAGGGAAGATGATCTGTTGCCTGTCATTGAGATAAGGCTGACACTGAACCTTTTGAGAAAGGGCATCAGTGAAACTATTTCATCGGTCTCGCCGCTGTTCGAGATCGCTATTATCACATCATCTGAAGTGACCATGCCCAGGTCGCCATGAGTTGCCTCTGCCGGATGCATGAAAAAGGCAGGTGTGCCTGTAGATGCGAGAGTTGCAGCGATCTTTTTACCGACAAGGCCGGACTTGCCCATGCCCGTCACAACGACCCTTCCCCTGCTCGAGTATATTACATCCACAGCCCTGGTAAAATTGTCGTCAAGCTTCGATATAAGCGCCTGCACTGCATCAGCCTCTGTCTGAAGCACCTTTTTCGCGATATCCAGCATATTCATCATTTCCAAACCTCTGTTGTGCTATTCAAACTGGCACCTAAGCCAGCCAGGAGGCACACCCTTCCTGTGTGCCCTGCCCTCAAGATCATTAAGCTCCTTTTCATCTGACATCAGCCTGTCCTTCGTCTTTTTGAGCTTGATCTTCAGTTTCTGCTCCTTCTGATTGTCGCCGGACCTTTTTGCAGCTTCTGCCCCGTCCTCAAGTTCCTTTACGCTCTTTTTCCCGGTTTCGACCCTCTTCCTTATCTTTGATGCATTTGCACACCAGTATTCCTGCTCATTCCGTTCGCGCAGCTGTCGCCTGTCTTTCCCCCTCCCGGACTTCATATCTGCCGCAGGATAACTGCTGCTGTCTGCAGTATTGCCATATCTTTCTATGTCCCGGTTTGTATATGCCGGCACATTCTCCTCTGCTGCCAGACCTGAAACAGCAGAAAGCAGGGGAAAAAGAGAGAGCAGCAATAATCTAATAATCTTCATGGCATTCTCCATTGAATGATCATTGTTCCTGTCTTCGTACAAGCTCATGCATCTCCTTGAGGTTATTGAGCAGCGTTCGCATCCTGTCGAGCCTTATCATATTGGGGCCGTCGCATAGAGCCTTGTCAGGGTCAGGATGTACTTCCATAAATAGTCCGTCAACCCCGGCAGCAACAGCTGCCCTTGCCAGGACCTCTGCATATTCGCGCTGACCGCCGGAGCTTTTGCCGAGGCCGCCGGGCAGCTGCAGACTGTGGGTCACATCAAACACTACGGGAAAACCGAATGACCGCATGACAGGGAATGACCTGAAATCGACAACAAGGTTGTTATATCCGAATGAGACCCCACGCTCAGTAAGGAGAAGGTTCCTGTTGCCTGTTGATATGAACTTTTCGACAATGTTCTTCATGTCCCATGGGGCAAGGAACTGTCCTTTCTTGATGTTCACCGGCTTGCCCGTCCCGGATGCTGCAAGTATAAGGTCTGTCTGTCTGCAGAGAAAGGCAGGTATCTGGAGTGCATCGAGAATGGAGGCTGCTGGAGCGACTTCCTCAGCAGAATGAACATCCGAAATTACAGGGATGTCGAGCCTGCCCCTGAGCTCTCCCAGCATCTCAAGGCCTTTTGAAATCCCCGGCCCGCGGAACGAGCTTACAGCTGTCCTGTTCGCCTTGTCAAAGGAGCTTTTGAATATATAAGGTATGCCGAGGTCTGAGCATATGGACTTGAGCCCGGACGCCGTCTCGTAAATTACAGGATCATTCTCTATTACACATGGTCCGGCGATCAGAAAAAGCCTGCCGGGCTCAAGCCTGATCTTGCCGACAGATATACTGTTGCTCAATCTTTTCCGAGCTCCCTCATCTCTGGCTTGTCTTCGGGGAAAAGAGACCTTTTTCCCTTCAGCGAGGCCCCTATGAATGCGCTGAAGAGGGGATGCGGATCGGTCGGCCTGGATTTGAACTCAGGATGGAACTGGCATCCAAGAAACCAGGGATGGTCCTCTATCTCGACTATCTCGACGAGCTCGCCGTCAGGGCTTGCGCCGCTTATCTTCATGCCGAACCTTGTAAGCACGCCCTTATATGCATTGTTGAACTCATACCTGTGGCGGTGCCTCTCGGATATGTCTTTCTGTTTGTATGCCTCTGACGCCCTGGTATTGGGTTCTATGGCACACGGATATGCGCCGAGCCTCATTGTGCCGCCCTTGTGTGACGACTCTGTGCGCTGTTCAACCCTGTTTTTCCTGAAATCAAACCATTTCTCCATCAGATAGATCACCGGGGCCTGTGCATTGAGATCGAATTCTGCGCTGTTAGCCTTCAGTCCGCAGACATTTCTTGCAAACTCGATCACAGCACACTGCATGCCGAGGCATATGCCGAAATATGGTATCTTCTTCTCCCTTGCATAACGAATGGCCTCTATCTTGCCTTCGATGCCCCTGTATCCGAATCCTCCGGGAACAAGCACTCCGTCTGCCTCAGAAAGGAAATGGTCCGGACCATGCACCTCAATCTCCTCTGAATCGACCCATTCGAGGTTCACCCTGCAGTCATTTGCGATGCCGCCATGAACGAGGGCCTCTGTCAGGCTCTTGTACGAGTCCTTCAGGCCGACATATTTGCCAACTATCGCAATGGTGACCTCATTCTTTGGCTCCTTCACCTTGCGCACAATGTCCTTCCACTGGGAGAGCTCCATCTCCCTCGATGGAAGATTGAGCTTTCTTATTATCAGCTCTGCAATTCCTTCGGCATTGAGCGCAAGCGGCACTTCGTAGATCGTGTCCACATCAATGGCATTGATGACAGCGTCGGTCTCAAGGTTGCAGTGTATGGCTATCTTCTTCTTTGCATCCGGAGTGATGAGCCTGTCGGTCCTGCACAGGAGGATGTCAGGCTGTATACCGATCGCCCTGAGTTCCTTGACGCTGTGCTGGGTCGGTTTGGTCTTGAGTTCGCCCGATGTCTTTATGTAAGGGACAAGCGTGAGATGGACATAAAGGACATTCTCCCTGCCGACATCATAGCGCATCTGCCTGATAGCCTCGAGGAACGGCTGGCTCTCGATGTCGCCAACAGTGCCGCCGATCTCGACGAGTATTATGTCGTTGCCGTCGCTGAGGGACTTTATCGCCTGCTTGATCTCGTCTGTGATATGCGGAACGACCTGCACAGTATCGCCGAGATAGTCTCCGCGCCTCTCCTTGGATATGACGTTGTAGTAGATCTTGCCTGTCGTGTAGTTGTTGGCCTGGGATGTCCTTGTATGGGTGAATCTCTCATAATGACCCATGTCGAGGTCTGTCTCTGCTCCGTCATCCGTAACGAACACCTCTCCATGCTGGAATGGGCTGAGGGTGCCGGGGTCGACATTGATGTACGGATCGAGCTTCTGTATTGTCACTTTGAGCCCCACAGCCTCAAGCAGTGCGCCTATTGATGCAGCAGCTATACCTTTGCCGAGTGATGACAGAACACCGCCGGTTATGAATATGAATTTAGGCATTTTTCGACCCTTTCTAAATCTTCGGGTGTATCTACACCCATTGTTTCGAACGCAGTCTCTTTTATCTTTATCCGCAGCCCGTTTTCGAGAGCCCTGAGCTGTTCCAGTTTCTCTGTGTTCTCGAGCCTCGACACAGGCAGCGCCGAGATCCTGGCAAGAACATCAGCCCTGTAACTGTATATCCCTATATGCTTAAACACCCTCACCGACGAAGGCAGGCGGTCAGCAAGGGATCCTGACATGCTGATGCTGCCGTCTGACATCTTCCATTCGTCTCTGTGAAAAGGGATCGGAGCGCGTGAGAAGTATAATGCAAAACCCTCATCGTCCGAGGCCACCTTCACAACATTATGGTCGAGTATTTCCCTGCTGCTTGTTATCTGTACCATCAGGGTGCCGATGGATGCCCTGTCATCCTCAAGCAGTGATATGACATCGTCGATCATCTCCGGCCTGATAAGAGGTTCATCGCCCTGAACGTTGACAATTATATCATAATTCATTCTGGATGCTGCCTCTGCGATACGGTCTGTGCCGGACTGGTGAGAGGCTGAGGTCATCACGGCCTTCCCGCCGAAAGAAAGCACCTTCTCGAAGATGGTCTCGCTGTCGGTTGCCACTATCACTTCTGAAGCAAGCCGTGAATTCAGGGAATTCTCATAAACATGCTGTATAAGGGGCCTGCCCTTCAGGAGTGCAAGGGGCTTACCCGGGAAGCGGGTTGATGAATAGCGGGCAGGTATAACAACAATTGCAGACATAGTCAGATGCCAATCATTATATACCAATTCAACTGAATCTTTACAGTTGGCAAAAGGGACAATATAATTTGAAAAAGTGACTTAGCAGCTTAATGCCTGTCATTATATGTATATTGACACGATACGACTAAAGTATTATGCTATGAAAAAGGAGACAAAATGGCAACTGCCAACAGGGACTATTATGAGATATTGGGCGTAGAGAGAAAGGCTTCACAGGACGAGATCAAGAAGGCCTTCAGAAAGCTTGCGCGCAAATACCATCCTGATCTGAACCCCGGGGACAAGACCGCAGAGCACAAGTTCAAGGAGATAAACGAAGCATACGAAATCCTGGGGGACGAAAAGAAGAGGTCAGAATATGATCAGTATGGCAAGTCACCCTTTGATGGCGGGCCAGGGTTTGACTTCAGGACATACACATCCGGCGACAGGTTCGATTTCGGAGGTTTCGGCGATATATTCACTGACATGTTCGGAGGCGGTCAGGGCGGTTTTGATGCATCAAACCTGAAGGGGCCCGACCTTGTGATGGGCATGAGCCTGACCATGGAAGAGGCCTTTACAGGTGTGACAAAGACCATCTCATTCAACAGGGAGGCCAACTGCAGCGGCTGCAGCGGCACCGGAGCAGAAAGCTCACAACACTGCGAGAACTGCAAGGGATCCGGAAAGGTCACGGCCTCCAAGGGTTTCTTCAGAATGGCACAGCCCTGCCCGGGCTGCGGAGGGTCCGGAAGAAAGATCACGAAACAGTGCCGTTCATGCGGAGGAAAAGGAAAAACTCTCAAATCTGAATCCATTAAGGTCAGGATCCCTGCCGGAGCTGATACAGGATCACGCGTCAGGGTTAAGGGCATGGGCGGCGCCGGAAATGGCAACGGGGCATACGGTGACCTGCAGATAGAGATCACTGTTCTGCCGCATCAGCTCTTCATGAGAAAGGATGATGACATCTATCTTGAGCTGCCCGTCACATTCGGAGAGGCCGCGCTCGGAGCAAAGATCGAGATACCCACGATGGAAGGCAATTCCATGATGACGCTGCCTGCAGGATCACAGAGCGGACAGAAGTTCAAACTCTCAGGCAAGGGCTTCCCGTCATCCAGAACCGGGAAAAGGGGAGACCAGTATGTATCCATAAAGGTGGTTGTACCGAAGAACCTGAAAGAGAAGGACAGAGAGGCCATACAGAATATAGATATGATGTACGGGGAATCACCAAGAAAGGGGATGGCAACAAAATGAGAAGAAGGGACAAGGATGAGCCTGTCTACCTCATAAGCATAGTCTCCAGGCTTCTTGATGTGCATCCCCAGACGCTCCGCCTGTATGAACGGGAAGGCTTTATCAGGCCAAAGCGCTCAAACAGGCAGAGAGTCTATTCGGAGCGTGATATCGAAAGGATAAATCTGATACTCCAGCTCACAAGGGAGATGGGGGTCAACAGGGCCGGCGTTGACATCATACTCAGGATGCGCCACCGCATGGAGGTGCTGCAGACCGAGATGGAGGACATGATGGACTATCTTGAGGAAGAAATAAGGAAAGATGTCCGGGGCAGACTCAAAAAGGCATTGAACGAGGATTAGGAGGAACAATGGACAAATTTACGATAAAGAGCCAGGAAGCGATACAGAATGCACAGCGCCTTGCTGAGGGCAAAGGGCATCAGCAGATCGATGTCGAGCATATTCTGCATGCGCTGCTTGAGGACAGCGAAGGAGTTGTTGTCCAGATAATAAAAAAAGTCGGGATCAATATTGGACAGCTTGTCAGGGACATAGATGCGCTGCTCGACAGGATGCCGAAGGTGATAAGCGCAACTCCTGTCGGCCAGATATATATTACGCCGAAGCTGAAAGAGGTTATGGAGCAGGCCCGGAAAGAGGCCGAATACCTGAAGGACGAATTTGTGAGCGTGGAACATCTCCTTCTGGCAGTCATCGCTGTCAGCTGCCCGGCCTCAGAGCTGCTGAAAAGATACGGGCTCAGTTCTGACAAGGTTATGGAGGCAATGCGCGAGATACGCGGTACACAAAGGGTCACAGACCAGAACCCTGAAGAAAAGTACCAGGCGCTGAAGAAGTTCAGCAAGGACCTGACCGATCTTGCATCAAAGGGAAAGCTCGATCCTGTCATAGGCAGGGATGAGGAGATAAGAAGGGTAATTCAGGTGCTTTCAAGGAGGACAAAGAACAATCCTGTGCTAATAGGCGACCCGGGCGTCGGAAAGACGGCCATTGCAGAAGGTCTCGCAGAACGCATTGTTGCCGGAGATGTGCCCGAAACTCTTAAGAACAAAAAGGTCGTCTCACTCGACATGGGTGCGCTTATTGCGGGTTCAAAGTTCAGGGGTGAATTTGAAGACCGGCTGAAGGCGGTCATCAAAGAGATTGAAGAGTCAGAGGGCAGAATAATACTTTTTATAGATGAACTCCATACGCTTGTAGGTGCCGGGGCTGCTGAGGGGGCTGTGGATGCCTCAAACATGCTGAAGCCTGCACTTGCAAGAGGCGAGCTGCGCTGCGTTGGAGCCACGACACTCGGAGAATACAGAAAGCACATAGAGAAGGACCCTGCGCTCGAGAGGCGCTTCCAGCCTGTAATGGTCAAGGAGCCTTCTGTGGAGGATACGATCTCAATACTGAGAGGACTGAAAGGCAGATATGAGGTCCACCATGGCGTAAAGATCAAAGATGCCGCCCTGATTTCGGCTTCAGTGCTTTCGCACAGATACATAACTGACCGCTTCCTGCCTGACAAGGCTATTGACCTGATAGATGAATCAGCATCCAGGCTCAGGATGGAGATAGACAGCATGCCGGCAGAACTTGACGAGACAGAGCGCAGGATCCGGCAGCTCGAAATTGAAAAACAGGCGGTAATGAGGGATGACGGAAAGGAGTCTGCAGAGAAGCTCGGGAAGATAGAGAAAGAGTCTGCAGAGCTTAATACCCGCAGAAATGATCTGAGGGCCCAGTGGCTCAGCGAAAAGGAGATCATAGCAGACATACGCAGCCTGAAGGAGCAGATCGAGAAGGTAAAGACCGGGTCTGAAAAGGCAGAAAGGGAAGGAGATCTCACGAAGGCTGCAGAGCTCAGGTACGGGAAACTGCCTGAACTTCAGCGGTCCCTTGAGGCTGCAAATCTGAAGCTCGTAACTGCGCAGGAACAGAGAAAGATGCTCAAGGAAGAAGTGGATGAGGAAGACATTGCAGAAGTGGTTTCGAAATGGACAGGCATACCTGTATCAAGGATGCTCGAAGGAGAGGTTCAGAAGCTGCTCCGCATGGATGAGAGGCTCAAGCTGAGAGTGGTGGGGCAGGATGATGCTGTAGAGGCTGTCTCAAATGCCGTAAGAAGGGCAAGGGCAGGCATACAGGACCCCAACAGACCTATTGGATCGTTCATATTCCTCGGACCAACCGGGGTTGGAAAGACCGAACTTGCAAAGGCGCTTGCCGAGTTCCTCTTTGATGATGAGAATACCCTGATCCGCATTGACATGTCCGAATATCAGGAGCGTCATACTGTATCGAGACTGATCGGCGCGCCTCCAGGCTATATTGGCTACGAAGAAGGGGGCCAGCTTACTGAAGCGGTCAGGAGAAGGCCATATTCCGCAGTGCTTTTCGATGAGGTCGAGAAGGCCCATCCTGAGGTCTTCAACCTGCTGCTGCAGCTTCTTGATGACGGCAGGCTCACAGACAGCCATGGCAAGACAGTTGACTTCAGAAATACCGTGGTCATCATGACCTCCAATATCGGCAGCGTTCATATTCAGGAGATGCTTACAGAGAGGGAGAAGAAGCCTGCAGCTTACTGGACGGATGATTCAGGAAATGATTTCAGGGACAGGGTAATGGAAGACCTCAAGACCTTTTTCAGGCCGGAATTCCTGAACAGGGTGGATGAGATAATAATATTTAACCCTCTCACAAAGAAGCTGCTCACAAGGATCGTGGATATACAGATCGGGAGGATGAAGCAGTACATAAAGGAGAAGAACATAGACCTCAGGCTTACCGACAGGGCAAAAGAGCATTTTGCGGAGATCGGGTTCGATCCTATATATGGTGCAAGGCCTCTGAAGAGGGTTATGCAGAGGCTTATTCTGAACGATCTTGCAAAAAAGATCCTTGATGGCACTTTCAAAGAGGGTGATTCGGTAGAGGTGGATGTGGAAGGAGACAGGATCATATTCAGCAGGGAGGTCCAGGCAGAGATCATGGAGTAAGCCGGTGATCATTAAAACGGACCGGCAGCAACCTGCCCTTGGCAGGGACTAAAATCAATATTTTTACCCAATAGAAGGAGCAAGAAGATGGCAATTGTAAGATGGAGCCCGATCAGGGAACTTGAGGACATGAGGAGAAATCTCGACAAGCTTTTCGGTGAGTTCATAGAGCCTGCAGCAAGGCCGCATCTTATTCAGAAAGGCGAAACCGGCAGCATGATGCCGAGCATTGATGTATTCGAGAGAAATGGAGAGATTGTGATAAAGACTGACCTCCCCGGAGTCGAAAAGGAGAAGATCGATCTCACCATCACCAAAGACACTCTTACTGTCAGGGCAGAAACGCACAGGGAAGAGGAGATAAAACGGGAGAACTATATGGTCCAGGAAAGGAGCTCAGGCACTTACATAAGGACCGTCCAGCTGCCGCAGGACCTTGATGCGGCAAAGGCAAAGGCCTCGTTCAAAAACGGCGTGCTCGAGATCGTATTCCCGAAGAAAGAGGAGGCAAAGGCCTCAGAGATCAGGGTCGATATCTCTTAGCTGCATGCAAAGCGGGGCCTCAAGGCCCCGCTTTTAACCTTTTGTCTGCTGCAGGCCCTTCTTTGCCTTGTCGTTCTTTGGGTCTATCTTCAGGGCCTTTTCGAATGCAGCATGCGCCCTCTTCTTCAGACCGGCCTTCATATATATCAGACCGAGATTGGCATGAAGGTCTGAATTATTGGGTTCGAGCTTTACTGCTGCAAGGATAGACTCTTCTGCCTCCTTGATGCGGCCGGGCACCTTGGAATATGCCAGTGAAAGATAATTAAGATAATTGGCATTTTTCGGATCAAGCTTGGAGGCCCACTTGAACTTCTCTATTGAACCCCAGTAATCGCCTTTCTTAAAGTCGGCAACTCCCTCTCTGAACTGTTCAGCCGCCCGTTCTGAATCTGCAGGGGTCTCATCTTTCTTTGGAGCACTGACCGACGAAAAGTATTCTTCACGCTTCCTGTCGTCCTTGAGCGTGTTATATGCCTTTGTGAGCATGTCGAATATTGTTGTGAGCTTCATTTTTATCGACGGGTCTGTAGAACTGAAGTACCTGTCAGGATGGAACTCCTTGGCAAGACGGTAATAGCTCTTCTTGATCGTTTCACTGTCTGCCTTATGATCAACCTCAAGAAGCTCTGCAAAGCTTATTGTCTCGATGTCCTGGTATATCCGGTCCACTTTTTTCATCAGGAGCTCTTCTTCCTCGGACAGAGGCCTCAGTATCTCTTTGAGCGCAACTCCCTCTTCATCTTTCACTGCATCTGGTGAGGCATCCCTGGAATCCGCCTCCACCTCCTCTACCATGCCTATGGACCACAGCACATAAAGGACCTTAAGCGCCTCGAACGAGCCCATCCACGAGCTGTCGATTATCTCCTTAATGGTCTTCTTGCCGTCGACCAGAGACAGTATCTTCTTGTCCTGCTGGCTCAGTTCAATGTCCTGGAACAGGCTGAGGGGATCTTCGCTCAGTCTCAGCACAGAATCGGTATGCGGCATCTCATTCCGGATCCTTGTCCAGTTCACAATCTTGTTGACGCCTTCAAATATCAGATTACCGATGCTCATCCTCAGCGTAATGACCTCCTGCGTTGGAAGAGGTCCCTCAGAGATCTCATATTCGCCTTCCTCGGCGAGGAACAGGCTCTGGATGATCTCCTTGACCTGATACTTGACGCCCCAGAAGAGGTCCTTCGGTGTCAGGTAGCCGAGTTCAACAAGAATTGCCCCCTGTCTCTTGTCCCTGGAGGATTTAAGGACTTCAACGGATCTGTCGTACTGTTCAACCGATATCTTGCCTGCTTTAAGAAGCATTTCCCCAAGCCTGTCATCTTCATAGGTGGAAGAGGCAAATATCACATCTCCTCCATCAATGAATATCTTTTTTGTCCAGCCGTTGGTTGCAAAGGAAACTATCCCGGTCCTTCTTGTTCTGTTCATATGGACCAGGATCTTTACAAGGCTTGTTTCGTGTATGTTACCTTTGGACAGTATCTCCATTATTGTCTTCTCCCGCTTTTTTTCTTGCCGACGACACCTCTTCGTTCAGGACATCCCTCTCACGCTTCAGAAGCTGCAGCTGAACTGATATGTCCTTCAGATCTTCGGTCTGCCTGCTGATCTTTTCCCTGAGCATAAAGATATAATACCCCTCAAAGAGAACGATCACTGCAAGTGCTGCAACGATCAGATATTTCAATATTGGACCTGCCAATCTGCTCATTGAGGCATGACCTTATTTGAATCTTGTCACTCTGAATCTGAATATTTCCAAATTGTCATCAGTATGTATAAATGCCTTCATCTTTGCGATCCTGAGCTGTTCTTCAACAGTATCAACCCCTTCGAGGTCCGGAAGCAGCAGGCCCCGCTTTATTCCCTGAACAACGATAACGCCGTACCTGCGTGGATCGAGCTCCTCAATGTTGCTTATTTTCTCGGGAACAGAAAGCAGATCAACAGTGTATTCAAGTTCAGGCAGTTCGTCCTCGGTGACCGCGTGGAATCTGGGGTCCTGGCATGCTGATGATATGGCGTTCCTGATGATCTCCCTGGCCACATTCGGTTCCGCAGGTTCAAAGGTCCCGATGCATCCCCTGAGGTTTCGCCGCTTCTTCAGGCATATGAAGACGCCTGCCCTGCCTGCAAGTTCGGGTGTCAGCGCCGCAGGAGGTTCTATTATCCTGCCTTCCCTGACATATGCCTCGACCGCACTCTTTGCAAGCTCAACTACGGGGTGCATCACTTCTCTCTTTCAAGTGAGTAGTCTGCGATAGAGACAAGCATTGACCTTGCCCGGCTTTCAGGAAATACTGAAAGGGCATTTTTTGCATCATCTATCAGCGCCCTTGCCCTGGCCATTGACGCCTCTATGGCCCTGTATTTTCTGAGAAGCTCCAGTATCCTCTCCGCCCCCGGTTCAGAGAAGTCCTTGATTATCTGCTTCACCTCTGCCCTGTTGTTATCGTCAGCAGAAGACAGAAGCACGAGGAGGGGCAATGTTATCTTTCCTTCTTCGAGGTCCTTGCAGAGCTTCTTCCCGAGATCGCCCTCATCAGCCATATAGTCAAGGATGTCATCTGCCATCTGAAATACCATGCCGGTCTTCATGCCGAACTCTGCAAGGGCCGCTTCTTCAGCATCAGAACGCCCTCCGAGTATGGCTCCTATTCTGCATGCAGCAGAAATGAGGCCTCCGGTCTTTGCGGAAATGATCCTTAGATAGTCCTCTTCGGTCAGTTCGGGGTCGCCTATCTTGTTCAGCTGAAGCAGCTCGCCCTCTGTCATCCTGGTTGTTGCATTCGAAAGGGCCTCCATTATCTTCTGGTTCTTAAGCATTACTGCAGCCCTGAGCGCATTTGAATAAAGGAAGTCGCCGACAAGGACGACGATCTGATTGCCCCATACAGAATTGGCTGAAGGCTTGCCCCTCCTTACCTCTGCCATGTCAACAACATCGTCATGGAGTAACGAGGCTGTATGTATGGACTCGATTATGCAAGCTATCTCGATGCTCTTGTCGCCTGAGAACCCGGAGAGCTCAGAACTGAGAATATGAAACAGCGGCCTGAGCCTCTTCCCGCCGCTTGCAACTATATACTCTCCGATAAGGGGAATGAAAGGCACCCTGTTGATAAAAAGCTCCTTCATCCTCGCCTCGACAAGACGCAGTCTTTCGGAATGGGAGTCAAACACCTCCTGAATGCTGATCCCGCTGCAGATGTTCGTCTTTTCCTGTTTCACGGATCCTGAAGTTCCCTCAGGCTCCGACCCTGAGCTTTTCAATGTCAGCACCGGGTTCGGCAAGTTTCCTTATATCGGATGGCCTGAAGGCCCCCTTTTCTGTGATTATCGATGTGACATATTTTGCAGGGGTCACGTCAAATGCAAGGTTTCGCACCTTAACCCCCTCAGGAGCAATCCTGCATGTCCCGAATATGTGCGTCACTTCCTCAGACCCGCGCTCTTCTATCGGGATGAGATCGCCAGATGGTATTGAAAAATCTATGCTGCTCAGCGGTGCAGCAACATAAAAGGGGATGCCATGCTCCCGGCACAAGACCGCAACTGAATATGTCCCGATCTTGTTCGCAACATCACCATTGAGCACAGTCCTGTCAGTACCGACGATCGCAAGGCTTATCTCTCCCTTTTTCATCAGTGCACCTGCAGTATTGTCAGTGATAAGCGTTACTGGAATGCCGGCCTGCATTAGTTCCCACGCAGTAAGGCGCGCACCCTGAAGCACTGGCCTGGTCTCATCGGCAATGACCTGGAAGTTCCTGCCCTGCTCTTTTGCAATAAGCATTGGCGCTGTTGCGGTGCCGTATCCGCCGGTCGCAAGAGAGCCGGCATTGCAATGGGTCAGCACAGTGTCTCCGTCCTTTATGAACCGGGCGCCCCATCTGCCTATTGCCTTGTTGACCTCTACGTCCTCTTCAAGCACCCTGTTGGCCTCTTCAATGAGAAGAGTCCTGAGCGCAGAGACCGGCTCATCTTTTTTCATCTCAAGAAAGCTCTTTATCCTGTTCACTGCCCACTGGATATTTACAGCCGTAGGACGGGTCTCTATCAATGTCCTGAAAACAGGGTCGAGCTTTTTCAAAAAACCGTCATAGTCGTCTGCCTTTATATCCTGCGCAGCAAGGGCGATCCCCATGGCTGCAGCAATGCCGATCGCCGGAGCCCCGCGTATCCATAATTTTTTTATGCCCTCTGCCACCATCAAATAGTCAGTGCATTCGACATTGACCACCTCTATCGGCAGCCTGCTCTGGTCGAGCATAACAACCCTGTTATCTTTCCATTCTATTGTTTTTACCATGCCACTATTATAAACAAAAGCGGTATCCAGATGTTTTGCTGTCAGCTCTTGAGAGGCATAAAGGCCGAAACAACAAGGAATGAGGTCAGTATGATTATAGTTGCAACCGTTGCCCATGATATGTAGTTATATGCCTTCGGGTTCGTGTACTCTCCCATAAGCTTCCTGTTGTTTACGAGTATGAGCGCATATATGAGCACGAACGGCAGGAGCAGGCCGTTCACAACTGCCGACAACACCATCAGGAACACGAGAGGCGCTCCGGGGATCAATATGACCATGGACGCAAACGCTATGGTCAGGGTATATATCCACATGAACTGCGGCGCTTCCCTGAATGTCTTGTTTATGCCGGCCTCCCAGCCCATCGCCTCGCAAATATAATATGCAGTTGCAAGTGGAACTATTATCGCGCCGAGCAGTGATGCATTGGCAAGGCTGAGGGAGAAAATGAGATAGGCATACTCTCCCGCAAGAGGTTTCAGTGCAAGAGCAGCCTCTGATGCCTCATTTATGCGTATGCCCTGAGGGAAAAGAAGAGCTCCGCATGTGACTATTATGAAGAAGCTGATGATGTCAGTTATTGAGCAGCCTATGATCACATCAAGTCTCGATGCCTTGTACTGTTCCTTCTTTATGCCCTTTTCTGCGATCGAAGACTGCAGATAGAACTGCATCCATGGGGTTATTGTGGTGCCGATTATTGCTATGCTCAGCATTATATATTCGGAATCCCATCTGATCTCAGGGACTACAAGGGCCTTTGTCACCGGCCCCCAGTCAGGCCTTGCCATCAGGCCTGATACGACATATCCGAAATACAGCAGGCATGCTATGAGAAGGAGCTTTTCGACAGACCTGTAGCTTCCCCTTGTAACGAGTATCCATATGCCGACAGCCCCTACAGGCACCATAATGAACCTGCTCAGGCCCAGTATCTCCATGCTCGCTGCCCATCCTGCGAGGTTTGCGACCGTGTTTCCGAAATTTGCGATAAGAAGACCGAGCATCATAAAGAAGGTTGTCTTTACCCCGAAATGTTCCCTTATAAGGTCGGACAGCCCCTTGCCGGTCACGACCCCCATGCGCGCGATCATCTCCTGTATGACTATCAATGCAACAGTCGTCGGCAGAAGTGTCCAGAGCAGGCCGTACCCGAAACGGGCGCCGGCAACAGAGTATGTGGTTATCCCGCTGGCATCATTGTCAATATTGGCGGTGATGATGCCCGGGCCCATAACGCTGAGGAAGAAGAGGATGTTCTTCCAGAACTTCATACCCCTCTCCTCTTCTTCTTTGCAGAAGGCGGCAGAAGTATATCGATTATGTCGTCAACCGTGATTATCCCGTGCATGTAGTGGTTCTCATCGACAACAGGAAGTGCAAGAAGATTATATTTGGAGATGATCCCTGCGACCATCATCTCATCCTCGCCCGGCGCGACATACTTCAGATTTGTCTCCATTATGTCTGCAAGATAGCAGTCATTCTCTGCAAGCAGCAGCTCTCTCAGTGAGACAATGCCCCTCAGTTTTTCGTCTTTATCCACTATATAGATGTAATAGACATTTTCCGCTTCGCGTGCCTCGGCCCTGAAGCGCTGTGATGCCTCCTGCACTGTCATGTCCGGAGGGAATGAAAGGAAATCGGTCGTCATGAGACCGCCTGCAGTGTCCTCCTCATGGCCGAGCAGTTCCTGAATGTCTTCGGCCTCCTCCTTCTCGATATGTTCAAGGATCTCCTTTGCCCTTTCTGTGGAAAGGTCGCTAAGGACGTCTGCCGCCTCATCAGGGGCCATCTCCTCTATGATGTCTGCCGCCTTCTCTGTGTCCATTGCATTGATGATGTCTGCCTGCATCTCGGGCTTGAGTTCTGACAGGGCCTCTGCAGCGGTCTCAACATCAAGATTGCTGAAAAAATTTGCGCCGTCTTTCTGCGACACGCTGCTTATAATATCAGCAATATCCGCCGGGTGGAGCTCAGAAAGCATCTGTCTTGGGACTGTAAGCGATATCTCTGTAAGCTTTGGCGCAAGAGGCTGAAGATAGTCCCAGCTTATCAGGTTGTAGGGAAGGCTCTGCTTGAACAGTTTTGCGATGTCCTCGCCGCTCCTTTCGATGCCGAGCCTTCTCAGTATGCCTCGCATACCGACATCAACAGCGATCAGAACAGCCTCGTTGTTGTAACCTTCGAGCTTGATGTCATTTACCCTGACTACTTTTGCGCCGTTGGCATCAACGATCTGCTTGTCGAGAATGTCCCTGAGGATCAGAAGGTCGTCCTCCGGCATTTCGTATGGCTTGATCTCGTTATGATAAAGTTTTGATGAGATGATCCTCTTGTTGAAGATGTTCAGATCGTTCCAGTCGAGACGGTATGTCTTCTTCTTTCTTTCGACTATAAGCGCAGATATCCTCGGAAGCGGGTCTCCCTTCACAACAGAAAGGTCCTTTACCCTGCCGAGGTCCTCACCGCGCGGGTCAAGCACTGTCTTCCTGATTATCTCGCTCGAAAAAACTTCACCGAAAAAAGGCATAAGAAACTCCCTGGAATCTGCACAAAAGATGGATTGCCTTAAAGTATAGACCCTTAAGCCTTTTCAGGGCAACCTAAAAACCGTATGACCTTTGATGCCTCTGCATGCTGTCTGTTATAATTGCCCAGTTTATAATCCCTGATATCGGAGGTTTTGGCATGAGCGAAGAACATAATGAACTTGAAGATAATCTTGAAGGATATAAAGGAAAGATCCGGCCGGTAAATACCGCAACGCTCACATGGGACAGAGACCTTATATTCCTCGGCAGAACGCCCCGCGGCTTTGAGCTCGATTTTGATGCCGAGGCCCAGTGGGGGTGCATACCGACCGAAAGCCTGCTGCTCAGCATTGCCGGCTGCCTCGCAATAGATGTTGTCTCGTTCGTCACAAAGATGAAGAGCAGGGTCTCAAAGTTCAAGATCGATATAGCAGGAGAGAGAAACCCTACCCCGCCGCAGTTCTACACAAAGGTGGATATGGTGATACATATAGCAGGAGAGAATATAACACCCAAGAAGCTCGACAGGGCCATTTCGCTTTCACAGGAGAAGTACTGCTCTGTATATCACTCCCTAAGAAAAGACCTTCAGGTGAATGTCAGTTATCAGATAGAATAGGCAGTCAGTATATGAACTTTGCGGGGTCCTTGTAGGCGTGGCACCTTGTGCATATCTTAACTGCCTGCTCCCTGCCTACAGCCCACCTGTGCGCCTTGTGGCAGTCGAGGCACTGCAGCCCGGCCTTTGTCATATGCAGATTATGCTGGCCGACCTTTGATTCATTGCCATGACAGCTCTTCAGGCAGTCCTGACTCGATGGCTTTATCTTCCCGTGCGGGTGATGACAGTCAAAGCAGTTGACTGCTGACATCACATTTTTCTGGCGGAGCTCCTGGTGGCATCTCAGGCATCGCTCGCTGGTTATCATCTTGGGCGCCTTCTCGCTGTAGTTATGGCAGTTCAGGCACTGCATGCCCTCCATGCCAAGGCCGTGAATAAGCCTGTCTGTATGACACTCTGAGCAGGCCTGTTGGTTAGGGGAAAACTGGTGCAGGTTTCCGAAATGGCACTTGCCGCAGCTTATGTTCTGCATAAAAACATGCCGCGCATGTCCGTATGAATTGGTCAAGGTCTTTGATCCCTGGGCAACATCAGACACATGGCATCCCCTGCATGCATTCCACGGGGATATCCTCCCGTGTTTCTGCTTTAATGTCTTGGAGCCTCTCACCACAAACGAAACCATCATCTTGTTCTGTTCTATAAGCGTCATGGTATGGCATATCTGGCACTGGAAATCCCTGTGCTTGCCTGACTGCCATGTCTTGAAGGCATCCTGCATAAGATGGCAGGACATGCAGAACTCAGGATCGTCCTGGGTGTGGCGGTAATATTTGTATCCGACGATCCCTCCTGTTATGGATATCAGGAATAGGAGAATAACGATGGCCTGCTTGTTCTCTTCTATAAGATCAATGAATGACCAGGACCTCTTGCCCATACCAGCCCTACTTCTTCCCTAACAGCTCGAAGAATTTATAGAGAAAGAAAGAAAATATAGTGCCCATAAAGGCCCCGAATGCGGCGAGAAGGGCAAGAACAAAGAGAAATGCGATGGTGACAATAATGCTGCCGGATGAAAGTGTTGCGGAAAATATGTTGTTGAGGTCCTTTGCTATTGCATCACGCCATGTCCCCTGCATGGCATCTGAGAACAAAGAGTCCATCAGCAGTGAGATCGTGAGGCTGAGGATCCCGCCTGCAATCGCACCGGCTGCAAGGAATTTTTTGGCGCGTTTCTGTTCGTCCATGCAGGGTTATTTGTTCATCATATCGAAAAAGTCCCTGTTGCTCTTGGTGCCGGTCAATTTGCCGAGCAGGAATTCCATGCTCTCGACCGTACTCAGGGAGTTAAGGACCTTTCTCAATATCCATATCCTGTTCAGGATATCCTTGTCGACAAGGAGCTCTTCCTTTCTCGTGCCTGATGCATTAATGTCGATTGTCGGGAATATTCTCTTCTCCACAAGCTTTCTGTCGAGATGGAGTTCCATATTGCCTGTGCCCTTGAACTCTTCAAATATGACGTCGTCCATTCTGCTGCCGGTGTCGATGAGGGCAGTAGCAATAATTGTGAGGCTGCCGCCGTTCTCTATATTCCTTGCTGCACCGAAGAATCTCTTCGGCCTCTGGAGCGCATTGGAATCAAGGCCGCCCGAGAGGACCTTGCCGCTCGTAGGCATGATGGCATTATATGCCCTTGCAAGCCTCGTTATACTGTCAAGGAGGATAACAACATTCTTTTTAGACTCCACGAGACGCTTTGCCCGTTCGATCACCATTTCAGAGACCTGGACATGCCTCTGCGGCGGCTCATCAAATGTTGAGCTTATTATCTCTGCGGTCGAGACCTGCCTCTTCCAGTCTGTCACTTCCTCAGGCCGCTCATCAATAAGCAGTATTATCAGGTGGATGTCCCTGTGGTTCTTCTTGATCGCCTTTGCTATAGACTGAAGAAGAACTGTCTTTCCCGTCCTCGGCGCGGCAACGATCATTCCTCTCTGGCCCATTCCGGTCGGGGTAATCAGGTCCATTACGCGTGTTGAATAGTCAGTCTGGTCGTATTCAAGCCTGATCCTCTCAGTCGGATAGTAGGGGATCAGATTATCGAAAAGCGGCCTGTTGACATTCTCTTCAGGAGATTCGTGGTTTATTGCCTCGACCTTCAGCAGCGCAAAATATCTTTCAGATTCCTTAGGAGGCCTGATCTGACCGGATATGAGATCGCCGGTCCTCAGGTTGAAGCGTCTTATCTGCGAGGGTGATACATAGATGTCATCAGGCCCCGGCAGATAACTGTAGTCAGGTGAGCGCAGGAAGCCGAAACCGTCAGGGAGTATCTCAAGGACACCTGCAGAGAAGACATTGCCGGTCTTTTCTGTCTGGGCCTGAAGAATTGCAAAGATAAGATCCTGTTTTCTGAGACCGGATGCACCTTCGACCTTCAGTTCCTTTGCAACTGCAGTCAATTCATCAATGGTCTTGTCCTTAAGTTCGGAAATTGAGATGTTTCCCATGTATTACTCCTCGTTTGGGGTTAAGCATTCGGATTTTTTTTGCGGAAGGCTGAATCCTGCATGGCACAAAGGCTTGCAGAACTTCCGTATGTAAGTTACATAATGCATTTTATCTTTGTCAAGATACCTTTACAATTTTATCTCCTGCATGTTAGATTCCCCCATGAAATATGGCGAAAAGGCAATTAAAAAGGCCCGGCTTGAAATATGGGACAATCCGAACCCTGAGCGCGACTATGAGATATCAATAAACTTTCCGGAGTTCACATGCCTATGCCCGAGATCAGGTTATCCTGATTTTGCCGCGATCAATATCGTTTATGTGCCGGACAAGAAGATCGTCGAGCTAAAGGCCCTGAAACTCTACCTCAATTCATTCAGGGACATCCATATATCACATGAAGAGGTAACAAACCGGATATACTCAGATCTGAAGAAGAGGCTCAAACCCCGCTTTATCGAAATTGTCGGTGACTTCAATCCCCGCGGAAATGTGAAGACGGTTATCAGGGTCAGTTCAGATCAAGCTACATAACAACGAAGTTCTCCGCATTTCTTCAATTGCCTTCAGGGCTTAAATCCCTGCACTTTTGATATAATCAGTCCTGATATGGACAGCAGGGGAAAGATCGCAAAGGCCGCTGGGCTTATGTCTGTAGCTACGTTCATAAGCCGCATTCTCGGTTATGTGAAAGACATGATCCTTGCTGTATTTTTCGGCGCATCCGGACTGTCTGATACCTTCTTCGCTGCATTCAGGATACCGAACCTTCTCAGGGAGCTTTTTGCAGAAGGCTCCATGTCATCGGCATTCATCCCGGTCCTCACGGAATACAGGCAGAAACAGGGAGAGAGGGAGGCATCAAGACTTGTCAATATCACTTTTACATTTATAATAATCATTGTCGGCTGCGTATGCATGCTCGGCATCCTCTTCTCGCCTGCTATCGTGTCAATTGTTGCACCGGGATTCCTCCATGCACCTGAAAAGTTTGAAATGACAGTAATGCTCACGAGGGTCATGTTCCCATTTCTGTTATTCATAAGCCTTGCATCTCTCGTCATGGGTGCGCTGAACACAAAAAAGGTCTTCTTTATTCCTGCTCTTGCCCCGGCAATGCTGAATATAACAATAATATGTATTGTGGTAGCTTTCGCAAGATCCTTTACAGAGCCGATCACCGCAGTTGCTATCGGCGTGGCTGCAGGCGGATTCGTCCAGTTCGCTTTTCAGCTTCCGGCCTTTTTCAGGAATGGGTACAGGCTGGGGTTCGATCCGGAGTTTAGCCATCCTGGACTGAAAAAGATGGCCCTGCTGTTGGTGCCGGCAACGTTAGCGCTTGCAGTAAACCAGATCAACATTATTGTCAGTAATATTCTGGCCTCATATCTTCCCGATGGCAGCATCACTTACCTCTACTATTCGATGAGGCTCATACAGTTTCCGATTGGCATATTCGGGGTAGCTATGGGCATGGCAGTTCTTCCTGCTCTCTCGGAACATGCAGTAAAAGGCGAGATAAATCGGCTTCGCGAAGACTTCTCATTTGCGCTTCGGCTGCTCTTTTTTATTGCAGTCCCGTCCATGGCTGGGTTGATTGCGCTTAGAGAGCCAATTGTGAACCTGCTTTTCCAGAGGGGCAAGTTTGATTACACGGCAACAATAGGCACTGCTGATGCGCTCCTCTTCTACTCTATCGGGATATGGTCGATAGTAGGCGTCAGGGTCATAACATCTACTTTCTATGCCATGCAGGACACAAAGACCCCGGTAAGAATAGCCTTGATCGGGGTTGCATCAAATCTTCTCCTTAGCATGCTCCTTATGGGGCCTCTCAGACATTCCGGACTTGCACTTGCAAACTCTCTGGCATCAGGGATCAACTTCATTCTCCTTTCATGGTTTTTAAGGAAAAAACTTGGACGGATCGATGCAGGCAAGATATCCCGCTCTTTTCTTCAGATTGTCCTGTCATCATCGGTCATGGGTACAGTTGGATGGATAATCTTAAGGGGTGAGCTCTGGACAAGAAGCGGTTCAACCGCGCTTAAAGCCGGGTATTTAATGGCGACAGTGATAATTTGTGTCATAATCTATGCATCTTCACATTTTATTATGAAAAATGAGGAGATGAACTACCTGAAAGACATGGTTATCAGAAAATTCGGCAAGAGGTGACAATGCAGATAGAAACAATTGTTGTTGGTCCGCTTCAGGTCAATTGTTATGTTGTTTTTGATGAAAAGACACTTGATGCAGCAGTAATTGATCCGGGAGACGAGCCTGACAGGATCCTCAAATTCATAAATTCAGAGGGGCTTCACATATCCTCGATAATCTGTACCCATGCACACTTCGACCATGTAGGAGGGGCCAAGGTACTGAGAGAGAGAACCGATGCGAGGATACTCCTGCATGTAGATGATCTGGTTATATATATGAATACAGAGGCACAGGGAGCAGCATGGGGGTTCAAAATGGTCCAACCCCCGCACCCGGACAGCTTCGTGCAAGACGGAGAAATTATCAAATGCGGGAATATTGAACTTTCTGTTATGCATACGCCGGGACATAGTCCAGGGGGTATCTGCCTGAAAACCGGGGATGTTGTATTTACCGGAGATACGATATTTGCCGGTTCCATCGGGAGAACAGACTTTTTTGGCGGCAGCATTGAAGCATTAAAGACTTCATTCAGAAAAATCATGGCGCTCTCTCCGGAGACTGTTCTTTATCCAGGCCATGGCAACTGGACAACAGTAGCAGACGAATGGAGAGAAAACTTTTTTGTGCAGGAGATCCGGTAGCCGCAAACATTTCCTTCCCGCCGAATGCAGAAAAAAGAATTTGATTATTTTTTTGCAAATGGTAAAATTTACTTGAAAAGTTGATTTGAAATACTTATAATCATCTTTCGTCAGTTAAGCAGCTTTTGGATAAGAGTTGCTTCTGTAGTTCTGAATACCTTTTAAATCAGATTTCAGGTATTTGGGGCTTTTTGTTCTTTGAAAACTAAAGAGCAGGTCACGTTAATTTATGAGTTTATCAGTATCAGCTTTCAAATGAGAGTTTGATCCTGGCTCAGAACGAACGCTGGCGGCGTGCCTAACACATGCAAGTCGAACGGATCAGTGCGGAGCACTGGGACCTCAATGATTTCAAATCTCAAATTTGAAATTCATGGA
>Ga0233425_10002381_pt1 | contig 37287 bp, 35 predicted proteins | sample Watercolumn_Towu_2_FD_181712 | JGI IMG/M metagenome (GOLD analysis project Ga0233425, IMG submission 181712) | Freshwater microbial communities from Lake Towuti, South Sulawesi, Indonesia - Watercolumn_Towuti2014_140_MG | ecosystem: Environmental > Aquatic > Freshwater > Lake | place... | reverse complement strand
TGTCGACATCAACTGGGGGACAGTTGGCTCAAAGCCTTGGGCGCATTGACCACCACAACATGAGGAAACAAGGACTTCACATAATCAATGACTTTGCATAATCGGCCTTATGGAAAGCTTCACATAAGGCCGATCAACGGTCATCGCGCAGCATCTGCCGCTCCAGGTCCATCAGGAAATCGCTCAGGCGCCGCTGGTCCTGGGGCGAGATGGTGCTGAAGCGGCCGCCGATCACGGAGTGCTTGGCCCAGGGCAGGCTCTCGACGAAGCAGACGGTCAGGTTGAAGCGCACGGTTTCCCCGTGGGGCAGGGTGATCCCGCAATTGATCAGGTCTTCGTTGGCATGCAGAGGCGCCGACAGTTTGGCGAGTACCGCCATGCCCTCCCGCGACAAATTGGCAACCGTGCCGTTGACCTTCCGGTCTTCGACGAATTGGTCGCCGTGAAAGCTGACATGCTGTGACTGCGGGATTGGAATCCGGTGATTGCGGCGCCGCTGCAGGTGGGCGATTTCGCCGGGTGGCCTGGCTCGGTAGGTTACCGCGCCGACGCTGTCGTCGATGGTGAACTCGGTGACATTGAACGATATGCCGATGCCGCGCAGAACCGCTTCCACCTTGAAGCGTCCCTGCTCGGCAACAAGCTGCTGGCCGCTGTCCGGCTTGAATTCGTCGAAGATCAGAACGTCTTCTTCGATCCGCAGCAGCGACGACACGAACGGGTAGTTGGATCCGGGCACCACCACGCTGAGCAACAGGTGGTGCCGGCACAGGTCCTGCAGGATCGCGGCGATGCGGGCGGGGTCGGTGATGCGGTTGGGGCCCGCATCTTCGAGTGATTTGACGTCACGTCCGGCCTCGGCCGGAGAGCGCCGCAGCAGCCGGGGAAGCCAGTTGACCATGTCGGGGAGGGTCAGACCGACAGCAGTCGGCGCGAGGTCGCGGGGCGCTGGCCGACTCCGTCCGGACCGTAGGTCAGGTTGTGGGCCGGGCGCTCGTGCAGAACATCCAGGCAACGCTGCACGTGTTGACGCAGCAGGGTGATGTAGGCGCCGTTGGCTTCATTCAGGCGTTCGCACTCGGCGGCGAGGGCGGCAATCTCTTGCCAGGTGGCGGCAAGGCACGCCCGCCCCGGATCGGAGGACGGCAACAAGTCCAGGCAGGCCGGCATGGCGGGCAGTCCGAGCCGTTTCAGCTCGTCGCTGAGGGCAAGGCTCAGCTGATTGATGGTACGCGCCAGTTGTTCCTTGGTCGCGGTCACTTGGTCGAGCAGCGCCGCATCGCGGGCGCTCAATACTTCTTCTTCACGCTGCAACAGCAACCGCATGTCGCGAATCCGGCTCAGCAGCTCCTCGAGCCGTGCCCCGGTGGCGGGAATGTCCAAGCTCATGAGGGGAGCTATTGCAGTTCGGCGGCGATCAGGCGCTTGGCGATGTTTTCCGGGTTGATGACGTATTGCCCGTTCTGGATCGCGGCGGCGATGCGTCTGACTTTTTCCTGGTCGATGCCGGTAGCGTCGTTGACCGCGGACTTGAGGTCGTTGAGCTTGAGGCTGACGCCGGTTTCGACAGCGGCTTCATCGCCGGAGCCGGGCACATTGCTGTCGGCAGCGGATGCGGGTTTCTTGGTCGCGGTAGCGACGACCTGGGCCGCGACTCGGTTGATGGACAGGTCCATGACTTTTCTCCAGCTTCGTTCTGTTGAAACGGTTATCGGCGATCACCGCGGCTTCTTTAGGACGGTTTTCTCGGGAACCGGGGGCTCCGCGGAACGCTACGATGGGCACCCAGGAGGCCGCACATCAAGGATTGATGTCCACCATACCCTCGCCGGTCACGGTCGCCTGGATCACTCGGCCCGACTGGACGTTGCGAACCCGAATCCGCTGGCCCCGCTCGCCGTCCATCAGGGCAATGCCCGCCATCGATACTTCGAGACCCGCCGCATTATTACGGATGGTGACCTGGTCCCCGCGCCTGACCAGCCTAAGGGTAGTCAGCATTTCCGGGATCAGTACGGTTTTCGCCGCCAGCGCCTTCTTGACCGGCTTGCCGATGACCTGCTCCGGGCTCAGGAAGATGCCGTTGAGCGGGGCGATGTCGCGGGGTTCCCCCACGACATCCGTCGGACCGAGCACGGTGCCGGCCTTGACCGCGCCGGCCAGTACCGCCACTTCCCGAATCACCCCCAGGTAAGCCCGGTGGTAAATGGTCCAGGGACGGTCGCCGCTGCAGCGCACCCCGAGGGACAGATTGCCGATGTCGCGAGAGCCGTGGGTCGGAAACACCTCCAAGGGCACCGAACATAGCGCAAGTTGCAAGCGGCTGTCCAGGGGAGGAATTTCGATGCGGGTGTCGGCGCCGGCGTGTCGGGAATTTGACTCCAGGAAGCGGCGAATGGCCCCGCTGATGGATTCCAGGGGCTGGTAGGCGAGGTCGGCGCCGGTAGCCGGCGCAGAACCGGCAAACACTGCCGCGGCAAGGCTCAAGGCTTGCCATCGGCGATTGCGCTGGGCCCGTGGGCGGGCCTCGGGGGGCGATTCCGGAGGCGGCGGAATTTTGCCGGCAGTTGCGGCCTTGAATCGGTGATGTTCCATAAGTATTTGAAAGATAGGTTTGTATGTCGGTGGCCCGGAATCTGCTTGTGGATAAGCAGGTTTTCGGGAGAGCGGCATCATGGCCATCAATTTCGACAATGCATTGGGTATCCATCCGCTGGCGCTCAAGCTGCGCGAGCAGCGTACGGACATTTTGGCAGGGAACCTGGCCAATGCCGATACCCCTAACTACAAGGCCCAGGACCTGGATTTTCAGACCGTGCTGAAGGGGCTGGACCGTTCCTCCGCACCCATCAAGCCGGCGCTGACTCAGGCCAATCACCAGCTGCCGGCGGTTGCGCCGTTCGGCCCCGAGCTCAAATACCGCATTCCCTCCCAGCCCTCGCTGGACGGCAACACCGTGGAGACCGAGCGGGAGCACCTGCGGTTTGCCGAGAACGCCGTGCAATACCAGGCCTCGCTTCAGTTTCTCGGCAGCAAGTTCATTGGCCTGAAAACCGCCATCAAGGGAGAGTAAGCCATGTCGTCCTTCAAAGTCTTCGATATCGCCGGTTCCGCCATGGGCGCCCAGTCGCTGCGGCTCAACCTGGTGGCCAGCAACCTGGCCAATGCCGATGCGGTCACCTCCAGCATCAACCAGACCTACCGAGCGCGCCAGCCGGTGTTCGCGACCGAATTGCAGTCGGCCCTGGACCAGCGGGGTGCCGCTGCCGGAGTGGAGGTGAGGGGGGTGGTCGAAAGCCAGGTGCCGCCGCGCATGGAATATGCCCCCGAACACCCCCTGTCCAACGCCGACGGCTACATCTTCAGGCCCAACGTCAACACCATCGAGGAAATGACCAACATGCTGTCGGCGTCCCGTTCCTACCAGGACAACGTGGAGGTGGCCAATACCGCCAAGCAGCTGCTGCTGCAAACCCTGAAACTGGGTGAATGAGGGAGGCCGCCATGACGACAGTCGACACCAAGACCCTGGACGCACTGGGTCTGACCCGCAAGGCCGAAGCCCCCAAGATCGACGGCAACAGCCTGGGACAGGACACTTTCATGAAATTGTTGGTGGCCCAGCTGCAGAACCAGAATCCCTTGAAGCCCCAGGACGGCTCGGAGTTCGTGGCGCAGCTGGCCCAATTCAGCGTGGTCGAGGGCATCAACGCCATGAAGAAGTCGTTTGGCGACTTTTCGACCTCGTACAACGATTCCCAGAGCTTGCAGATGGCCAATGGGCTGGTGGGCCGCAACGTGCTGGTGGCATCCGACAAGGGCGTGCTCGGGGGTTCCGGCAGCATCCGCGGCAAGCTCAGCCTGGACGAGCCGTCCGACAAAGTCACGGTCAGCATCTACGACAAGGCCGGCCTGGAAATCCGGTCCATCGACTTGGGTGCCAATCCGGTGGGCGAGGTCGAATTCACTTGGGATGGCCGCCTGGACGATGGCATCACGGTGGCGCCCAAGGGCGAGTACACGATCAAGGCGCGGGCCTTGAAAAACGGCGGCGGCAATGTGGCGCTGCAGCCGAAAGTCGAAACACCGGTGGAGAGCGTCATTCTGGGAGGCAGCAATGGCGTTCAGGTGGATTTGGGCGTCCTCGGCAAGCACGGGCTGAAGGACATACTTGAAGTTCTTTGAAGCGGGAGAAGTGTCATGGGTTTTTCAACAGCGCTGAGCGGTCTGAACGCCGCATCGAACATGTTGTCGGTGACCGGCAACAACATCGCCAACGTCAATACCACGGGGTTCAAGAAGAGCCGCGCGGAATTCGCCGACGTATACGCCTCCCTGGGCGGCGCGAGCAAGACCACGGCAGGGGCCGGCGTGCTGATCGCCAACGACGCCCAACTGTTCACCCAGGGCAATCTGGTGAGTTCCGACAACAACCTGGACCTCGGGGTCAGCGGCGAGGGGTTCTTCGTGCTGGGGGAGAGCGTGACCAATCCGTTGCAGAGGACCTTCACCCGTGCCGGCGTATTCCATGCCGATGAGAACGGTTACATCGTCAACAATTTCAATCAGCCATTGATGTGTTACCGGCCCAATGGCAACACCATCGAGGAAGGCTTCAGTACCGGCGTGTTCCAGCCGGTTCAGGTGGGTGTGACCCAGGGCCAGCCCATCGCGACCAGCGAGATCAGGACGGCGGTCAATCTCGATTCCCGCAAGCAGGCGCCGACCGTGGCGTTCAGCGGGCCGGACTCGACCGGTGCAGTGGACCCGGCCTCGTACACGTCCACGGCATCGACCACCATTTACGATTCCCTCGGCAACGTCCATATTCAAACCAATTACTATGTCAAGATGGCGACCGAGGATGGCAGCGGAACCGCGACCGGTTACGGAATCAACGAGTGGCGGGTCTATACCTTCGTCGACGGTAAGCAGCTGCCGATGGCGAGCGAATTGCCGAACGCCGCGATCTACGCGCCGCTGCTGGGTACCGAGCCGGCGGGGACGTTGGATGGCGGTGCCCTCATGAAATTCGATCAGTCCGGACAGTTCAAGGGCATCTTCGATCATGCGGACGTTCAATCGGCGGACATCGCCATCGGAACCTCCATCGACTATCCGCCTGCGGATCCGACGATAGAGCCCAATGCGGAACAGATGGATATCACCCTGGATTTGGCCGGCAGCACCCAGCTGGGCACGCCGTTCAGCGTCAATTCCCTGTACCAGAACGGCCTGGCCATCGGCAGACTTACCAGCCTGGACATCAACGATCAGGGAGTAGTCTTCGCCCGATTCAGCAACGGCGCGGCCCGCCCCTTGGGGCAGGTAGCCCTGGCGCGGTTCCAGAATCCCCAGGGCTTGTCCAAGCTGGGTGACACCAAATGGGCGGAAAACACCTCGTCCGGCACTGCGCTTTACGGGGTCGCCACCACCGGCGCCTTCGGAGCCATCAAGTCGGGCAACCTGGAATCCTCCAACGTCGACCTCTCGGCTCAGCTGGTCGATCTGATCGTGGCGCAGCAGGCTTACCAGGCCAATGCCCAGACCATCTCCGCCGAGAACGAAGTCACCAAGACCATATTGCAGATCCGTTAATACTTGAGGGCGATGCCTCAAAGGAGCAGCCATCGTGGACCGCGCCATTTATCTCGCCATGAACGGGGCCAAGCAGATTCACCTGGCCCAGGGCGCCAATGCCAACAACATGGCTAACGCCGCCACCACGGCGTTCAAGGCCGACCTGGCGCAGTTCCGCAGCCAGCCGGTGTTCGGCCCGGTCCATCCCAGCCGGGTCTATGCCATGACCGAACGCCCCGGCGTCGATTTGTCGACGGCCGCCCTGCAGCCCACGGGACGGGATCTCGACGTGGCCATCGACGGCGAGGGCTGGCTCACCGTGCTAGGGAAGGACGGCAAGGAGGCTCTCACGCGGGCAGGAGACTTGCAAGTCACAGCACAGGGACAGCTGGTGACGGGAAGCGGACTTGCGGTGGTGGGCAACGGCGGGCCCATCGCCCTGCCGCCTTACCAGAAGCTCGAGATCGGCAGCGACGGCACCGTCAGCATCATCCCCCAGGGTGGCAACGCCACGGTGATGGCGGCGGTGGACCAGATCAAGCTGGTGAATCCGCCCAAGGACCAACTGGAAAAGGGGGAGGACGGGCTGATGCACGTCAAGGGCGGACAGCCGGCCGCCGCCAGCCCCCGGGTTCGCCTGCTGACCGGGAACCTGGAAGCCAGCAACGTGAACATCGTCGAGCAGATGGTGCAGATGATCGACCTGCAGCGGCAGTACGAGATGCACATCAAGCTGATGAAGTCCGTCGAGGACGACGGAGCCGCCAGTTCCCAGCTGCTCAAGCTGGGATAACGCAACGAGGGCAACAGCCATGACCACACCGTCGCTTTGGATCGCCAAGACCGGCCTGGATGCGCAGCAGACCCAGATGTCGGTGATTTCCCACAACCTGGCCAACGTCAACACCACCGGGTTCAAGAAAGAACGGGCGATGTTCGATGACCTGCTGTATCAGAACGTGCGCCAGGTGGGCGCCCAGTCCACCCAGAACACCACCCTGCCTTCGGGGCTGCAGCTGGGTACCGGCGTGCGCACCGTGGCGACCGAGAAGATACACACCCAGGGCAACCTCATTCAGACCGGCAACCAGCTGGACGTGGCCATCAACGGCCGCGGCTTCTTCCAGGTGCTGCTGCCCAACGGCGACGTGACCTATACCCGGGACGGCTCCTTCAAGCTGGATTCCGGCGGCCAGATCGTCAACAACAACGGATACACCATCGATCCCGCCATCACCGTGCCCAGCGGCGCGCAGAGCGTGACCATCGGCAGCGACGGCACGGTGTCGGTGCTGCAGGCCGGCACCACTGCGCCGGTGCAGATCGGCAACATCCAGATCGCCGATTTCGTCAACCCCACCGGGCTCGAACCCATCGGCGAAAACCTCTACCGGGAGTCGGTCTCCTCCGGAGCCCCCATCGTCGGCCAGCCCGGCACCGATGCCTTCGGCTCGACCCTGCAGGCCAATCTTGAGGTCTCCAACGTCAATGTGGTGGAAGAGCTGGTGGCGATGATCGAGACCCAAAGGGCCTACGAGATGAATTCCAAGGCCATCCAGACCACCAACGACATGCTGGGCTTCGCCTCCAACACCTTGTAGCAACGGGTGATCGCCATGAAACGCCTGATTTTACTGATCCTGTTGAGCGAGCTGAGCGGTTGTGCCGCGATCCTGAATCCGCCGCCCAGCCGCGATCCCGCCTACGCCGCGGCGCGGCCCGAGGACGCCATCATCCCGCCGGCCAATCCCGGTTCCATCTATCAAGCAGGGGGTGGCCTGTTCCTGTTCGAGGACGTGCGGGCGCGCCGGGTCGGCGACACCCTGACGGTACGCCTGGTGGAAACCACCAACGCCAAGAAGAAGGCCAATACCGCTGCCGACCGCAGTGCCAAGACCACGGTCAAGGCCCCGGTCGTTCTGGGCCAGGAGGCGGCCGAGATCCTCGGCTACGAGTTGAAGAGCAGCCTGGAGTCCAGTCACGAGTTCGCCGGCGCCGGCACCGCCGATCAAAGCAACGCGCTCACCGGCAACGTCACCGTCACCGTGGTGGAGGTGTTCTCCAACGGCAATCTTCGGGTGCAGGGCGAGAAGCGGGTGGGGCTCAACCAGGGCAACGAATACATCAAGCTGTCCGGCATCGTCCGTCCGGTGGACATCGACAGCGCCAACACGGTGGATTCCACCAAGGTGGCCGACGCCACCATGATTTACAACGGCGACGGCGTGCTGGCCGACGTCAACCGCATGGGATGGCTGCAGCGCTTCTTCACCAGCGTGCTGTTTCCCTTCTGAACCGAAAACGTAGGATGGGTTCGGCGCGCAACCGCCAAGCCCTTTCGGTTACAAGAGCACTCGGTGCGCGCCGTAACCCATCGACAAGGCGACATCAATCCCGGAGCGAGACCATGAACAGGCACCAAATCTTCCCGCGCATCGCACCGCTTATCGGTGCCGCCATCCTGGCCTTCTCCCCCGCCGCCCAGGCCGAACGCATCAAGGACATCGCCTCGGTGGCGGGGGTGCGCTCCAACCAGTTGGTGGGCTATGGTCTGGTGGTGGGATTGACCAACACCGGCGACAAGAACACCCGCTTCACCAGCCAGAACCTGCGCAACCTGATGCTGCAGCTGGGCACCAACTTCAACGTGCCGCCGGGCACCGACCTGAAGTCCAAGAACATCGCGGCGGTGAGCGTGACTGCCGACTTGCCGCCCTTCGCCAAGCCGGGCCAGGCCATCGACGTGACCGTGGCCTCCCTGGGCGATGCCAAGAGCCTGCGCGGCGGCAGCCTGATCATGACTCCCCTGAAAGGCGCCGACGGCCAGATTTATGCCGTCGCCCAGGGCAATCTGGTGGTCGGCGGGTTGAGCGCTTCCGGCCAGGACGGATCGAAGGTCACCGTCAACGTCCCCAGCGCCGGCCGCATTCCCAATGGTGCCACGGTGGAGCGCGAGGTGCCGACCGGCTTCAACCAGGGCGGCGCCCTGGTGCTCAACCTGCACACCCCGGACTTCTCCACCGCCCACGGCATGGCCGAGGCGATCAACAGCGCATACGGCGGCGGCACCGCGCGGGCCATCGACGCATCCTCGGTCCAGATCAGCGCGCCCAAGGACCCGTCGCAGCGGGTGTCCTTCACCGCCCTGGTGGAGAACCTCGACGTCATGCCCGGTGCCGCGCCCGCCAAGATCATCGTCAACTCGCGCACCGGCACCGTCGTGATCAGCGACCACGTTCGGGTCCAGCCGGCGGCGGTGACCCACGGCAACCTGTCGGTGACCATCACCGAAAGGCCCCAGGTGAGTCAGCCCAATGCCTTCTCGGCGGGACAGACCGCCGTCGTGCCCCGCTCCGACGTCAAGGTGAGCGAGGAGCCCAGTCGCATGTTCGTGTTCAAGCCGGGTGTCTCGCTCGATGAGATCGTCAAGGCGGTCAACCAGGTGGGGGCTGCCCCCAGCGACCTGGTGGCCATCCTGGAAGCCCTCAAGAGTGCCGGCTCGCTGCGGGCGGAACTCATCGTGATCTAGGAGAACCGTCATGATCAAGCAATCAGGGCCCAGCGACGTCTACACCGACTTCCGCGGCCTGGCCCAACTCAAGGGGCAGGCTCAGAAGAATTCGCCGGAAGCCTTGAAAAAGGTCTCCCGCCAGTTCGAATCGCTGTTCATCCAGATGGCCATGAAAAGCATGCGTCAGGCCACGATCAAGTCGGACCTGATGAATTCCAGCCAGACCGACACCTACCGCGAGATGTACGACCAGCAATTGGCGCTGGAACTGGGCAATCGATCCCGGCTGGGGCTGGCGGACATGATCGAGAAACAGATGGGCGGCGGCAAGAGCGGCGATGCGGCGTCTGCCGGCAAGAACCTCAACCAATACCGCAAGGAAGCCGGCCTGCCCATGCAGACCCTGGACAGTGGCTCCGCTGCCGCCGAGACCGGCAGCAAGCTGCAGGCGGTGCGGCGCCAGGTGTCCGAACTGGCGGAGTCCATTGGCCAGACGGTGCCGGCGGGCAAGCGGGGGGCATTCTCTTCGCCGGAAGAATTCGTTCGGGAACTGTGGCCCCACGCCAAGGCGGCCGGCGAGGAACTGGGGATCGATCCCAAGATGCTGCTGGCCCAGGCGGCGCTCGAATCCGGCTGGGGCAAGTCGGTGATGCGCACGTCCGACGGTGGCCACAGCCACAATTTGTTCGGCATCAAGGCCGACCGCTCATGGGTGGGCCGCAGTGTGGCGGCCCGCACCCTGGAAGTGGAGAACGGCGTGGCGGTGCGCAAGAATGCCGCATTCCGCGCCTACGACAACTACGGCGACAGCTTCCGCGACTACGTCGCCTTCCTTCGCAACAATCCCCGCTACGAAAAGGCACTGGCTCACACCGGTCGTCCGGAGCGCTTCATCGCCGGATTGCAGAAGGCCGGCTACGCCACCGATCCCAACTACGCCCGCAAGGTGATGTCGATCTATCGCGGCAACAGCGCCTTCGAGAATCTGGGGGTCGCCGACCATGCTTAAGCAATGGGCTGGGCGACCGATAACCATCATGGGTGGCTGCGACGGCGCCGCGGCGGAGCGGGAGTAAGCATCATGGGCATGGGAGTGTTGGACACGGCGGTTTCGGGATTGCTGGCTTTCCAGCAATCGCTGGCGACGACCAGCCACAACATCGCCAACGTCAACACCGAGGGCTACAGCCGCCAGCGCGCCGAAATGGCGACCCTGCCGGAGATGCAGATCGGCCAGTCCTACTTTGTCGGCAACGGGGTCAAAGTCGCCAGCATCGGGCGCATGTACGACAAGTTTCTGCTGAGCCAGCTCAATTCCAGCACGGCTGCGGCGGCCCACCTCAACGTCTACAACCAGATGACCAGCGAGGTGGACAACTTCATCGCCGACGCCGACGCCAGCCTGCCGGCAGGCATGCAGAAGTTCTTCTCCACGATCCACGACATGGTCAACGATCCGACCTCGATCACCGTGCGCCAGACCGTGCTGACCTCGGCTCGCACCCTGGTGGAGCGGTTCAACAGCATCAGCAGCCGGCTCGACGAAATCCGCAGCAAGACCGACCGGGCCATGCAGGACAGCATCGCCGAGATCAACGTGCTGACCTCCAACATCGCTTCCCTCAACCTGCGGGTGGTGGACGCCAGCCGGGCGGGCAGCGGCGCCGCTCCCAACGACTTGCTGGATCAGCGCGACCTGGCGGTTCGGAAGCTTGCGGAGCAGCTGGACATCCAGGTGATCGCGGACGAGCGCGGCAACTACAACGTGATGACCAGCTCCGGTCAGTCGCTGGTACTGGGGGAGGCGGCCAGCGAGCTGCTGCTGACCGATGCGCGCTTTCCCGGCGGCCCCAAGGAGGTCTTGATGAAAGCCAGCGGTTCGCAGGCCACCATCAACATCACCGACCAGGTGTCCGGCGGGGAGCTGGGCGGCTACCGGCAGTTCATCGACGACGTGCTCAATCCGGTGCAGAACGACCTCGGCCGGATCGCCATCGCCTTCGCTCATCAGTTCAACGAGCAGCTCCAGGCCGGCTTCGACCTCAACGGCAGCGCCGGCGTCGCCATGTTCAACGAGCCGCCGATGACGGTGATCCCCAGTACCGGAAACACCGGCTCGCTGACGGCGCCGCAGCCGGTTGCCATCAGCGATTATGCGGCGCTGACCGGCAGCGACTACCGCATCACCGTGGGAGCCGGCGGCACCGTGGTCAGCAACCTGAGGACCCAGCAGGTCAGCCAGTTCGCCCCGCCCGGCAACCTGCTGTTCAGCTTGGACGGAATCGATTACGACCTGACCGGCGCCGCGGTCGGAGACAGTTTTCTGCTCCAGCCCACCCGCAGCGTCGCATCCTCGCTGGAACTGGAGATGGACGTGATCAACGATGCGGCGCGCATCGCGGCCGCCGGCGGGGCCAGCGGCCCGGCGGTGGGCGACAACGCCAATGCTTTGTTGCTGGCGGATTTGCAGCTGGCCACCGGTTCCCTCAAGCAGGGCTCCTACCAGGACGCTTACAACGAGGTGGTGGGCCGGGTGGGGGTGTTGACCCAATCGTCGTCCACCGATGCCACGGCCCAGAAGAAGCTGCTGGAAGCGGTGGTGCAGCAGCGCGAAAACATTTCCGGCGTCAACCTGGATGAGGAAGCGGCCAATCTGATCAACTTCCAGCAGGCCTACCAGGCTTCCGCCCAGGTCATAGCGGTGGTCCGGACCACCTTCGATTCACTCATCGCCGCGGTGCAATAACCATGCGTATCCGAACCTCCACCATGGCCATGCAGGATCAAAGCGTCAGCGCCATGCTGGCCCAGCAGGTCCGCATTGCCAACACCCAGGAACAGCTCGCCACGGGGCTCAAGGTGGTGCGGCCCTCCGACAATCCGGCGGCGGCGGTCCGCTCGCTGATCCTGGACGAATCGGTCGAGCTGAAGGATCAGTACCAGGTCAACATCGGCATGGCACGGGGACGCCTGGCCCAGGAGGACGTGGTATTGGGCGGGGTGGTGGACGTGATGCAGCGCCTGCACGAACTGGGGGTGAGGGCACTCAACGGTTCACTGAACGCCAAGGACCGGCAGTCGATGGAAAGCGAAACCCGCGAACTGCTCAACGAGATCTCCAGTCTCTCCAACACTAAGACGTCCACCGGCGAGTACTTGTTCGCCGGCCTCAACTCGAAGACGGTGGCCTTTACCGGCAGCCCCGTTACCGGCGGCTACGTCTACGGCGGCGACAGCGGCCGGCGCAGCACCGCCATTGGCGAGGGTTACACCATCAACGACAACGACCCCGGCGATGCGGTGTTCACCGTGGCCGCACCGGCCGTTCCGGTCGGATTCCCGCCGGCGGCACCGGAAAACATCATGAACCTGGTGTTCCAGTTCGCCGAGCATCTGGCGGCGAACCAGCCCGATTCCTCCGATCTGGCCAACCTGCAGCTTTCGCTGGAACAGGTTTCCGCCCGGCGGACTTCGGTAGGCGCCCGGCTGGTAGCGCTGGACCAGCAGGAAGAACTGAACGCCAAGCTGACCACCGACGAGAAAGCCCTGCTCTCCAAGACCCGCGACCTCGATTACACCGAAGCCATCAGCCGCCTCAACCTGGAAACCACCGCCCTGGAAGCGGCCCAGCAGGCCTATTCCAAGGTTCAAAAACTGTCCTTGTTCAACTACCTCTGACCGGCCCGCACGGTGGATCCGCTCGCCGGAATCCTTGGAAGGACCGGCCGGCGTCCTGTGTGGAGGGCGAGAACCGCGGCAGCCCCGGTCTGCCGGGCTTGCTGAATGCTCGCCCTTGCCGATCGGTCCGCCAGCGCCGCCCGATCGGAGGCGCATCCCTGCGCCTTCGGGCCGTCGCCCGCGCCCGGCATGTCGACGAGCGCATTCCTGCTGCAGCACCGCCGATCTTCCGATGGTATTGCACGAATCTCCGAGGGCAACCGTCTCAGTCGGACGAGGTCCTTTGCGGCGTTACCTTGAACTGGCTGACGATCTGCGGGGTGCGCGCGGCGATGCCCGCCAGATCGGCTGCGATGTCGGCCGCCGTGTAGGCGGGGATGCCGTAGGTCGTCACCACCAGTTCCTGACTCTCCTTGGCGATTTCGAACTCGGTCCAGCCGTAGCTGTGGGTCGCCATGTAGTCGCCGACCAAAAGCTGTGCCGCGGAGGTGTTCTCGATGCCCACCGGATCGTAACCCAGCGGAGCCAGCGCACCGTTGACGACGGCCTTGAGGAAGTCGTCCTTGTCGTTCGGCACGCTGTCGGCGTCGTTAGCCACCGGCAGGCTGCCGTAGAAAGCCAGTTCCGCCGGCGAAATCAGCCCGGCCGCTGCGCCCAGTTGCGCGACGGTGGGACCGAACGGCGCGTCGTAAGCCACGGCACCGGTGCTGATCTCGAAGGTGTTGGTCGAAATCTGCGCGGTGAACGGAGCGAGCTGATAGGTCAGATTGTTGACCAGGGTTCCATGGATGTCGGCCGTGACGAACACGACGTTGTCGATGCGGCTGTCGGCGATGAACTTCAGGATCTCGGTCCGTTCGGCGGCATAGCCTTCGAAGCGGTCGGCAGCGCCGAAGATGCCCAGATTCTGTATCGGCTCCGGCACCATGATGAACTTCCAGGTGATCTTCCTGTGGTGCGCCTTCAGCAGATCGGCTTTCAACTCCTCCACCTGCCGGCGGCCCAGCAGGGTTCGGGTCGGGTCGAACGCCGCGGCCAGGAATTGACCGACCGACAGCGGGTTGCCCGGATCGGCGCCGGGCAGTTCATCGTCGCGGAACGAACGGGCATCCAGCACGAACAGCGCGGCGTCGCTGCCGAAATTCTGGCTGCGATAAAGCTTGATTTCCCCGGCGCTGCGCGCTTCTCCCCCAGCCGGATAGTAGCGCGGCCGGATCGGGTTGTAGTCCTGGAACGCGCGCAAGGCGTTGTCGTACAGGGTGCTGTCGCTGATCGGCGTGCCGGCCGGATCGGCGGCAAACCGCGGATCGGTGGAGACGTCCGCGGCTCCGGCAAAATCGTTGGTGACTTCGTGATCGTCGATGGTGGCGAAGACCGCGGTGGATGCCCTCAGATCGCCGAGGGCATTGAGGCCGCCCAGTTCGCCGTACACTTCGGCGTGCTTGCCGCGAAACTCCGCAAGAGTCTGCGCCTGTTGCTGGCCGCCGTTCGCCGCCGAGGGGACGTCGCCGTAGATGGTGTCGCCGAGGGCCACGAAAAAGTCGAGACTGCGGTCGTCGGCATTTTGCACGGCCGGGTAGGGCAACAGTTCACCGCGCCAGTCCCCCGAGACGCCGAACCGCAGGCCTCTCCGGTGGCCCAGTGCCGTCGGCGTCCTGAAGCTGCCGGTTGCGGATGCGCCGGTACCGTCGGTGACGCGATAGTAGTAGGTGGTGGCGGGCGACAGTTCGGTCAGGGTCCACTTGGCCGGAACCAGCGGGTCGGTGACGGTAAAGCTTCGGCGGGCGACGACTCGCTGGAAACGCCGGTCGGCCGCGCACTGGAAGCTCAGCCGGCCGGCGCTGTCGGTCCGGCCCCACAGCACAGCGGAGGTCTGGGTCACATCGCCGGCGGCAATGCCATTCGGCAGCGCAGCGTGTGCAACGGGTCCGATTCCGGCCATTGCGGCCAGGACCGCAAGTCGCAGGATTGCATTCTTCATGGAGGACTCTCCAATACGGGGGTGATGAATTCTTGCCGGGAGCGCTGTGGCGGGGCTCCCGGTCGTCGCCACGGCACTTTGCGCAGGCGACAGGGTACGGAGGGGAAATGAAAAACCGGTGACAGTGCCGACGTTGCCGCCAGCCGGTACGGACTCCCAAGCTGGCGGACGGGAGCAGTGCGTGAGAACTCGGTGGTGGGATGCGGTCCATCGTACGCGCGCCAAACCGGTCTATCGTCGAAAATGTCCGCCGATTTGCTCCCCCCTTCGGATGCGGGCAGTCGGGTTCATAATCGATTCAGTTCGGATATCGTCAGGATGCCTGTTGGCAGTCTGGACCCATGCGGCCAATACCATTCCAGCGTTGGGGGCGGAAGATATTCGGTGTGTATCCCGTAACTGAATTATGGTTAATAAGTCCTTAGTCAGGACTCGGTGTGCCGAGTATTGCATGTCATAAAGAGTTCATATATTTCGGGTAATGTTTGAATCCGATGGACAACCGAACCCATCGATTGTTGTTGGTGCGTCAGACACAGGCTTAAACTACGCGCTATCGATCTTGTTAACCCTACATTTGACGCATTCTATGTGGTGATTTTCGAATACTCATTCAATAGGGGGATGCTCGACATGACGCAAGAAACCGAAAAAGATAACTTCTGGGTGTATATTGGTGGTGTCATCTTTCTGGCAGTAGCGCTGGTTGTCGTTTTCAAGAGCCAGAAAGCCGCGCTGGAACCGGGTGTTGGCGACGCCTCTGCTCAGGCTGAATCTAAAGCAGAAGTGGACAAGGCCTTGGCCAGAATTCACTCACAAAAATAATACCGATAACGTCCTCGTACGGGATTTTAGAAAAGTATTTTTCTCGTCTCTTTGCCTTCTCATTGCCGGAGGAGAAATCCAACGGCAATTTTTTTGCCGGATGGTTTCCGGTTCGGGGTGTTGATGCAGCGATGCCTTCTGATGCAGGGGGTATTGGGGTAACGCTGCTCTTTGAGCAGGACCGAGATGATCCGCACCGTCGCATCGGCCGGGCCGGTGGGCCGGTGGGCTGGAAGGCATGGACCGCGTCTTGCCCGTTCTCGGCTAGACTCCATGCGGTCATTGGCCCGACGGGACAACTTCATGCCGGCCGAATCCAGTTCGGATACCCCCCTGATTCAAAGCTTGCTGCGTCCGGAATGCTATCGGCATCCGGTCGATCGTGTGCGGCTCAGAGAAACCCATATTTCCTGGATTTTTCTGACCGGTGCCTACGCTTACAAGGTCAAAAAACCCGTCGATTTCGGCTTTTTGAATTTTTCGACGCTGGAGATGCGGTTGCATTACTGTGAGGAGGAGGTGCGGCTGAATCGGCGTCTGGCGGCCTCGCTTTACATCGATGTGGTGCCCATCACGGGCGCTTTGGAAACACCGAAAGTTGGGGGCCAGGGAGTGCCCATGGAATACGCGGTCCGGATGTACGAGTTCTCGGATGCCGATCTGGCTTCGGTCATGGCCCAGAGCGGTGGACTGACGGAACAACATCTGGACGATTTGGCGCTGTGCATGGCCCGGTTCCATCAGCAGATTCCCCGAAGTTGCAGGGCGCATCGGCGCGGCGGCAGCGCCTGCGCGAAGCAGGCAGTCGAGGAAAACTTCGGTTTGCTCAAGGAGCGCTGTATGGACTCGGCCGTGCTGGAGCAACTCGGGCAGATCGAATCTTGGATGGATGTCCAATTCAACGAAGATGCTGCCTTGATGGACCGGCGCAGTGAGGGTGGATCCGTCCGGGAGTGCCACGGCGATCTGCATTTGGGAAATCTGGTCCTGCTGGCCGGCCGGCTGACTCCTTTCGATTGCATCGAATTCAGCGAAGAACTGCGCTGGGTCGATGTCATGAGCGAGATCGCCTTCTTGGTCATGGACCTGGAAATCCACGGACTGAGCCATTTGGGCTGGCGATTTCTCAATCGCTATCTCGAGGCGACCGGAGATTACGGCGGCTTGCCGCTGTTACGGTATTTCCTGGTCTACCGCGCGTTGGTGCGGGCCAAGATCGCCCTGCTCAGCGCAGCGAGCAGGATCAGCGAAGCCGAAGGGGACAGGCAGTTTCGGCGCTACGTTGAATATGGATCGCGGGTGATCCGTGATCAGGCGCCGGTCCTGATGATCATGCACGGCTATTCGGGTAGCGGAAAATCGCTGTTGGCGGGCTTGATTTCCGAAGGGTTGCCGGCCATCCGGCTGCGGTCCGACGTGGAGCGGAAACGGATCGGCCCGGCGGCCGGGAGCCCGGCTGAACGCTATGGTCCGGACCAGACCCGGGCGACCTACGACCACCTGCGGCAGCTTGCCGTGACCTTGCTGAAGGCGGGATTTTCGGTCGTGGTGGATGCCACCTTCCTGGCGCAACCGTATCGGGAACGGATGAAGGAAACAGCGGCTGGTCTCGGGGTCTCTTTCCTGATCGTCGACGTGCAAACCCCGGTAGCCATCATGCGCCGGCGTATCGAGACACGCTGCTCCATCCGGTCGGACCCCTCGGAAGCGGACCTCCGGGTGCTCGAACGGCAATTGCAGACCCATGAGCCACTCAGTCAGGAAGAGGTTGCCGACACCTGGGCCGTCTCCGGCGATTCCCCCTTCGATCGCCAGTCCCTGATCTCCGGAGTTCGCCTCCGCCTTGGTGGAAACCGAGCGAGTGGCGGTTAATTCAAGCCGAGCCGTTCTCCGCGGTAGCTGCCGTCCATCACCCGGTTGACCCAATCGGCATGGGTGAGATACCACTGGACCGTCTTGCACAGTCCGGAATCGAAACTCTCCTTCGGCTCCCAGCCCAGTTCCGTCTTGATCTTGGTGGCATCGATGGCATAACGCAGGTCGTGGCCGGGACGGTCGGCCACAAAGGTGACCAGTTGCTGGTGGGGGCGATGGGGCGAACTCGGGCAAAGCTCGTCGAGCAACCGGCACAAGGTTTGGACCACCTCCAGATTGGTGCGCTCGCTGTTGCCCCCGATGTTGTAGGTCTCGCCCGGCCGCCCCCGCTCCAGCACGGTTTCGATGGCCGAGCAGTGGTCTTCCACATAGAGCCAGTCGCGCACATTGGTGCCCTGGCCATAGATCGGCAAGGCCTTGCCGGCGAGGGCGTGCTGTATCATCAGGGGGATCAGCTTCTCCGGAAACTGGTACGGCCCATAGTTGTTGGAGCAGTTGGTGGTCAGCGTCGGCAGGCCATAGGTGTGGAAATAGGCGCGCACCAGATGATCCGACCCAGCCTTGGTCGCCGAATAGGGCGAGTTGGGCTGGTAGGGGGTGGTTTCGGTGAACTTGCCGGTAGGGCCTAGAGTGCCGTAGACCTCGTCGGTGGAAACGTGCAGAAAGCGGAATCTCGCGGCTGCCTCCGATGCGAGGGTGCGCCAGTAATGGCGCGCCGATTCCAGCAACTGGGCGGTACCGACCACGTTGGTCTGGACGAAGGCGTCGGGGGAGTCGATGCTGCGGTCCACATGGCTTTCCGCGGCGAAATTGACGATGGCTTCCGGCTGGTAGCGGGACAGCAGGTAATCCACCAGGGCGCGGTCACCGATCGAGCCCAGCACGAAGTCGTGGCGCGGATTGTCCTTGACGCTTTCCAGGGTATCGAGATTGCCCGCGTAGGTCAGGGCGTCGAGGTTGATGATGTGAATGTCGCTTTGCTGCATCTGGCGCAGCACGAAATTGCCGCCGATAAAACCGGCGCCGCCGGTTACCAGCCAGGTTCTTGTTGTGGTCATCTTATTGGGGTCCAGCTTTGCGTTGCATCATGCCTTTGGAGGGATTGTATCCGACGATGGCCGCCGTCAAGAACAGCATCAGCGCGACCGCGACGTAAATCGCCGGATAGGCGGCGAACTGTCCGTAGAGGGCGAAACGGACGAGCTCGACGGCCTGGGAGAAAGGATTGTACTGCGCCAGCCGGTACAGCAACTCGCTGGACTCCTGAATCTTCCAGGCCGGGTACAGGGCCGTTGACAGGAAGAACATGGGGAAGATGACGAAGTTCATCACTCCGGCAAAGTTCTCCAATTGCTTGATGAAGGAGGACAGCAGCAGACCCAAAGATCCCAGCATCAGGCCGGTCAGCAGCAGGGCCGGGACCAGCCCTAGATAGCCCTCCGGCGGTGCCTGGATCCCGTAGAGCCAGGCGACGGCCAGAAAGGCATAGGCCTGCGCCACCGATACCAAGGTGCCGGCCAGCAGCTTGCAAACCAGCAGAAACCAGCGGGGCAGGGGGCTCACCAGCAGGATGCGCATGCTGCCCATCTCGCGGTCGTAGACCATGGACAACGAACTTTGCATGCCGTTGAACAGCTGGATCATGGCCACCAGGCCGGGGGTGATGTAGACCTCGTAGAGGATGTAGGTCTCGTAGGGGGGGATGATGGCCACTCCCAAGGTGGAGCGGAATCCGGCGGCGAAGATGAACAGCCACAGCAACGGGCGCACCAGGGCGGAGATGAAGCGCTCCCGTTGATGGACGAAACGGAACAGCTCCCGGGTGATGATGCCATGGAGGGCACGCAGATAATGGAACAGGCTCATGACCCCGCTCCCGTCAGCCGGGCAAAGGCTTCGCCGATGCTGGCCGCGCCCGTTTGCGTGAGAATTTCGTCGACGCCGCCCGAGGCTCTCACCTTGCCCTGGTGCAGAACGATGAGCCGGTCGCCGGCCGCGATCTCGTCGATCAAATGGCTGGCCCACAGCACCGCGATGTGCTGCTCGGCGGCGAGAGCGTGCACGTAATCGACGATCGCCTTGCGGCTGGGAACGTCCAGGCCGACGGTTGGTTCATCCAGCAACAGGACATCGGGTCCGTGCAGCAGGGCGCGGGCGATCTCCACCCGACGCCGGTGGCCGCCGTTGAGGCTGCGGACCGTTTCGTGGCGATGCTCGTACATGTTCTGGCGGCGCAGTTCCTGCTCGATGCGGGCATCGGCGAGCCGCCGCGGCATGCCGTGCAGGGACGCGTGATAGCGCAGGTTCTGGCGGACGGTCAGGTCCAGGTCCAGGGTCGGTTGCTGGAACACCACGCCCAGTCGGGCCAGGGCACGGCTCGATTGGCGCTTGACGTCCCAGCCGGAAATCTCGATGAGGCCTTCACGGCTGTCGTACAACCGGGTGATCAGCGAGAACAGGGTGGTCTTGCCGGCGCCGTTGGGCCCCAGCAGGATGGCGCACTGGCCGGGAGTGACGGCAAAACTGACGCCATCCAGGGCCAGCCGCTTGCCGTAGGCGAACGACAGATTGCCCACCATCAGGGCGGGTGCGGCGGGCGTCATGGTTTGACGGTAACGCCCCAGGGGTACTGGCCCACCGCGACCGACTTGGTGACCTTGCGGTTTTCCAGGTCGATGATGGAGATGTCGTTGCTGAGGCCGTTGGTGGTATAGAGGCGTTTGTAGTCGGGGGAGAATTCCAGATTCCAGACCCGCTGGCCGACCAGCCAATAATCCTGTACTTCCAGGGTCTTGGCATCCACCACCGCGATCCGGTTGGCCGGCCCCAATGCCACATAGGCATAGCGGCGTTGCGGGTCGATCTTGATGCCCACCGGCTGGATCTTCTCCTGGGTGACGCCGGGGATCTTGAATCCGATGCTCTTGACAGGCTGGCGGCTGGCGGCGTCGATCACGGTGACGCTGCCGGCGATCTCCGAACTGACCCACAACTGCTGGCTGTCGGCAGTGAAGGTGGCGTAACGGGGGCGTGGGTCCACCAGGGTGTTGTCGGCGATGGCCAGACTGTGGCGCTCGATCCAGTGGGCCATGTTGGTGGTCTCGCTGGTACTGACGACCCAGCGGCCGTCGGGGCTGACCGCGATGCCTTCCGGTTCCACCCCCACCGGTATTCGCTTGACCGCCTTCTTTTGGGCGATGTCGATGACCGTCACCCGGTTGTCGTCCTCGTTGGAAACAAACATCGTGGCGCCTTCGGGGTCGAGGGCGAAGGTTTCCGGATCGTCGTCGGAGGGCAGCTTGCCGACGATCTTGAGGCTGGCGGCATCGATGACCTGGATGGTGTTGCTGTCGCTGGCCGCCACATAGAGCAGCTTGGCGTCCTTGCTCAGCGCGATGCCGCGGGGGCGCTTGCCGATCTTGACGGTCTTGACGAGCTTGCCGGACGCCCCGTCGACTACCGCCAGGGCGTTGTCCTTCTCCAGGGTCACATAAAGCGTGTCGGCCCTTGCCGGGAGGGCGAACCAGGCGGCCAGCAGCAGCGGCGAGAGTACTAGGGGACGAAATCTGGTCATGGGGGCGTCAATGGGGTGACTTGCAGAGGGTTTCGGGCTGGTCGTATCCGAGGGTGTCCAGCTCGTTCCTGGGATGGAGAAAGCCTTCGATGGGGGCGACCGCCACCAGCGAGCGCTCGGCCGCCAGCAGTACCGGTTGCCGCAACTGCCCGTCCCAGCGCCGGAAAGACAGCGGCACGCCCTTGAATCCCGCCAAGGCGAAAGCGTCGCTCAAAAGGTATTCGCGGATCCGTCCGAAATCGACCGACTTGGTGCGCGCCGCCGCCTCGCCGATCGCCCGGACCGCAAGCCAGGCGGCGTAGTCGGTTTCGGTCATCCAGCGTTTGGCTTGTTCGCGAAAGCGGCTTTGCAACTGGATCGCGCCCCAGTGTTCGAGGGTCGGATGCCAGGCGGTGGGGACCAACCCCTGGGTTCCGGCCACGGGCCGCGGCGACCAGGTGCGGTAGGACAGCAAGTCGCCGAAGTTGCCGTTCTCGTCGGCGACGACCATGACGTCGTAATCGCTGCCCTGGGAGAATACCGGCACCTCCGATTCCGGCGTGCGGCGTTCGTCGAAGCGATGCTCCCAGGGCTTTTCCTCGACGATCTTCAGGCCGAAACGCGGCGCCGCGCGCTTGACCGCTACGGCGTACAGCGCGTCTTGCGGGGTCGTTCCGGCTGCGAGAAACAGCTTCGTCCAGCGCTTCTTCGCCAAATACTGGGCCAGGGCATCGGCCCGCATGGCCCGGCTCGGGACCAGGTGCAGCAGGTTCGGGGCACAGCGTCCCCCGCGCAGTTCGTCGGCGCTGTCGGCCACGTTGTAGAGCAGTGTGTCGGCGGCTTCCGGGAGTGCCGCAAGCGCTGCCGCAGCTTCCGTCGGCAGATCGATCAGGATGTGGCGCAAACCGTCCGCACGCAGCGCCTTGAAGGCCGCGGCCGGATCGCCGTCCGCGCCGATCACGGTTTCCTTGAGCTCGAATTGCTGCAGCGTGAACGCACCGGTGGTGTTGTCATCGGCGATGCCCAACCGTGCCCCCTGCACTCCGGCATCGGTGGCAGTGGACAGGAACGAGGCTAGCGGCGGGAGATATTCCCGTTGTTGCGCCAGATAACCGATGGCCAGTTTGTCCCCTGCCGGAGCGGCCGGTTTCGCCGGTTCGGCGCGGGGCGGGGCGGCTTTCTTGGCGGCGGCCGCGACATCCGCCCCATCCAGCACAAAGGCCAGCAACAGCGGAGAAACCAGCTGACGGATCAATGGGTTCATCGGTACGCAGGGGAAGGCGGTCGCTACGGTTGGCTGATCGATTGGGTGAGATGGGACGCCGGCTTGCGGCAAGAATACCCGAACCACAGCGCTGAACGCGAGGTTGTCAGGAGGGGGCCGGGAACACGGGCCGGCCGGCCGCGGACTAATCTTATAAAATCCCTGGGAAATGTCCACCCCCTTAAGCCAAGAGGTATGTTATGGACGTGATCGAGCGCATCAAACACCAGCTCAACAGCAATCCGGTGGTTCTCTACATGAAGGGAACTCCGGATTTTCCCCAGTGCGGCTTCTCTGCCCGAGCGGTGCAAGTGCTGCAGCACTGCGGCACCGAATTCGCCTATGTGAACATTTTTGAGGACGCTGAGATTCGGGAGGCCTTGAAAACCTATTCCAACTGGCCCACCTATCCGCAGCTGTTCGTCAACGGCGACTTGGTCGGCGGTTGCGACATCATGATGGAGATGGTGCAGGACGGCTCGCTGCAGCAACTGTTGCAGGACGCGGCAGGGGCGCCGGCGGGAGGGGCGGCTTAGTCCGCCAGTTCGCAGACCTCGGTACGGCTGAGTTCGTGCCAGCGGTTGACGATGGTGCAAAAGAGTTTGGCGGTCTGCTCGGCGTCGTATTTGGCCGAGTGGGCCTCGCCGTTGTCCCAGCCCAATCCGGCCGCCTGGACCGCCTTGGCCAGCACCGTCTGGCCATAAACCAGCCCGCTCAGGGTCGCGGTATCGAAGGTGCTGAAGGGATGGAAGGGATTTTTCTTGATGCCGCTACGGTTCACCGCGGCGTTGAGAAAGCCGATGTCAAAAGCGGGATTGTGGCCCACCAAAATGGCCCGGGTGCAGCCGTTGCGTTTGATGGCCGAGCGGATCGGCGTGAAAATCTTGGTCAGAGCTTCCCTTTCGTCGACGGCGAAGCGGAACGGATGGTAGGGGTCGATCTTGTTGAAGGCCAGGGCGGATTCATCGAGCTTCGAACCCGGGAAAGGGATCACGTGGCTGGAGTGGCATTCTTCGATGCTGAGCCGGCCCGATTCGTCCATGGCCGGGATGACCGCCGCGATTTCCAGGAGGGCGTTCTTGTGGGGATCGAAACCGGCGGTCTCGATGTCCACGACCACCGGCAGGTAGCCGCGGAAGCGGCGGGCGAAAAGCGGTTTGGGTTGCGTCATGTCGCTGGATGAGCGGTTTTGCTCGACGGCATCGGTTGCGGCCATTAAAATTGCGCGCCGTCTAATCGCGGCGCCGCCGCACGGGTCGAAGCTTATGGGGTTTTATGCTATGTTCTTGAGCACCAGTTCTGCCCCATTCTGACCGACCTCTCGAGGAAATCAAGCGGGAATTCGAAAAATGAAGAAAGCCAATAACACGCACCAGCTGCCTCTTGCCATCCTCATCGGGCTGGGGCTGGCGCTCTCCGGATGCGCGAGCACTCCAAAGACCGATCCCCGCGATCCCTGGGAGGGATGGAACCGCAACGTGCAAGGATTCAACGACAAATTGGACGATTACGTCATGAAGCCGGTGGCCAAGGGCTACCAGTGGATCACCCCGAGCTTCGTGGATCGGGGCGTCACCAATTTCTTCAGCAACATCGATGACATCAACGTGGTGATCAACGATTTGTTGCAGGCCAAGTTCACCCAGACGGGAGCCGACACCGGCCGTTTGCTGCTGAACAGCACGCTCGGCATCGGTGGCTTCGTCGACGTGGCCAGCATGCTGGACATCCCCAAGCACAACGAAGACCTGGATCAGACCTTGGGCATTTGGGGAGTTCCTTCCGGCCCCTATGTGGTGATGCCCTTCATAGGCCCGAGCACGCCGCGCGGGCTCGTGGGAGCGGCCGGAGATACCGCCGCCAATCCCATCAACTGGATCAACCCGGCGGCGATTCCTTACGGGGCAGGTGTCGTCAAGACGGTGGACATGCGGGCGGACTTGCTGAGCGCCACCAAGATTGCCGACGAAGCCTCGGTGGATCGCTACGAATTCATCCGCAACGCCTATTTCCAGCAGCGCAACTACCAGGTGTTCGACGGCAACCCGCCGATGCCGGAGGAAATGGAACAGGAGCTCGATCTGGAACTGGGTGGCGGTTCCGGCAAATAGAGCCAGACGGCGCGGCTTCGAAAAGCCCGCGGCCATCGTAGATGGCCGCGGGCTTTTTTGCGCGCGGTTAAGGAGTCCATCCCTGATCTGCAGTACTCCACTTGTCTCCCTGCTCGCTTCGTCCTTGGCCTTCATGGGGAATTGCTCCCCGCTTTTTGACATCCCGCCCGGCTTACGCGATGCTCGGCTTCCCATTCGTTAGAGCCCTGCAGGAGGTATCCCATGGCCATACAAGTTGGCGACACCTTGCCGGACGGCAAGCTGACCGAGTGCACCGAGTTCGACGCCGGTACCGGTTGCCCCATGAATCCGCAGCCCGTCGACGTGGGCGAAGCCGTCAAGGGCAAGAAGATCGTGCTGTTCGCGGTGCCGGGCGCTTTCACCCCCACCTGTTCCATGAAGCACTTGCCCGGTTTCGTCGACAACTACGACCAGGTGAAAGCCAAGGGCGTGGACGAGATCTGGTGTTTGGCGGTCAACGACGGTTTCGTCATGGCGGCCTGGGGCCGCGACCAGAAGGCCTTCGGCAAGGTGCGCATGATGGCCGATGGCAGCGCAGCCTACGTCAAGGCGCTGGGCCTGGAGCGCGATCTCACCCCCAACGGCATGGGGGTGCGCAGTCTGCGCTTCGCCATGATCGTCGATGACGGCGTGGTACGCTACCTGGGGGTGGAAGGTCCCGGCAAGTTCGAGGTGTCCAATGTGGAGGCGGTGCTGGAACGGCTGTAGTGTCGCGCTGCGGCGACGGCTTCCGGGCGAGGCCCGACCGCCCGGATACCCAGCTGCGGCGCGGGCGAGCAGCGGGTGTTGGTTGATAGGCCACCGGAGCCTGGGGCATAATTTCGGTTCTCCTTAGCCCTGAGCAGGTTAATTCATGCAAACCACCATGTTGAAAGCCAAATTACACAGGGCTCGTGTAACGCACTCGGAACTCGAATACGAGGGTTCCTGTGCGATCGACGGCATTCTATTGGACCGTGCGGGGATCAGGGAGTACGAGCAAATCCACATTTACAACGTGAACAACGGCCAGCGCTTCACCACCTATGCCATCCGCGCGGCGGACGGTTCCGGCGTGGTGTCGGTGAATGGAGCGGCGGCGCGTTTGGCGGCGGCCAACGACATCGTCATCATCTGCGCCTACGCCGTGCTCAACCAGAACGAGCTGCTCAATTATCACCCCACCCTGGTCTATGTGAACGAATCGAACCAGATCGTGCGTATCGGCCACAGCATACCGGTGCAGGCGGCCTGACCGCCTCCCGCCGGCAGGCGCTACGCCAGCCCCGGCCTTCGGACCGGGGTTTCGTGTCCGGCCGGCGGCAGGGTTGACAACAGTGGGTTGCGGATCGAAGCTGGCGGCCCGTCACCCGAGGAGGCCGCCGTGAGCGAACCCACCGATGTCGTCTTCAGCCCGGAGCAGATCGAGCAGCGCCTGAAGGCGGAGCTGCCCCTCTGGTACTACGAGAACGGCTGGATACGGCGCAAGTACCGCACCGCCGGCTGGAAGTCGACCCTGATGGTGGTCAACACCGTGGGTCATCTGGCGGAAGTTGCCTGGCACCACCCCGACCTCACGGTGTCCTACGCCTTCGTCATCGTCAAGCTGGTGACCCACAGCGCCAAGGGGGTGACGGAGAAGGACTTCCGGCTGGCGCGCAAGATCGAGGACGTGCTGCTGTGGGACGCGGCGGGTGAAAGCGGCGGGGTGTTCAGCGGGACCCCGGACGATCCGCGGCTGAAATACCTCAAGAAAGACTGAGGTGCGGCGGGTCAGCCGGACTCAATAGGCGTGCACGGAAAACACATGGGCGCCGGCGGCCAGCAGCAGTATCGCCGCCAGCAGCAGGTGGGCCAGCCGCCAGAGTCCGTACAGCCGCCGGTAGACCCGGAATTCCGCGAGTGCCGCAAGGGCATTCAGATAGGCGTTGATCGCCCCGCCGGTCTTGGCCAACCGCCGCTTCAGCCGGTCCGAACTCCAATCCTCCGCCGCCGCCTGGGATTCCAGCACGTCCCGCAAGAACTTCATGCTGCGCTGGCGCAGTGTGTCGACCCGTTCGCGCAATCCCTTCAGCCGGCGTGAAGGTCCGCCCAGCTCCTGGGCCTCCAACTGGCGCAGATGATGCAGCAGGGCCGGACTGATGGCCAGGGAGGACTGAATGGAAGCCAGCGCGGCGTCGAAGGAGGTCTGGAAATAAGCCAAATCCCGTTGCTTGCCGTCGCTCAAGGCGGCCAGTTTTTCCGTCAGGCCGCGTCCACACCAGGCACTGGCGACACTGAGCAACACCGTCGCCAGTGCCAGCGCGGAGGCCGGCATGCCCCAGTGAAAATTGCCGTGATAAAGCACCAGGACCGGCGCCGCCAAGCCCAGCACCGCCGCCATGCGGTAGCGCAGGCCGCCTGTCACGGCCGCGCGCCGCGTCACCGCGAACGGCAGGGACACCAGCAGCAAAGCCAAGCCCGCAATGCCCAAGCCATAGCCGAGGCCTTCCCCAGCGACCAGCGGTGTCTGTTCCCGCAATGCCCAGCCGGCACACAGCGCGGTCAGCAGGAGCAGGCCCAGAGCGGCCTTCGCCAGCTTGGCCGGGAGCTTTGCCGGAGCAGGCTCGCCATCGTCGTAGAAGTCGATCAGGTCGGAATTCACAGGCTGGTCCCCACGGCGGGCAATTGGAGTCGATGCACCCATCTTAATGGCAAAGCGGGGGAGGTGAAACCGGATCGGGAAAATCGCCGGAAACGGGAGGCCGAGCGTTGCGATCACCTGGGACCTGGCCGGAAACGACTTCCCGAATGACTCGGCTGCAAGGGGTAGCCCGCGACCGGCCGCGTTTGATCGCGGGCTACAGTCCCTACCCCCGACTTGATTCCGGAGGAGGGAGTCGTGAGCTTGGGCTGAATGCAATGACGCCCAACGTTTTGATTTCGTTGGGTTACGCTGCGCTAACCCGACCTGCGTTCTTGCCATTACGACAAACTCCGGAGGGAGGGGAGATCTCTGTCTCAGCCGGCTTTGAGGGCTTCCTGCTGGTGTTCCATGAGGTTCCGGATGCCTGTATTGGCCAGTTCCAGCATGGCGTCCAGTTCCTCGCGGCGGAAGGCGTGGCCTTCGGCGGTGCCCTGCAGCTCCACGTAGGCGCCGGCATCGTTCATCACCACGTTCATGTCGGTTTCGGCGTCGGAATCTTCCCGATAATCCAGGTCCAATACCGGCACGCCCTTGTAGATGCCGACCGACACCGAGGCGATCTGGCCGTGGATCGGGTTGTTCTTCAGCTTGCGCTGCTGCTGCAGCTTGCGGACCGCCAGGCACAGGGCCACGTAGCCGCCGGTGATGGAGGCGGTGCGGGTGCCGCCGTCGGCCTGGATGACGTCGCAGTCGATGGTGAGCGTGCGCTCGCCCAGTGCCTCCAGATTCAGCGCGGCACGCAGGGAACGGCCGATGAGGCGCTGGATTTCCATGGTGCGGCCGGCCTGCTTGCCCTTGGAGGCCTCGCGGCTCATGCGCTCGTGGGTGGAGCGCGGCAGCATGCCGTATTCGGCGGTGATCCAGCCGCTGCCCTTGCCCTTGAGGAAGGGCGGCACGCGGTCTTCCACGCTGGCGGTGCAGATGACCCGGGTATCGCCGAATTCCACCAGTACCGATCCTTCCGCATGCTTGGTGTAGTCGCAGGTCAGTACAATATTCCGTAATTGATCGGGGTTGCGTCCGCTGGGTCTCATCGACAGGCTCACGGTAGAACGAGGGGGGCGCAGTATACCCGATTCCTCTATTTCGGATTTCGGAAACGCATGATGGGCAAAATGATCAAACGCGGGCTGGCGCTGGTGCTGGCCCTGGTGCTCGGAGTCGCCGGGTGGGGGGCTTGCCGGCTGATCGGCTCCGCGCCTCCGCTGGATGGAGAACTGGCGCTGACGGGATTGTCCGCGGAGGTGGCGGTGGAAGCGGACGAACTGGGCGTACCCAGCATCCGCGCCGCCAACCGGGACGACGCCCTGACGGCGTTGGGCATGCTGCACGCCCGCGACCGCCTGTTCCAGCTGGAACTGATGCGGCGCAAGGGCGCCGGGCGGCTGGCCGAGGTATTCGGCGCCGGAGCACTGCCGCTCGACCGGCAGCAGCGCGGCTACCGGTTCGAGGCGGCGGCCGGCGCCATCGTGGCGGCGCTGCCGGAGGATCAGCGCAAGGCCTTGACGGCCTATGTCAACGGAGTCAACGGCTGGCTCGCCCTGGGCCGGCCGCTGCCGCCCGAGTTCATCGCCCTCGGTGTCGAGCCGGAGCCCTGGCGGCCGGAGGACAGCATCCTGGTGGCCCTGGGCATGTTCCAGACCCTCAACAGCCAGGAGCAGGACGAGCGCATGCTGACGGTGATGGAGCAGGCCTTGCCGGCAGAGTTGGTGAAGTTTCTGACCCCGGACACGGATTCCTACGCCACGGTGCTGGTGGGCGGGGAGAACTCGCGCCGGCCGGCTACCGAGATACCGGTGGACGCCTGGGCCAGCCTCGGTTCTTCGGCGACGGTGGTGGCCGGCGGCGTCGACGCCCTCAACAGCGTGGCCGGTTCCAACAACTGGGCGGTGAGCGGCGCCCGCAGCCGCGACGGCCGCGCCATGGTGGCCAACGACATGCACTTGAATCTCGGCGTACCCAACATCTGGTACCGGGCACAATGGCGTTACGGAACGGTGAGCGTGGCCGGCCTGACCCTGCCGGGCCTGCCCTTGCTGGTGACCGGCAGCAACGGCCACGTGGCCTGGGGCTACACCAATGTCGATGCCGACGTGCTGGATCTGGTGGAACTGGAGATCGACCCGCAGCACCCCAACCGCTACCGGACTCCGGATGGCTGGCGGGAGTTCGAGCAGCATGCGGAAGTCATCAAGGTCAAGGACGGCGACGACGAGCTGCTGCCGGTCCGCGCCACCCTGTGGGGGCCGGTGTCGCCCACGCCCCTGCTGGGGAAACCGGTGGCGGTGCGCTGGACCGCCCTGGATGCCGGCGCGGTCGACCTGGGGCTGCTGGGCTTGCTGGAGACCGCCACCCTGGAAGACAGCATGGCGGTGATGAACCGTTCCGGCGGCCCCAACCAGAACGCCGCCCTGGCCGACGACCGCGGCCGCATCGGCTGGACCGTGATGGGGCGGTTTCCCCTGCGGCGCGGCCTGGACGGCTCCGTCAGCCGGGCCTGGGGTGACGGCACCAATGGCTGGGACGGCTTCATTCCGGCCGCCGAACTGCCGCGCTTGCTGGACCCGCCCCAGGGCTATCTGGCGACCGCCAACAACCGCACCGTCGGTGCCGGCTATCCCCACGTCATCGCCCACAACCAGGCCAACGGCTATCGCGCCTTCCGCATCAGCGAAGGATTGCGCGAACTGCCCCGGGCCGGCGAGGCGGACCTGCTGCGGCTGCAAATAGACACCACCAGCACCTTCTTCGAGTTCTACCGCGACCTGGCGGTGAACGCGGTGGGGCAGGGCAGTGAGATCGGCCGTTATCTCACGGCCTGGAACGGACGGATGGACGGCGGCAGCGTCGGCATCCCGCTGCTGTGGATATTCCGCGACAAGCTCGCCGAGACGGTGTTCAGCCCGGTGGTGCGCCGCTGCCGGGAGCTCGATCCGCGCTTCGGCTATTACTGGCGGGAGATGGAAACCCCCTTGCGCAAGCTGCTGACCGCCAGGGTGCCCCAGACCCTGCCGGTGGCGTCCGACGGCGATTGGGAGCGGTTGATCCGGCGGGTTCTGGCCGACAGCGCGGCCGACCTGCACCGGCGTTTTCCCGATCTGCCCCTGGACCGGATCACCTGGGGCCAGTTCAACAAGACCCCGATCCAGCATCCGTTCAGCCGCAAGCTGCCGGCACTGGCCCGCTGGCTCGACATGCCCGCCGTCGACAACGGCGGCTGTAGCGGCTTCTGTGTGCGCATCATCGGCCGCGAGCACGGCGCCACCGAGCGCATGGTAGTTTCTCCCAATCATCCGGAGGACGGCATCCTGCACATGCCCGGCGGCCAGTCGGGCCATCCGCTGTCGGCCAACTACCGCGACCAGCAGGGCGCCTGGCGCGACGGCCAGGCACTGCCGTTTCTGTCGGGCAAGCCGGTGCACCGTTTGCGGCTGGTCCCCCTGTAAGCGGCTTCAGCCGCGACCGGCGCGCGCTGGTCCGGTTGCCGTGCCGGGGCCATGGGGCAGTGCCTGGAGCCCGGGCAGCCGGCCGGCAAGATGTGAATAGTTCCGTTGCCGGAGACACCGGTGCTTTGCTAGGCTCGGCCTCGCCCATTCACCACGACAGGAGCGAGCAATGAGCGAGCAGGAACCTTTGACCTTCGAGATCGGCCTGGTCATGGCCGGAGCGGTGTCCGCCGGTGCCTACACCGGCGGGGTCGTCGACTTTCTCATGGAGTCTTTGGCCACCTGGGACCGGCAGAAACGGGCCGGTGATCCCGGTGCGCCCGGCCACGGCGTTTGCATCAAGGTGATCACCGGCGCATCCGCCGGCGCGATCACCGCCGCAGTGCTGGGTTCCAGCCTGCGCGACCGGGATTACCCCTTCGCTAAACCGACGCCCTTGTACCGGACCTGGGTCAGCGAAGTCGACATCGACCGGCTGCTCGGCAACGGCGATCTGGAAAACCAGGCGCCGGTACGGTCCCTGCTCAATTCCGACGCGCTGCAGGACATCGCCGGCAAGGTGCTGGCACAAAGCTGGAATCGGTCCGACTGGCCGGTCTATCTGGCCGATCCCTTGCAGTTCTATTTCACCGTCACCAACTTGCGCGGCGTGCCCTATGCCATCCAGTTCGGCAGCACCGGCGGCGACGGCGAGTATGGCATGACCCTCCATGCCGACCACATGCACTTTTCCCTGAGTCCCGCCGAGGCGGGCGGCAACTGCCCTCCCACCGCGCTGGAATTGGGTACTGCGGGCAACCGGGACGGTTTGCAGCAAAACTGGGCGGTGTTCAAGAACTCGGCCCTGGCCAGCGGCGCATTTCCGGTCGGATTGGCGGCCCAGCCGCTGTTCCGCACCGGCACCTGGGCCTACGACCTCAGGCCTTGGGCGGTTCCCAAGGAACCGCCGGCAGACCCGGATGGCAGCTGCCGCTGCACCGAGTTCGAACAGATCGAGCCGGCCTGGCCGAAGACCTGGCCGGCCGGCACCGACCGTGACGGTTTCCGCTATGACTTCGTCAATGTCGACGGCGGTGTTGCCAATAACGAACCCTTCGAGATCGCCCGCCGCTGCCTGGCCGGCGAAGACGGCCGCAATCCCCGCGATGCCAAGGAGGCGTGCCGGGCCGTGTTGATGGTCGATCCGTTCCCCGACGATGCGGCATTCCAGCTCGATTACGACCCCATGGCGCAAACCAGCCTGCTGAGGGTCATCCCGACCCTGCTGTCGGCCATGGTTTCCCAGCTTCGTTTCAAGGCCGAAGAACTGGTGCTGGCGCGCGATCCCAAGGTGTTTAGCCGCTGGATCATTTCCCCACGGCGCTGGGAGACGGTGGACGGAAGCCAGCGGCTGGCGCCCTACGCCATCGCCTGCGGTGGCCTGGGCGGATTCGGCGGGTTCTTCGCGCAGGCCTTCCGGGATCACGATTACCGCCTGGGCCGCCGCAACGCTCAGAAGTTTCTGCGGGATACCTTGGTGCTGCATGCGGACAACCCGCTGTTTGCCGGTTGGACCGCCGAGCAGAGACAGGCATTCGGCTTGGATCGTGATGACGGACGCTATCTGCCGGTCATCCCGCTGCTGGGGGACTGCGCCGAGGTGGTGCCGCAGCCGGCCTGGCCGGCCGGCGCCATGACCGAGCAGCGTTACCGGGATTTCACTGCGCGGCTCAACGCCCGTGCCGACAAATTGATCGACGGTCTGAACAGTCCGGCGGTGATCACCAGCTACTGGGAGCGTTTGCTCATCACGGCCGGTTGGAATGCGCTGAAGCTGCGCCGTTTTCTGGTGGGCAAGAGCCTGGCCGACCCGATCGTGGCCAAGATCAGGGAGGATATGACGCGGCGCGGGTTGTGACGGACCTTGGGGAGCGGCAATGCCGTTTGATTAGGGAAAACGGTAGCCTGGCAGGTATTTCCGGCATTCCCGGCACCTTTTCGAACGGCGGCGTCCGGGACGTGAGTTCCGCAAACTGCCGGCGGCGGGATCAAGGCACGATCCAGTCGGACTCGTCCGCCGGCTTGCCCGCGGGATCGAAGCGCAGGATATAAGCCCCTTTCGAGGCGAACCGTTGGCCGACCCCCAGGCCCATGTGGGGATAGATCGTCGTGCTTTCGTTGTGGCCGAATTCGCCGTGGGCCTGGCCGCGGGAACCCCGCTGCAGGGCCAGGCTGCTGGATTTGGCGGTCTCGCGCCGGCTCAGCATGCTTTCGGCCCGTTCCAGCAGATAGTCGCGCTGCAGGTTGTCGAGCATTTCCGCCACCGTCTCGCCGAGGAAATCCATCGCGAAAAACGCCTGCGCCTGCAACGGTTCGTCGACCATCTTCAACTGGAAGCGCTGCATCCAGTCATGGAACAGCATCAGGTTGCCCGCCCGCTTTTCCGGCAATTCATAGGGGGAGACCATGTACGCCTCGGATTTCCAGCGGGCGGGAATGGGGGCTGCCTCGCCGCCGATCATCTGTCCGGACCAATAGATTTTCGCTGCCGGAATGCGCTCCGGCAGCCGGATCAGATCGGCTCGGCGCAGCCAAAGAACCGCCGCGTCCCCCGCTTTCAGGCGTTTCAGCGCATCCGCCAGCCCGTCGCGATCGGCCGGCCGCAGCACCCGTTCCTCGGCGGCAATGCCCAAGGGTTGCAGCGCCCGCTCCAGGGCGTCTTCCGCGGTCTCGCCGACCGGGTCGTCGCGGCGGATCTGCACCACCCGGTGGGGCCTGGTGGCTGCCGGCAGCTTCGACCAGTAGCGGGCCAGGGCATCGGCTTCCAGGGCCACGCCTCGGGAGAAATATGCAGAATGGAATTCCTCCTCCGGCGGCGGCAGGTCGATGCTGGGAAACCAGCAGGGCATGCCTTCGTTCCGGCAAAAGTCGTGCACCGGTTGCCAGGTGGATTCGGAGAGGCCCGACACCAGCGCGAACACCGGCTGCTGCCGGTAGTAGCGCTGCAACTGTTCGTTCCAGCTATCCGGGGCGCCGCTCAGCTCCCAGAAGTGCCACTGCCACTTGCGTTCCGTGCCCAGCACGAATTCCGCCGCGCTGACCATGTGGCGCCGGCCGCGCGGGTCGTTCTTCAAGCGGGTGCTGTTGTTCTTCAGCTTCACCACCGTCTGCAGCAGATCCACCAGCGCCTGGCGCCGTTCCTCTGAAACGCCGGGTGCGATGACCGTGGCGAAGTGGATGACGTTGGCGTCGATGCCCGGCGACCACTGCGCGGACAACTGCTTCAGATACACCGTGAGGCAGTGCATGTCCCGCTCGTCCAATTCGTAGCGCGGCATCATGGGGTTCATCTCGGCGCCGTCCACGTTCGTGCCCGCGCGGATGGCCACAGCGAGCGTATCGTCGGTGTAGCTGGCGTGGTGCCGATTGAAGCGCTTGCCGCTGCGGGGATCCATGATGGCGATGGCCCGGCCGCTGCCGTACAGGAATTTTCCGGTGATGGGGGAGACCTGCAGGTCTCCCTCCACCGCTCCCAGGCCGCTGCGGCGGTGGCAGCTCATGCAGGCGGCTTGGGCTCCCTCCACCTTGTCCTGGCCGAACCGCAAGCCCGTCAACGGCGAGCCATCGGATAGCACGCCTTCCTGATAGATGCGGCGGCCGATTTCCACCTCGACTGGGTCGGCGGGCGTTTCGGCAAGAGCCGCGCACGGCCAGGCGAGGTTCAGCAGTGCCAGGAAGACGATGGAGTGCAGGCTATGGCAGGTGCCATCACGGGAATTCAAGGCAGTCTCCACGGGTGACGTTGGATGGATGGTGAAGATCGGCGGGGTTGGTGGATGAAGCACTGTGCGGGGCCGTAGCCGAGAAGCCGGGCCTGAGGCCCTTCAAAACTTGCCCGGCTGGGCTTCGCGGGGCCGGACGGATACCAGCTCCAATTCATAGATCAGGGTTGCCTCGGGACCGATGGCGGGCGGTACCCCGGCGGAGCCGAAGCCCAGTTTGGGCGGAATGGTCAGCTGCCAAATCGAGCCCACCGGCATGCGGGTCAGACCTTCCTGCAGACCGTGAATCTGCTCGGCCACCTTGAGCCGCGCCGGCGTCCCGCTGGCCGGAACATTCACGAATTCGGTGCCGTCCAGCAGGACGCCGCGATAGTACACTTCGACGGTGTCGCCGGCTTTGGGCTTGGCACCGTCGCCTTGTTTCAGAACGGAGTATTGCAGTCCGCTGGGCAGGTTCACCACGCCCGGCAGTTTGGCGTTCTCCTGCCGGAAGGCGAGACCTTTGCGGGTGTTCTGCACGGTGGCGCGCATCTTTGTCAGATCGCGCCGCTTGGTCGTCGCCGTAGGGTGGCTCGGCTGTTCGGTGGTCGGCGTTGCCGCGGAACCGGGTTCCGATTCGGCCTCGGCTTGAACCGGCAGGTTCAGGATCGCCAGCAAGGCCCAGCCCCATAGCCAGCGGGTGGCGGAGCGGGCCGAAATTGATGCAGCAGATGTCATGGAAACCTCGTATACATACGACCGAAGGTCGTGGTTTTGGGTCAAGCAACCACCGAATCTATCGGCGATTCCTTAAGCCCGCATTGTGGGGGGTAAGCCGCGAAGGCAGTGTCTCCCGAATTCAGACCGGGGGCGGTAGAGGGCGGGATGGCCAGGTCCACGCCCGCTGCTACCGCCAAGCCCCGGAACTTACCGGGCGGCCCCGGCTTTCAAGGGTCCCCAGTTCGACACGAGCGTCGTGATCTGGGAGTTGATGGCGCGCACGCGATAGGTGTAGGTGGCTCGGGAGACCAGGCCGGTGTCGGTAACCTTGGTGGAATTCGATCCACTGACCATTCCGGGATTGGCCGCCGTCCACACCGCGTTCGCCGCTGCGCAAGCCGCCGCGGTGCCGGCGCAACGCTGGATCTCGTAGCCGGTGACCAACCCTGCGGTCGCTGAGCTCTGCCACTGCACCTTGGTCGTGCCGGCAGTCGCCCCCGCTGTCACCTGCATCTGGGTCGGAGCCGACGGGATCAGGTTGGCCGTGGCCGTGCTCGCCATGACGATGCTGGACACCGGTCCGGTGAGGGTTCCGCTGACCGGGTACACCGAGAACCTGTACAAGGTGTTCGCGGTGAGTGCCGGGCTGGTCCAGGTCGTCGTGTTGGCGGCCAGGGCGGTATTGGTCGCCACGCCCCAGGTCACGGCACCGCTGATGGCATTCACGGTGCCGATTTGGCGCTGCACCACGTAGCCGGTTTCCAGGGTTGCAGCATCGGCCCAGGTCAGGGTCGCCTTCCGGGTGGCGGCTGCGTAGCTGTTCGTCAGCCCCGTGACGGCAGGCAGGGTCGGCGCGGAGATGACGGCCGAGTTGGTGCCGGCGGAACCGGTGACTGCGGAATTGACCGCGCTGATCCGGAATTGGTACGGCGTGTTCGGCGTCAGGCCGGTGACGATGGCGCCGTTGGCGTTCGGCGCCGGCAGGGTCGCGCCGGTCGACCAGCTCGCCCCCGTATCGGCGCTGTATTCGACCAGGTAGCCGGTCTCGTTGGTGGCGGCGTCGTTCCAGGTCAGTGCGATCGTGTCTGCGCCGACGGCATTGCCCACAATCGCAGGAGCCGTGGGTGCGGCGGGTACACCGACGACCGTCACTTCGTTGGATGCGCCGGAATCACCGGCGGCATTGACCGCATAGACCCGATAGCTCCAGTCCCCGGTAGCGCCGATCGTGTCGGTCGCGCCGGTGGCATTGGCCAGGGCGTTGACCACCAGCTTGGTGGCGCTGCCGTTGACGACTCCCTTCTTGTACTCGGTGACGGTGCCGACGGCGCCATATGCGCCGACGACGCCGTTCGCCACCGGCGCCTTTTCCACGCGGAAGCCGATTTCGCTGGCGGGATCGGTTGCAGCGATCGGGCTGAGCACCGGGGTCGGGTCGGTCCAGGTCAGGTTGACCGATGCCCCCAGACTTCCGACCGTGGCCGGCGCGCTGAGTACCGGAGCATTGGTCGGCACCGTCGCGGCAAAGTTGAGGGTCAGAGGCCGCATCAGGTCGTTCTCCTCGTGGCCCAGGATGTGGCAGTGCCAGACGTATTCCCAGTTGAATTCGGCGAGCTGGTTGGTGAAGTTGGCCGGCTGTCCGGTGACGGGGTCCACTTGGGTGAAATACAGGGTGGATCCCAGCGGCTGGCTCGGATCCAGCGGACGCACGGAGTTGGGCACGCCGAAGGGGATCTTGGGCGTCTTGGCCTTCACCGCCACCAGGATGTCGGTCATGGGCACCATCTGGATAGTTTCCTTCCAGCCGGCCTCGGTGGGTTCCGGCTGACGCACCACCCCGTCCCAGCCGATGCGAGCCAGCACCTGCAGGTTCACCAGGTGGAAGTGGATCGGATGCATGTCGACGCCGTTGTGAGTCACTCGCCAGATTTCCACCTGGCCGTCGGCGACGGTGTCGGTGTTGGGGTTGATGTAGGCCTGGGGCAGCGGCGCACCCGCCGCCGCGTTGTTGCCCGGCAGCCAGGTGCCCAGGTTGGCGGTGATGCGGCCGAGGAAATCGAAGTCCTCGAAGATGGTCTTCTCCTTGGCCGTGAACGTTTGAGCAGCAGTCGCACCGGGGGCGGTGATGGTCACTTTAGTGCCGCCGCCGGCGTTGTCGTTGAAGCTGATGTCGTTGAGCGTCAGGGGTTTAGCTAGGGGCCTTGAGCAGGCTTGATCTGTACAGGTGAGTCAAGTTTTCAGGCGGCCAGTGTTGCCGCCTCGATGAGTCGATCGATGGCTTGGCTGGCTTGAACCAGGACACGAGGTGCGGTGCCGG
>Ga0233425_10002380_pt1 | contig 37303 bp, 37 predicted proteins | sample Watercolumn_Towu_2_FD_181712 | JGI IMG/M metagenome (GOLD analysis project Ga0233425, IMG submission 181712) | Freshwater microbial communities from Lake Towuti, South Sulawesi, Indonesia - Watercolumn_Towuti2014_140_MG | ecosystem: Environmental > Aquatic > Freshwater > Lake | place... | reverse complement strand
ATCTTACTTTCCGGACTTGGCTTTCAAGAATTTGAAGGGCTTCTTTATCCCCGCGGTTCCATCGCATCAGGAGATCAAGGAGTTCGTTGGCATGGTCATTGATCTTCTGGAGTTGTTCGATTGAATTCAGATTTTTTTCGACTACTCGGTGAGCGTTTTCCAGGGTTACCGATTTAACCACATTCAGGTTCAATTCCTTCTTGGCTTGACTTATGGCGCCCTCAGTGACACTAAAGAATTTAGCGCAATCTTTTTGGGATTTACCTTGCCGAAGCATTTGAGATAATTTAACTTTATCGATTTTTCCTAAAGACATTGGCTAAAGTCTCCTAAAGTTTAGTCAAGTTCATTTTATGGGTTGAGGTTTTCCTTAATGGTCTTCCTTGTGTGCTTTAATTGTGCAGTTGTCATTATGGAACAGGATGAATTGACACCAAAGTCGCATTTTGCTATAAACTAAAAATATCAGTGATTATGAGTAATAAGGGAATATGGTGAAATAGCTACCGGTGGCTTGATGATACTTCCTAATCTGTAGGCCGTGAGTTCAAGTCTCGCCGGGGGCACCATTAAAATTCGACGGTTCCCTCCCCGATCCGCTCCTTTATTTTCCCGAAACGGTCAGGTTTAGTCATTTGGTAAGGGGACAGGATCCTAAAAATATGGGGTAAATATGTTGGCTGACCCTAAGAATTCATATTCTCTCCAAGCGAAACTGCAGAACCCTCATTTTTATCTTTGGGCCCTCTTAATCATGGGTCTGGCCTGGAGGATCATTTTCTGGGGCTTGGATTTTCCTCAGGGAGGCGATGAAACCTTTGTGGCCCTGTCGGTGATGACCAAGGATTTTGGGGGAATGCTAAACGGCCTGGAATACGGCCAAATTGTTCCGGTCGGTTTCATGTGGCTGGAATTGGCCCTAACCAAAATGTTTGGATATTCCGGGCTGATCCTGCGGTTGATTCCGGCCCTGGGGTTAATTGCCGCCCTGATTATTTTCTGGCGTCTTTGTCTGAGGCTTTTGTTACCCTGGGAAGCCTGTTTGACCGTAGGCTTATTCGCAACTTCTTCCAGTCTGGCCCAGGCCCAAATGAAACCCTATGCCCTGGACATCCTCTCAGCCACGGCCCTTTTTTGGGCCGTAGTAAGGGTTAAAGAAGACCTGCGGTCGGGTAGGTCCTGGCTGATCCTGACGGTCATCGCAGCTTTAAGCGTGTGGGTATCCTATCCGGCCGTTTTTGTCAGCGGGGGCCTGGCCCTGTTTTTGGGCGGGTATGGGCTGAAAAAAAAAGAAGGGTCTTTTCTCCTGTTTCTAGTATTATATTCCTTGATCCTTGGGCTGAGCTTCGGCCTGATGTTTTTTTTAGGGGCCAAGGCCCAAACGGGCAATTCCGACTGGTTATGGAAATTTAAAATTTGGGAAGAGGCCTATCCGCCATTAGAGGAATTGTGGCGGTTGCCCTGGTGGCTGATTAAAACCCACCTAGGCTTTATGTTTTCCCTTATCCGGGTGGACAATTATGGCCTCGCTGTGCCCACGGCCTGTTTGGCCTGGATCGGTTTTGCCGCCCTGATAAAAGACCATCGAAGCCCTTTAGACTGGTTGACCCTGACTCCCCTGGTACCGGCCCTATTGGCTGCCGGGTTGAAGCTCTACCCTTACGGCGGGTCTATTCGGACCATGCTTTACATGGCCCCCTTCTTTTGTTTTTTAGCCGGGTATGGCTTTTCTTCCCTCTATCGTTTCCTTTTTAAAGAAGGAAATAAGGCTTTCCTGATTACCTGCCTGGTCATGCTCTTGATAACCGGGCATTCCATCCTGGGGGATATGACTGAACCGTACAACAGGCCTTCTCATGAAAAAGCCCGTTTGGTCTTTACACAATTAGGCCGGGGGTCCGCCTCCGACGATCAATGGATTATTTACGGACTGACAGGGCCGGCCCCTTTGGCTAAAGATTCCATAACCGTCAGTTATGAACCTTGTTTCCGGGCCAACATTCTGACCTATCTAAAGGGTAATATTCTCTGGAATCCGAATCCGGAAACCGTCCTGCAGAATCGTATAGGCGAAACCAGGGTTCTTGTGAGCAGGGATCGTCAACTCGGGGATATCAACGTAAATCAGTTTTTTACTTTTTTAGAGCAATTGAAAGAACATCAGGGGCCCTACACCCACAAGGTTTTTATTCTGGACGGGAGCCCGGATAATTTCTGGTCCGTAGATCTTTTCACCTTTCCCCTTCAAAAAAATCGGCGGCTCAGGTGAAGCGGACAACTTTCTATTTGCTGCTTATAGTCGCCCTGGCCTTCATCCTGCGCTGCCAGGGATTATTTAATCCCTTGCTGGACAAGCATTCCTGGCGCCAGACGGATACGGCCTCCATTGCTTATAATTATTATACTTCCGGGATGAACATCTTTCAGCCGAAGCTTGATGTGCTGCCGGAAGTCCGGGAACTCGAGTTCCATTTATATCCCTATACGGTCGCGCTGTGTTATACCCTTTTTGGATTCAATGAAGTCTGGGGCAGGGTGGTGAGTATCCTCTGCGGATTGGGAACATTGTGGTTTATCTTTCTCTTGACTCGGAAGTATTTCAACGAATCGGCCGCCCTTTATGCCTCTTTTTTTTGGGCCTCCAGTCCCATGGCCGTTTTTTATAACCGGACCTTCCTCCCGGAATCCATGATGCTCTTCTGCTCCGCAGCCGGGATGTATTGGTTCTTACGGTGGTCGGAGAACGAGAAAATCAGGCACCTGTTGGCTGCCTCCGGATTTATTTCTTCGGCCTTCCTCATCAAACTGACCTCCTTATTCCTGGCCTGGCCGATTGGTTATGTCCTTTGGCAGAAGCATTCCAAAAAAATATTTTCCGCCCTTCCGGTTTATCTCTTTGGCCTGATGATCCTAATCGGGCCGGTGCTCTGGTATTCCTATCAACATCATTTGTTTAAAACCGTGAGCTGGGGGACCAGCATCTTTGAAGTGGGGAGTGATAAATGGTTCAATACCAGTATCCTTTTGAATCCCCATTTTTATCAGAAGGTTTGGCTGCAATATCTCGGCGAACAGCATTTCGCCTATACCGGCTATGTTTTTCTCTTTATCGGGTGGTTTGTCACCCCCCCTCCTAAAGCCAAGGTTTTCGGGATCTGGATGTGGGCGGTCTTTGCTTATTTTATCATCGTGGCCGTAGGGAATTATGTCCATGAGTATTACCAACTGGTGGTTTTAATTCCCGGGTCGGTCTTAGTCGGAAGGGGGGTAGCCCTTTGTTTTGAGTATGTCTCCAAATGGAAAAAACCGGCGGTCTGGCTGCTGATTATTGTCGCGCTAGCCTGGCTGCCGTTATACGGATATCTCCGCAGCACCGGCCGGATGAAATTTGATCTCACCTATCGTCTGGCCGGAGAGGCCCTGGCCCAAGTATCTTCCCCTAAAGATCGGGCCCTGGTGATCAGTGATGGTGAACCGGAGGTCTTATACTATGCCCACCGCAAAGGGTGGCATTTGGAGAGGGAGAAATATACGCTGGATTGGGTCAACTGGTATATCCCTCAAGGGGTTAAATATGTGGTGGTCAAGGGGAAGGAGCGAAAGGAACTTACCGCTCTTCCGAAGAACGTTGAAGGGCTGGAAAAGACTCTCACCTCTTTAGACCAAAGGACCATCAATGAACTGAAGGGCTATTTCCCGGTGGTTAAACAGACCGACTGGTATTGGATATTCCGGACGGATAAACCGACCAGGGAAGTGATTATGATTAACCCTCCGGCCAAACGATAGCGGGTATACCCACCCAAAAGAGACAGGTTCTTAAAATCGGAATCCGAAAACTAATGGTCCCCAAACGGTATCCTTATAAAATTATTTCGGGTGGACAAACCGGTGTTGATCGGGCGGCCCTAGATCTGGCCTTGGAATTGGGGATTCCCTGCGGAGGGTGGTGCCCCCAGGGCCGGAAGGCCGAGGATGGTCCGATTGATTTAAGGTATCCCCTTACGGAAACCCATTCTCCCGATTATCCGGTCAGGACTGAAAGAAATGTCTTGGAGGCCGATGGCACCCTGATTATGACGGCCGGCCCCTTGAAAGGGGGGACGGCTTTAACCGTTCGCCTGGCCCTTCGTCATAAAAAACCGCATTGGATAACCGATTTTACCCATCGGACCGAACCTGGAGCAGTCAGGGTATGGATAGAAAAAAACAAGCTAAACATTCTCAATGTGGCTGGCCCACGGGAAAGCGAAGCCCCGGGTATTCACGATCGGACTTTTGATTTTCTAAAAAAAATAATCCTCCAAACTGCCCGCTAACCGTTGTAGTTGAAAGAGGCTTAACAACAATCCTTCAATGGGTTGACACAAAATTTTTTTAATATTATAGTAATTTAACAAAAATTTTCTCTCCCGGGAATTGAAACTCCCTGCGCCAAGGTGCAGTCCCGCCATGGCGGGATTGCAGGCAAGGAAGACGATTGGCTTTGCCAATCTGAAAAGAGCTTCCTTTGGGAAGCGGCGGTCTATTTAATTGTAGTTCGGTTCGGTCCGGCCTTTGGCCAGACCTTAATACGATCGCTAACCCAGACAAAAAGCAGCGGGGATCGCGCTTGCTATTCCTGTTCCGGTGGTGGTTTATGGAAATTACATTGCAATTTGAAAAAGGAAACGGTCTTCTGCCGGTCATCGCCCAGGACTGGCAATCCGGACAAATCCTCATGCTGGCCTATATGAACCGGGTAGCCTGGGAAAAAACCCTGGCCACGTTGAAGGCCCATTACTGGAGCCGGTCCAGAAATGAGCTCTGGTTAAAGGGCGGCACTTCCGGGCATATTCAGGAGGTAAAGGAGATCTATATTGACTGCGATGGGGATACCATTCTCTTGAAAGTGGAACAACTCGGCCGGGGGGCCTGCCATACGGGTTATCGGAGTTGTTTTTTCCAGAAGGTCAAAGCGGATGGGGGGGTCGAGATTGTCGGAGAAAAAGGATTTGATCCTCAGGAGGTTTATAAACAGTGAAGGCCTTAAAATTAGGTATTCCCAAAGGGAGTCTACAGGAAGCCACGATCAAACTATTTAAAAAGTCGGGTTGGAAGATTACCGTCAACAGTCGGAATTATTTTCCGGAAATTGATGACGAGGAGATCCAATGCTCTATTTGCCGGGCTCAGGAAATGTCTCGTTATGTGGAGAGCGGCATCATTGATGCGGGGATCACCGGGAAAGACTGGACCCTGGAAAATAATTCCAAAGTAAAAGTGGTGGCCGATCTCTTCTATTCCAAAGTGAGCCAACGTCCGGCCCTTTGGGTCTTGGCCGTGGCTAATGACTCTAAAATAAAAAGGATTGAAGACCTGCGTGGGAAAAAAATCGCCACGGAGTTGGTTAATTTTACCCGCCGCTATTTTTCTGAAAGAGCAATTCCGGTTCAGGTGGAGTTTTCCTGGGGGGCGACAGAGGGAAAAATCCACTCCGGCCTGGCTGATGCTATCGTCGAGGTAACCGAAACCGGCAGCACCATCCGGGCCCATGGATTGAAGATTATCGCCGAATTAATGCAATCCAATACTCAGATCATCGCTAATCGGGATTCCTGGAAAGATCCCTGGATAAAAGACAAAATGAAACAGATCGTCTTATTATTGCAGGGGGCCTTACGGGCTGAAAAGATGGTGGGCCTTAAAATGAATGTCCCCGGGGAGAAACTCAAAGATGTGGTCGCCATTCTCCCCAGCTTGAATGCCCCAACCATAGCCAATCTCTATAACAGTCAATGGTTATCGGTGGAGACCGTGGTTGAGGAATCCCAGGTCCGGGAATTGATTCCTCTTCTAATTCGGAGCGGAGCCCAGGGAATCATCGAGTATTCATTAAACAAGGTGATTTAAAAATAGGCTTAAGGCGAGAGGCATGAGGGGAATAACGTTCCAAAAAATGTTTAGATGTTGGAGTTGGTTTGTCCTGGGAATGGCTCTCTGCCTTTTGGTAGCTTGTACCACCGTACCCGTCCAAACCAAAGAACAGGCCCTGGTCCATCTACGGTTAGGAGATTCGCTGCTTCAGGAAGGACGCCCAACCCAGGCCTTGGCTGAATTATTAAAAGCCGTTGATCTTGACCCCGACAATCCGGTCATCCGGAACCTTTTGGGTATAGCTTATCTGGAAAAAGGGATGTTCTCTCAGGCCACGGATCAGTTTCTAAAGGCCTTGACCCTCGATCCTGAATATGTGGAGATCCACAATAATCTGGGGACGGCCCTGCTCAGAGCTGGGCGGGTGGAGGAAGCCATCAAAGAATTTAAATTAGCCCTCCAGAACCCTTTATATACGACTCCCCAATTTGCCCAATATAATTTAGGCCAAGCGTACTACGCTCAAAAAGATTATAGCCAGGCTCAAAAATACTATCTTGAAGCCCTCAAAAACGCCCCTGCGTATAGTCTGGCCTATCACGGCTTGGGGGTGGCCTTGAAGGCCTCTCAGCAACCGCAGGAAGCCGCTGAGGCCTTAAAAAAAGCCGTTGAATACGCCCCCAATTTCGCCCAGGCCCATTATGATTTGGGTGAAGTCATGCTGGAGTTGGACCAAAAGCCTTTAGCCCGCTTGGCCTTTATGGAAGTCATTCGTCTGGCTCCTGAAAGTGAGTTGGGAAAGAGGGCTCAAAAACGATTAAGGGAAATATGATGAGCCAGAAAGGCGTTAATCTAGAGGAGATCTCTAAACGCGCTCAGGACATCCCCCCTTTTATCGCCATGGATGTCCTGGAGACGGCTCAAGCCATGGAGCGATCCGGGGAATCGATCATCCATCTGGAAGTGGGGGAGCCTGACTTTGATACACCGGAATGTATCAATGAGGCGGCTATTAAGGCCCTAAGGGATGGTAAAACCCATTATACCGACAGCCGGGGTTTGCTGGAACTCCGAGAGGCCATTTGTGCCCATTATTATCAGCAATATCTGGTGAACATTTCTCCGGACCAGGTCATTGTCACCTCCGGGACCTCTCCGGCCATGTTAATCGTTTTTTTAGCCCTCCTTGAGCCGGGTCAGGAGGTCATTATTTCCGATCCCTATTATGCCTGTTATCCCAATTTCATCCAATTCGCCCAAGGGAAGCCGGTGAAGGTCCAGGTCTTTGAAGAGGACGGGTTTCAATTCTTCCCGCAAGAAATCGAGAAGAGGGTCGGCCCGAAGACCAAAGCCATTTTCATTAATTCGCCATCTAATCCCACGGGGACCCTTTTGTCAGCCGATCGGATGAGAGAATTGAGCCGGTATCGTCCTTATATTGTCTCGGATGAGATTTATCATGGATTGGTTTACGAGGGACAGGAACATTCCATTTTGGAGTTTACGGATCGGGCTTTTGTTTTAAATGGGTTTTCAAAACTCTATGCCATGACCGGATGGCGATTAGGCTATCTGATCGCCCCCAGGGAATTTATTCGTCCTTTACAAAAAATTCATCAAAATTTCTTTATTTCGGCCAATTCGGTATCCCAGTGGGCCGGGATTGCCGCCCTGACCCAGGCCCGGGATGAGGTGGCCAGGATGCGGGAGATCTATGATCAAAGACGGAAGGTGATGATCAGGCGGCTCAAGAGTCTCGGGTTTGGCTTGGCGGTTGAGCCTACCGGGGCTTTTTATGTCTTGGCCAATGCCAGGCGGTTTCATCCTAATTCCTATCAATTGGCTTTTGATATCTTAAAAGAAGCCAAGGTCGGGGTGACGCCGGGCATTGACTTCGGTTCCGGGGCGGAGGGATATCTTCGTTTTACCTATGCCAATTCGGTGGAACGGATTGAAGAGGCCATGGATCATCTTCGAGTCTATTTGAGCCGGGAAACCTATAAAAAGATTTCCTGATTTAACCGGAAGGGCTATTACACCAGCAGGTCCGATGCCAATTTCAAAGAGGGGTTCCATGGTTATTCGGTCCGCCGAATTTATAAAAAGCGGATTAAAGGTCAGCCACTTCCCCCAAACCTCTTTGCCGGAGATTGCCTTTGCCGGCCGTTCCAATGTGGGGAAGTCTTCCCTGATAAATACCTTGGCCGGCCGGAGGGCTTTGGTCCGGACCAGCCGGACCCCCGGCCAGACGCGAACGCTCAATTTTTTCTTGATCAATCAAAAAATCGTCCTGGTCGATCTGCCGGGATACGGCTTTTCCCGGGCCCCCAAGGAGGTCATCCGCAGTTATCAGGAGGCCATGACGGCTTATCTCAAGACCAGGCCGAATCTTGTGCTGGTGATTCTCCTGCTGGACATCCGCCGTCTGCCGAGCCCTGCCGATAAAGATTTTTTTTATCTGGTCCAATCCTGCGGGAGAGATCTCCTGGTTGTCTTAACTAAATCGGATACCTTGGGGCGGACCACTTGGAAGAAGGCTTGGAAGGGGATTTCTGTTGACCTGGGCGACCCTGGTGTTCAGCCGATTTTTTTTTCGGCCCGCACCGGGCAGGGCAGGGATGAAATCTGGACAGCGATCGAACAGTTTATTAGGGAGGCAGTCTGATTGGACTCTGCAAAAAGAAGATCCACTTATCCTCAAAGAAGTAAGAAAGGAACGAGTATGAGACAGAAGGCAATAAGTAACTTTACGGCAGGCTTAGTAACCATCGTCTTTATCCTGGGATCGACGTTGAGTTGGGCCGGTCCGCCGGATAATTATACCGCTAAGATCGTGGCCATGGGTGTGGCTATGCCTATGGCTAAAATGGGCACTAAGACGCGGGTAGAAAATGTGATGATGGGCAATTTGATTACCATTAATCTTATGGACCAAAAGAAGACCCTCATTCTGAATACCAAGAATAAAACCTATTTTGAAAAAGCTATGGAGGATAAGGTACCTTCCATCCATGACCCGAGAACGGTCATTGAAAAAAAGAAGATCGGCAATGAGTCCTTTGACGGCCATCCCTGCATCAAATATGAGGCGGTTTTTTATTTAAAAGATAAACCACAGGACAAGTTCAATGCCCTTATCTGGGAGGCTCAGGATTTGGGGGGCTTAACGGTTCGCTCTGAGGTGATAATCCCCGAAAGTAAAAAAATGGGTGGTTCGGGGAAGATGGTTACCGAGTTTAAAGAGATTAAAGTCGGTGGAGCTACGGCCGCTATGTTTGAGGTACCCAAAGATTTTAAAAAGGCCAACAGCATGAATGAAGTCATGGGCATGGGGCAAGCCGGGGATATGAAAGATATGAAGGAAATGATGAAACAGATGCAAAAAATGAAACAACCCAAGATGCCTAAGGAACAGGAATAAATATGCTGTTCGTTCCATTTATTCGATAATAGGATTAAAGGCTTCACGGGCATGAATGTTTAAAAGGAGGAATTATGGGCCTTTGGAGAAAAAGGACCCAGGTGATAGTGCTGCTGGTATGGTCTTTAGGCTTACTCTTGTCTTGCGGTTCGGAAAAAGCATCCCGAGGACCGAGTTTTGGGGGTAATCTAGGACTGGTTGAAGGAGTGATTCTGGACTCCCCCAAGTCCTGGAGAGGCGGGATGATCGGTGGGGTGTTAGGTGAGGCCATGGTCAGCAGGGTCACGGAGATTTCCACCCGCGTTTCCCGGGAAGCGGCCCGGGAAGAGAAACCAATGGCCTATCAAAGTTCCGATGGGACACAGAGAGTGGAGGCCCACCCCTTTGGGAAGAGGTCAAATTCGAACTGCCGTTTAATTCGAGAACAGATTTATCAAGAAGGAAAATTAGTGCGTGACGAGTTGCGTGAGGTCTGTCAGTAAGAAATAGATGAAGGGTTAAAGGGGCCAAGGATTCAAGTTAAGGTTTTGGAATAAAACCCCATGAACCCTTGACTCCTCGAATCTTTGAACCCTATCGTTGTCTTATAATGACTCCAGCAGTAGTTCGGTTAGGTCCTTGACTACGAGTTGATCTTCTTTGCCGGTTCCTTTACGGCTGTCTTCAAAAAGACTGACGCAGTAGGGACAGGCTGTGGCAAAGATCTCAGCCCCTTTTTCGGCGGCTTCGACCATCTTCTTATCCGAAAACCGTTGTTCCGGTTTGGTTTCCATCCACAACCGCCCACCCCCGCCACCGCAGCAGAGGCTGAAGGCCTTGTTTTGGGAAAATTCGACCAAGTCGGCTCCGGGAATAGCCTTGATAAGGTCCCGGGGTTGCTCAAAGAGCTCATTGTGACGGCCCAGATAGCAGGGGTCATGGTAGATGACCTTTTTCCCCAGTTCTTTTTTAGGGGCTAAGCGCCCGTCCCGAACGAGTTGACCCAGCAATTGAGAATAATGTTGCACTTCAAAGTCGGCCCCTAATTCCTGGTAATCTTTTGTAAAGGTCGTGTAACAATGAGGCGAAGTGGTAATGATTTTCTTAACCCCTTTTTCCTTATAAAGGGCGATATTCTGCTCGGCAATTTTACTGAATAAATTTTCATCTCCGATTTTACGGACCGATTCTCCGCAGCAGGCTTCCTCATTGCCGATAATACCGAAACTTACCCCGGCGGTTTTAAGCAATTCCACCAACGATTTGGCGATTTTCTGACTCCTTTGTTCATAGGCCGAGGTGCAGCAGACAAAAAGGAAGTATTCCGTATCCGGTCCAAAGAGGGGGACATCCAATCCCTGGGTCCAGTTGATCCTCTTGGATTTTTCTTCCGCCCAAGGATTCCCTTGGCTGTGGACACTACCCAGGATCGGACGGAGACCCTGAGGAATAGCCCCGGTCTCCGCAATCATGCTGCGCATCGAGCGAACCACATCGATAATTTTGACCTGACGAGGACAGTTGCGCACACAAAGGTTACACGTTGTGCAGGCGAACAGGATATCATCGGATTCATAACCCTCTGTACCCAATTGGCCCAAGCGGATAAGCTTACGGATGACAAAAGGGGATCCTTCGACAACTCGTCCCCAGGGACACAATCCGGCGCACAGGCCGCACTGCATGCAATGATTCAATGTATCGCCACCCGTGGCCACAATGGCCTGGTTAACTTCTATAAATGGGGTAATGGCCATAATAGTTACTCCTTTCTGGGAATTATTCAGGAAGTGGCTCGGGAATCAACCCTGGCCGAAATTGAGTTACCTGATTTTGGGTGCGATCATAAAGGAAGAGGGGATAAAAGGTCAAGGAGAAAAAGGGTTTTCATGTTTTTCTCAAATATTGTCTAAAGATTCTTGAGCCAAGGGGCCAAAGACTTTGGTAATCGACCACATGGTTTTGTTGGTGAAGAGTTCCTTTTCGGTAAGATTGATCAAGCGGGGGGGTTTATATTTCTGCTTCTGATTGTCATAGAGGAGGAGAACAGAGGGTTTTAAGGCGTCTTCCGGATTGGTGGACATGACCAGCCCAACATGACCCCGGTTGATTTCAACCTGACTCCCTATGGGATAGATCCCAATGGTCTTAATGAATTGAGCGACCATTTCCTGTTCAAAGTCATTACCACCTCCTAGATAGATCCATTTTAAGGCCTCGTGAGGGGGCGTTGCCTTGCGATAAACCCGATCGGTAGTCATGGCATCATAGACATCGACAATGGACATGATTTTGCCGTAAAGGCTAATCTGAGCGTCTTTTAAGCCGGCCGGGTATCCTCGGCCGCCTATTTTTTCATGGTGTTGAATGACCGGTTCAATGGCATCCTGGGGGAACCCGTCCGTTTGTTCCAGTATTTCCACGCCCAAAAGGACATGGCCTTTCATGATTTCAAACTCTTCTTCGGTCAGTTTTCCGGGTTTGTTTAGAACCTCCGGATTAATCTTCATCTTGCCGATGTCGTGTAATAAGGCCCCTAAACCGAGAATCTCCAGCTTTGTCAGACCTATGTCCAATTGCCGGCCAAACGCCAAAGCCAGGATGCTGACATTGATGGAGTGGGAAACCGTATATTCATCATGACTTTTTAATTTCGTTAAACAGAGCAAGGCATTATTATCGTCGATAAGACTGCTGACCAGAGATTCAACCGATTTCTTGGCCAAGGTGGTCTCTATGCTTTTACCCATCCGCACGTCTTCCAAAATTGAACTGATTACGGCCTTGGCCTGGTTGTGGACGGCCATGGCCCGGCGTAAGTCATCCGGATCAGGAGAGGAGGGTTTTTCTTTTAATTTTTCAGCGAGTGTTTTGGCCTTCGGTGAGGTATCGGTCTGGACCTCTACTTTTGGCTTTGGATCTTCGGCTATTTCATCAAGGCCTTTTTCCGTATCAATGAAAACAAAAGAGCAGCATTCCTGAAGCTGAGCAATTTGTTTTGGGGTTTTGATCTCGAATTTGTGGGAGACAAAAGGAGTCTCTATCCAGGAACGGTCCAACTGGGAAATATACATCCCAATTCTTGCTTTATCGACGTTGATTTTTTTAATCATTTTTCCTGCTTATCTTGTTATACTAGTCGTTATCAGACGGCCGGCCTCAGGCAGGAAGCTTAGGCCCTTCCCGGCCTCATTTTGAGTAAAAGAAAGGTAAATGCCATAAAAAAGGTTCTTGCCTTTATTATAATATCGGCAGATTTAAAAACAACTTTAAAATTGCCCTGGTAACTTTTATATAGGTTTTTTTTCCTTTATTTTTAAGAAACAATCGGATTTTCCCTTGGAACTTCAAATTCTTGTCATGATATGGAAATAGGCGGAAAAACTGACTGGTTGGGAAGGGTTTGGCCGTCAAACGGATTGAGAGGAGAAGATGGAAAAGAAAATCAAGATTCAAATCGGAACATTTGAGGGTGTCGGGGAATTAAATGCTACCAAGATCGCTGAACGGATCTGGGAGGTCCTGCCTATCCAGGCGTCTTTTGAATTTTGGGGCGATGAGATTTATTTTCCCGTCCCCATAAAAGAGAAAAAGCTGGAGAATCCGGTGAATGTAGTCCAAATCGGCGACTTGGGCTATTGGCCGGGAGGACACTGTTTTTGCATTTTTTATGGTCCTACCCCAATTAGTTCTCCTGGAGAAATCAGACCGGCCAGCAGTGTGGAGATCATCGGTCGATTTCTGGGAGATCCCCAAGGCTTAAAAAAAATCTCCGGGGAAAGGAAAATTGTCTTGGAAAAAATCTCTTAAATTAGGATACCCGGCTACCTTGGTGCCGGGCATCCTAATTATCCTTATTCAGCTGGTTAAGCTTCTATTCATCCAGTTTAATAGACTTTTTGGTTTTGTCCCTTCGCTTGCTTTCCTTGGCGGCGTAGGCTTGCATACAGGAATCATTTTTCCCTTTGGTCAGGGAGCATTCCAGGTATTCGCTGATTTCGATGATACAGGCCCTGATCGCCTTGCCAACCGGCGTTTTTTCATGCTTGCCCAGACTTCCATAAATACCGCCATACCCTCCGCCAAAACTTAATCCGGTTTGTTCAGAGGTGGCTTCGACCGTCCGATTGTCGACAATTTCACCTGTTTCCGTATCAATGACCTTTAAATCAACGGCCATATAGGCGGTCCCTTTACTCCCACCGATGGTAAAACCCATAATTCCGATACCACCCCCGAGACCACTGGTGTTTTCATCAAAGGACGAAACGGTTCCGGAAACCAAATATTTAGCCCCTTTAATCCGGCCTATCTTGGCTCTTGTGCTGGGGTCGATCCTGCCTGAGGCCCCCAAGTCCTGTTCCCCCATGACGGCGTTGATCTCTTTTCGTTCCAATACCTGGAAGGCCTTGGTGCTGGCCAATTCCGAAGCCAGCATGTCTTGCAGTTCAGTCCCCACACTGCCTGACCACCAGCCGGCGCTGGTCTGATTGGTGAATCGGAGAACCCCAATTCTTGGTTTTTCCTGCGCCCAGGTTAAGGAAATAACGGCCAGGATCAGCCCAAACACCAAGAAAATAATTCGTTTTTTCATGCGACCCCCTTATACCTTGAATTAATCATTTTACTAAAAAAATACCATATTAGACCAGAATTGGCAATATGTTAATAAAATTATGGGCTAATAGACTTACCCCCTGAGTCCCAGCCGGAGGGATGGGCTCGATTATCTGTATCGTCCTAAAGGACAATTTTCTTGAAGGCCCAGGGGAAAAAATAATAATACTTTTTACTGGAAAATTTTTTCCACTAGACCTATAATACCACCTATGGTAGAAGAGAGTTACGAATTAACTATCTGTTGTAGTTGAACCACCTCGCAGCTGGCTACCCGTTGTTCTGCTGAAAAGCGAGAAAACGCTGGCCGAAAACCATACAAGGGTTAAAATTAAAAGCTTAGGTCCCTTTGGACGGAGCGAAAAGACGATCTCCTCTGCCCCGAGGGAGATTATTCCCAACCCGGCGTATGGAGGAGGGGTTGGATCGCCTATCTATTGTTGGCCCATAAATTTTATTACAGAACAGAGAAAAGGAATGACCTATGTCCGTTCAAACTTCTTCACTCGTGTTGACCCCTAATGCTAAAATAGTACTGAATAAACGGTACCTTAAGAAAGATTCGGATGGCCAGGTGATCGAAACCCCGGATGATATGTTCCGTCGGGTGGCCCGTGTTGTGGCCTCAGCCGATGCCTTCTATGGACGGAAAGACCAGGTTAAAAAATCGGAAAAATTATTTTATCAGATGATGACCCGTCTGGAATTTCTTCCTAATTCCCCAACGTTAATGAACGCTGGACGGTCCCTGGGGCAGCTTTCGGCCTGTTTTGTCCTGCCGGTTGAAGATTCTATTGACAGTATTTTTGAAGCCATTAAGCAAACGGCCATCATCCACAAAAGCGGTGGCGGAACCGGTTTTTCTTTTTCCAGGATTCGCCCTGAAAAAGATACGGTTAAATCCACCCATGGAATCTCCAGTGGTCCGATCTCTTTTATGACCGTTTTTGATGTGGCCACTGAGACGATAAAGCAGGGAGGGACCAGGCGGGGAGCCAATATGGGTCTGTTAAGGATTGATCACCCGGATATCGAAAAGTTTATTGAGGCCAAACTGCAAACCGACCGATTGAACAACTTCAATATTTCGGTCTTGATCCCTGATTCTTTCATGGAAGCGGTGGAAAAAAACTTGGATTTTGACCTGATCAATCCCCATACCGGGTTGAAAACACGGTCGGTTTCAGCCCTGTCCCTTTTTGATAAGATAGTCGATTCGGCTTGGAGAAGCGGAGAGCCGGGTGTTGTCTTTATTGACCGAATCAATCGGGACAACCCCACCCCTCATCTAGGCCAGATTGAAGCCACAAACCCCTGCGGGGAGCAGCCCCTGCTCCCCTATGAATCCTGTAATCTGGGCTCCATCAATTTGGCCCGGGTTGTTAAAAAAGGGGAGATAGACTTTAAGAAACTAAAGAGTCTGGTCCATACGGCCGTTCATTTCTTGGATAATGTCATCGACGTGAATAAATATCCCCTGCCGAAGATAGAAAAAATGAGCAAGGGCAATCGAAAAATCGGTTTGGGGGTAATGGGGTTTGCCGATCTATTGATTCAACTGGGCATTCCCTATAATTCTCCCCAAGCCGTGGACGTTTCCGAAAAGGTGATGGGCTTTATTGAAACCGAGTCCCGATTGGCCTCGATACAGTTGGCCGAAGAAAGAGGAAATTTCCCTAATTTTGCCGGAAGTATCTTTGATCAGCCGGATAAAAAGCCTTCGAGTAGACGGAATGCCACCACGACAACCATAGCCCCCACGGGGACGATCAGTATCATTGCCGGGACTTCCAGTGGGATCGAACCATTGTTTGCCGTATCTTATTATCGAACGGTCCTGGATGGGACCCGGATGGTTGAAGTCAACCCCTTTTTCAAGAGAATAGCCAAAGAAAAAGGGTTTTATTCCCCTCAGTTAATGGAACAAATTGCCCAGGAAGGCTCTATCCAGAAGATCCCCGAAATCCCTGAGGAGATCAAGACGATTTTCGTTACTTCCCACGACATCAGTCCGGAATCCCACATCCAAATTCAGGCGGCCTTTCAAAGACATACCGACAATGCGGTCTCTAAAACCATCAACTTTCCGCATGAAGCCACTCCCGAAGATGTCCGGAATGCCTATTTGCTGGCTTACCACCAGGGCTGCAAAGGGGTAACCATCTATCGATACGGCAGCCGGGAGACCCAGGTTCTGAACCTTCAAAAGCCTGTTGACACGGCTAAGATCAGCCCCCGTCCGCGTCCAACCAGAACCACCGGGGCAACCGAACGAATTTCTACCGGTTGCGGGAAACTGTACGTGACCATTAATTCCGACGATAAGGGGATCTGCGAGGTTTTCGCCCAGATGGGTAAGACCGGCGGCTGCGCCTCATCTCAAATCGAAGCCACAGGTCGTTTGATTTCTTTGGCCTTACGTTCAGGGGTGAGCTTGCCTTCCATTATGAAACAGATTTCCGGTATACGCTGCCCCTCTCCAACCTGGGGAAACGGGCACCAAGTCCTTTCCTGCCCTGATGCTATTTGTCGGGTAATCAGCAATTATACTCAGGCCAAGTTTGAAGATGACGAAAAAATAATGGGTTCCTGTCCCGATTGCGGCGGTCAGGTCGTTCATGAAAACGGGTGCCTGACTTGCCATTCCTGCGGTTTTTCCAAGTGCAGTTAATTCCAGGTCCGAGGTGTAGGGTCCAAGTTCCAAGGTTCAAAATCCGGGAGTAATTTTTTTATACTCACAACCTGCCCACCTTACACCTTGAACCTAATACCTTAAACCTGTATTGGTTATTATGCCCTTTTCCGTTATTGATACCCATGTCCATCTGGATGAATTGGATGATCCCCATGGGGCTGTTTTAGAGGCTAAAAAAAATGGATTAAGCGGCCTAGTCGCCGTGGGAATGGATTGGAAGTCCAATGAAAAAATACTGGCCTTTACCCGCCACTATTCTGATTTTATTTTCCCCGCCTTGGGTTATCATCCGGAAAATGTTTCCATCTCCGGAATAAAAGATAATCTTAATTTTTTACGAAATCATTTGGATCAAGCCGTGGCTTTGGGTGAGATTGGCTTGGATTACAAGACCACCGTACCCCAGGAACTGCAGGATTGGGTCTTTAGGGATTTGCTGGAGATAGCCTTGGAAAAGAAGAAGCCGGTCGTTCTCCATTGCCGGCGATCGCATGACCGGGTTTTTGAGCTGACCAGGAAATATGAATTAAAAAAGGCGGTCTTCCACTGGTACAGCGGCCCTTTGGACACGTTAAAAGAGTTGCTTCTGACCGGGTATCTCATCTCAGCCACTCCGGCCTTGGCCTACAGTTCCAAGCACCGGGAGGCGATAGCCGCTGCTCCTTTAAAACAAATTTTAATAGAAACCGATTCTCCGGTAGCCTATCAAGGGGTACCCTCTACACCGGCCCAGGTCCTCCGGACCCTCGAAGAGTTATCCAAGATCAAAGGTGTCCAAATTGAAGAGGCTGCCTTAAAAACAACCCAAAACGCCCGTAATTTTTTCGGTCTGGACTAATCCCATGGTTAGATCCGCTCCAAGTTTATTTAAAAGACAAAGGAGAGATTGCTTGTGGAGGCCCATTCGATAATTCTGGTTTGTCCCCAATGCGGGACAAGAAACCGTGTTCCTCAGAACAGGATCAAGGATCGCCCTATCTGCAGCCGCTGTCGCATTCCTCTATCCCCCCAGCCCTTAGGAGATCATCCGGTCGAAGTAACCGATCAGACTATCAGAGAGGAAGTCCTGAATTTTCCAGGGCCGGTCGTCTTGGATTGTTGGGCCCCCTGGTGTGGTCCCTGCCGGATGGTGGCTCCGATCCTGGATCAATTAGCCAAAGACTATGCCGGTCGGGTCAAATTCGCCAAATTAAATACGGATGAAAATCAGGGAACGGCCCGCCAATTTTCTATCCAAAGCATCCCCACGTTGCTTTTTTTCAAAAACGGTGCGCTGGTCAACCGACAGGTGGGGGCCTTACCTAAAGGGGAGATCGAAAGGCAGTTGAAATTAATCGTCTAGAAGGATGGGACCTTCATGCGGGGCGATCCCTGTTAGGCTCATAGACCCAAAGGTTTTAAACACTCTTTTTCAAATTGTTTGAGAAAGGAATCGGGGCCGGAGACTTGAACTGCGGTCCCTAATTGATTCAAATGATTTCCCCGATTAATCAGATCTTGTCTTCCTTGCCTCCTGGTGGTTTCAATTATTGACCAGTCCTCCCTTTTGAAAAAATCCTGAATGGCCGAAACCATTTCCGGGAAAAGGGCACGCCGTAGCCCCTTAAGATTGGAAAGATAAAAAGCTAGAGATCCTTTTTTACGTTCCTTAATAATATGCTGAAGGGACCCTTGAGGATGGGTATCGGCTAAAAGATCCTTTAAACTCCGAAGGTATAATTCGACCCGGCTGAAAGGAAACAGTCCCAGGAGAGAGGTCCAAAGACGTCGGGGGATAGTGCGGTCGCTCGCTTCGCCCAGTTCGTGAAATAAGACCGTCTCCTGTTCTGATTTGACCAAGGATTCCAATTGGCGGTCAGGGGGGAGAGCCGGATCCCAACTATAATAACAGAGGGCTTTGGCTGTAGCCTCACGTTCAAATTGTTCCGTCTCCTGGATCTTGGCCCAGAGAAAAAACCGGAGAGGCTCCTGCCGAAGGACAATAATTTTTCCTTGTCTCTGGGCCGGCGACAAAGACAGATCACAGGCCAATTCCCGATCCAAAACAATGATGGTATAATCCTTAATTTGACGAATTTCCCGGGTGGACCCCAGGAAAAATGTCGGTTGCAAACCTCTGGCATATCCCGCCCCGTAATACAGACCTAAGGGAATAAGGGTTTGATTGAGGCCTCGACTATTTAGAACGTCAAAAGATTTTCCATTCAGGATAATCGGTTCGAGCGGTGTATTTTGAAGGTCCAGCCACAATGCTTCCTTGTGTTCGATCCATTGAAGCAAGCGAGGCTTGCTGGTTGGACTCCAGGGCGGTTTTTTTTCTTCCCAATTGTACTGATCTTTCAAGCGGAGAAAGAGACCACATAAGGAAAAAAGTCCGCTATGAGAGGCATCGGCGATGGAGCAATTCTTTTGGATGGCCGGCAAGATTTGGTCCAGGACATTTTGGCGGAGAACCGGTAGATTGTTTTTATCTGTCTTGGAGGACATAGATCCTTTAAATTAAAAAGAAAAACCTTGACGATTCATTCATATATTAGTAATTTTTCGATTAAACGGCAAGGGGTAAACTTTCCATAGAAAAAAAATATGCTAAAAACAACCCATACCTTCTTACTGGTGATATTTTTCGGTCTCACTTCAGGTCTTAGTGCACTTCTTGAGGCCCGGGAACCGGGAAAACCCCTACAGGTCGTCTGTACCATCTTGCCCATCTATTCCTTAACCCTCAATGTGGTGGAACGGGTCCAAGGGGTTCAGGTGGATTTACTCCTGCCGGCACATCAAGGTTGCCCCCACAATTACGATTTAACCCAGGGTGATTTGTTGAAATTATCAAGGGCTGATTTAATTATTGCCAATGGTTTAGGAATGGAAGAATTTCTTGACCAATTTTTTAAAAAAATCAAACTTAAAATTCCCATCCTCAAGGCGGCCGCCGAGGTTGAACCCATTGCGAATAATTCTGGTCCGGTTCGAGTTCGGGTGGGTAAAAAAAAGGGCGAAGTCAGTCAGGACCACACGGCGAAGGTTAATGGGCATGCTTGGGTCAGTCCATCTGCAGCGGCCATTATGGTTCGGACCATTGCCGAAGGACTGAGCGTGCAGGATCCAACCCGGGCCACAAGTTATCGGACCAATGCCGAGCGCTATGCCGGGAAACTGGAAGGCCTTTCAGAGAAAATGAAAGAACGGGTCTCCAAGGCCAAGAATAAAAATATCCTGGCCTTTCATGACGTCCTGGCCTATTGGGCCAGGGATATAGGTCTCAACATCGTTGGAGTGGTCCAGGGTCAATTAGGGATTGAGCCCACCTCTAAGGATTTAGCCCGGTTAGTCAAGGTAATCAAAGACCGGCAGGTGGCCGCAATTTTTTCAGAACCCCAATATTCGGATAAAGTGGTCCGGACTCTTTCTAGAGAAACAGGCACACCTTTTTTTGCTATTGATCCGGTAGCGACAGGGAAACCGGGTGCGGACACCTATGAAAAGGCTATGGAGCGAAATCTGGAAACCTTGAAAACGGCTCTAAAATAAATAAAATGACCGAGACCTTAGCAACTTCTACCGAAACCGCCATCGAAATCACTGATCTGGGTGTTACCCTCCGAAAAGTTGAAATCCTTCGGGCCGTTTCTTTAACGATCCCTGCCGGCCGGACGACTGCCGTCATCGGCCCGAATGGAGCCGGAAAGACTACTCTGCTTTTAGCCCTTTTGGGATTGGTTCCCTACACCGGGACCATTCGTTTCCTCAGGGCTCAGGGAGGGCGTCCGACCATCGGTTATGTGCCCCAACGTCTGGATTTCGAAAGGGGCTTGCCCTGTACCGTGGAAGACCTGATGGCCACGGCCATGAGCCGAAAGGCCCTTTGGTTGGGAAAAAGGGCAGGGGTCCGCCATCGGGTTCGGGAGGGGTTGAAACGAGTTGGGGCTTCGGGGCTGGAAGACCGCTTCATCGGCAGACTCTCCGGAGGAGAACTGCAGAGGGTTCTGCTGGCTATGGCCTTGGAGGGTAATCCTCAGATCCTTCTGCTGGATGAACCGACAGCCGGAATTGATGCCCCCGGAGAACAGCTATTCTGCGATCTCCTCTCCGATATTCAAGAGCAGGCCAAGTTAACGATTATCCTGATATCCCACGACCTTTCGGTTGTCTCTAATCATGCCCAGCAGGTAATCGGTTTGAATAAAACGGTATGTTGTTCCGGTGGCCTGAGCACCCTGACCGAGGAAAATCTGTTGAAGACCTACGGGCTTCATATGCAGATTTATCCACATAGCCATGGCCACCCGCTCGTTGACCATAAATTGAATCGTTGACTTATGGAAAACCTATTTCAACCGATCTATTCTTTATTACAGACAGCAGTCCCTTTTGAGTGGGCTCAGTTCGCTTTTGTCTGGCGAGCCATGGGGGCCATGCTAATCATCGCTCCTCTCTGCGCCGTTCTTGGGGTCCATGTGGTTAATTTCCGAATGGCCTTTTTTTCAGACGCGATCAGCCATTCCACTTTTGCCGGAGTAGCCCTGGGCCTTATTTTAGGGGTGAATCCTCTGCTTACCTTAATCGGGTTCGGTATCCTGGCCGGACTTAGTATTACTTTAGTCAAAGGTCGTTCGGATCTATCCTCCGATACCGTAATCAGCGTTATTTTATCGGCTATTTTAGCCCTGGGTATTGCCGTACTTTACACCCAAAAAGAAACCCGGAACTTGGAAGCTTATCTTTATGGAACCGTTCTGGCGATCAACGACGAAGAGCTGATCGTGCTGCTGGGGATGGGGATTCTGGTCTTCCTGGTCATGGGGGTCTTGTTCAATCGTTTGTTTTTAATCAGCCTGAATAAACAACTGGCCGCCTCCCGAGGGATTACCGTGGAAGCCCTTGAGTATGGATTTTCCTTTATTCTGGCCGTCGTCGTGACCCTAAGTATCAGGGTCATCGGGCTTTTTTTAGTTACGGCCATGCTGGTCATCCCGGCGGCTACGGCCCGCAATGTAGCCGGAGGAATGGCCGGCTTATTCTGGATATCTTTGATTTGTGCTTTAACGGCTGGACTTGCCGGAATACTGGTATCTTTTTACCTGGACACCCCGGCCGGGGCCACAACAATTTTGATCGGCTGTCTCCTCTTTCTGTTGTCCTGGCTCAGGGTGCGAAGGATATAAACCAAACACTGGAACTTGATTCTATTAGTATTCCTCTTTGACTGTTTCGGTCGGAGAAATGTCCAATTAGGGGAAAATAAAAATTTTTTCAATTGACAAAAGTCGCCTGATCGATTATTTTTATCGTTTGAGCGGGAATAACTCAGTGGTAGAGTGCAACCTTGCCAAGGTTGAAGTCGCGGGTTCAAATCCCGTTTCCCGCTCCAATAAAACTGTCCCCCATCTTTCAGGCGGCATAGCCAAGTGGCTAAGGCAGCGGTCTGCAAAACCGTTATTCACCGGTTCGAGTCCGGTTGCCGCCTCCAATTATTTATCGTTAGCCCGTCTTTTTTTACTAATGAAACCCGTCACCTTCTTTCTGGCCTTTTCCTGGTTACTCTTTTATTCTTTCCCCTTAAAAGGAGAAGAAAAAGCAACGCTACCGAAAATCCATTGGCAAACCCTCTCTTCCGGACTTTCGTTTAATCGCTGGGAGGTTCGGTCCGAAAAAAGTCCTGCCAATATCATCACCATTCTTCGGCTGGATCCCCATTTTTGGTCTTCTCGGGTCTATTTTAACCGAGGACCCCTGTCCATAAAGGAGTGGCAACAGAAAACCGGGGCGCCGGTTATCTGTAATGGGGGATTTTATCAGGAAAATTTTGAACCAGCCGGGAGGATACTGTCTAATGGTCTCTCTTTAGGCCCTTTCAAAAACCGACACATGAAAGGTATGTTTCTGTCTGAACCCAAAAAAGGATTTGAAAACCTTCCTAAAACGATCTTGATCGATCTAAAAAACAGCAAAGGAGAAGAACAGATTTCTTATTATGAACAGGGAATTCAGTCCTTTCCAATCCTCCTTGATCCCCAGGGGAGAGTCCGGGTTAATCCAAGCAGCTTTCAAGCCAACAGGACTGTTCTGGCCCAGGATGAAAAGGGATTTTTATATGTTTTAATAGCCGAAAAACCTTATTTTACCCTCTATGATTTAGGGTATTATTTGAAAAGCCTACCCTTAGGATTTCAGTTTATCTTAAATCTGGATGGCGGATCTCGCACCCAACTATTAATTCAGTTAAAGGGATTTCATTATCTGTTTACCGGCCAAGAGAGCCGGAGCGAAACCACCCGTCTTTTTTTCCCTGAACCCCAAAGACTTCCTTCGGTGATCGGATTTTTCCCGAGAACTAATCCATGACCCAGATATTTATCATAGGTTTCGGTAAATTTGGGAAACTGGCCCTTTCCCAGATGAGACGTTTGGGGAGAGAATCGAGGATTTGGATCATTGATCGAGATCCGGATGTCCTTGCTTCAGAAAGACCCCTGGCCGGTATTCGGGTCTTGGCTGACGGCCCCCGATTCCTGGCTGAGTATCAGCAATGGATCGGAGATGAGGACTGGATCATTCCGGCCCTCCCCATTCATTTGGCCTGGAAATGGCTGGATTTGAATTTAAAGACAGTCCGGTCACATAAAAACATAGCTCCACCGCTTCATCTAGGCGATGGACTACCTTTCTCTCGGCTTTCAGGGGAAGGGCTTTTGGTTAGTTATGCCACCTTCCTGTGTCCGGAAAACTGTCCCGCACCTTTGCGGATTTGTTTTAAAACTAAAGAGAAAAGGTCTGCCCCTCTTTGGAAGATTCTGGCCGAACGAGACGGCCTTAAGGGGTCGTTAACAGTAATCGAAAGCCGGCAGATGGCTCCGGGGGTTGGAGGATATCCTTTCAAGGAATTGAGAAGACTGCCGGCTCAGAGCCAAAATTCCCGATCCCCATTTTACCTGGCTACGGCCTGCCGCTGCCATGGTATCATTAATGGTTTGAAGTGGTCGGGGAAGAAAATTTCCGGTAATAACTCCCGATAGAGAGTTCCGGATTTTGGATTAATCCTTTCAATATCCATCATCCTTTAGAAATCACCGATCTGATCTGGATTAAAAAGAAGGGTTAACCGGCCAGAATCCAGAAAAGGGAGGCTTGTTTCGCTTGACTTGACAGGTGTAGAATGATAATTAATTACATTAATTTATCAAAGCGGTGGAAAGGAGCAGGACAATGTTTTTAAAAAAAGGTTTCGGACTATTCAAGGTGATGATCGTTTGTGTCGGTTTATTAGGATTCCTTTTAGGCTGCGGTAGTGTCCTGCAGGAACAAAAGAAAGAATCTTCCCCGCCCCCCCCGCCTCTAGGGGCAGACAAGAAGCCGGATCGTCCCCAAGGCAGCTATTATGATTTCGAGGATATTCAAATTCCAAACGAACTCAAGGTAGATGCCAAAAATTCAAAGGTCTTTCAAACGACCAATCTGGTAGCCGGGGTCTTGGTTCTGGATGGGTATGTGGAAGTAAAATCGTTGGTCAATTTTTTTAAAGATGCCATGGGACGTGATAATTGGCAAGTAAAAGGAAATTTTAAACTTCCTCCCAAGACGGTTTTATTGTTCGAAAAGAAAAATAAACGGAGCGTCATTTTTATCGAAGAAAGCATGTTAAATACCCATGTGGAGGTTTGGTTGATTCCTACCCAGGATGCCTTATAACCTTGATTAAGGCGAGTACCTCTTGTCCAACCGGTAAGGACTAATTTGGATGATTTCCGTACTTAAAGATCGACATATACTTCTGGGGGTCAGCGGGGGGATAGCCGCTTATAAGGCCATTGAACTACTCCGACGCCTCTCCGAGAGAGAGGCTCAGGTCGCCGTGGTCATGACCAAGAATGCACAGCGATTCGTAACCCCCTTGACCTTCCAGGCTTTGACACCCCATGGGGTTTACACGGATATGTTCGATTCCTATCGTCCCGGGGCCATGGACCATATCCAATTAGCCGAATGGGCCGAACTGATCGTTTTGGTCCCGGCGACCGCCAATCTGCTGGCCAAGGCCGCTCACGGGCTGGCTGATGATTTACTTTCTACTTTCCTTCTGGCCAGCCCGGCCCCCAAATTATTCTGTCCGGCCATGAATGTGCGAATGTATGAGAATCTGGCGGTTCAAGGGAATATAAAAATTTTGAAAAATTTTGGTCATTTTATTCTGGAACCCGCCTCGGGTTTTTTGGCTTGCGGACAGGAAGGGCGGGGCCGATTGCCTGAGACAGAGGTTATTTTCGAAGAAATCCTTTGGTACCTATCTCCCCAAGATCTAAAAGGAGAACATGTTCTCATAACCGCCGGCGGAACCTGGGAATTCCTGGACCCGGTCCGATTTATATCCAATCCTTCAACCGGAAAAATGGGTTTTTCCCTGGCCCGGGTTGCCAGGAGGAGAGGAGCACAAGTCACCTTGGTCACCGGGCCCCATCATCTTGACCCAATTCCCGGTGTTCTGACGATTCCCGTAAGGTCGGCTCTGGAAATGGAAAAAGAGGTCCTAAAGGTTTTCCCATCAGCGACCATTGTGGTCAAGGCGGCGGCCGTTTCCGATTATCGACCGAAGGAAGTTTATTTACAAAAGGTCAAAAAAAAGGATGCGGACCTCCAAGTAACATTGGTCCAAAATCCCGATATCCTCCATCGATTAGGCCAAATTAAAAAGAAGCAATTTCTGGTTGGGTTTGCCGCTGAAACCGAAGATCTTCTTAATAATGCCCTTCAAAAACTAAAAGAAAAAAATCTAGACCTGATTGTAGCCAATCCAATCGGAAAGGCTGATGCAGGGTTTGGTTCGGATACCAATCAAGTCCTTTTCCTCTTTCCAGACGGGAAAACCAAATCCTTACCGGTCATGCTCAAAGATGATGTAGCCAGTCTCATTTTTGATACGATTGTAAAAAGAAAAGGCCCGGTAAATCGTGATCTTTCAGGATCCTGATCCATTCGGGATTGGTCCGCTGCCCGGACAGGTAAAGGAAATTCTCGAACTCCAAAAAGACTTGGGACGGAAATTCTTGCCCTGGTCCAAAAAAACACCGGCCGCCCCAGAAGCCCTGAATTATATTCCGGGAACTCTCTTTGACTCCCTGTCGGCATTATCCCAAGCCGTTTCCCAGTGCCGTAGATGCACCTTATATAATGGTCGGCGTCAGGCTGTTCCGGGCCGGGGCGCTTCCAGAGCTCGTTTGATGGTTATCGGGAGTGGACCCGACCGTGAGGATGATCTGCAAGGCCGACCTTTTAGCGGACCTGACGGAGAGCTGTTAACCAAGATGCTCCAGGCCATTCAGCTGAACCGGGAAGACGTTTATTTAACCCAGGTGATTAAATGCCGCACCCCGGAAGGCCGACCACCTACCCAGGAAGAGATCGAGTCTTGCGGATTATTCTTAAGAGAAGAGATTCGTCTGGTTAATCCTGATATTCTAACGGCCTTGGGGGAGGGCGCGGCGAAAACGTTAATCCAAACGAATAAAAACCTGTCCGATTTGCGGGGCCGCTGGTGGCCGGTACAAAATCGAAACCTGATGGCCACGTTTCATCCGGCCTTTCTGCGGGCTAATCCCGGAGCCAAGAGAGAGGCCTGGGAAGATTTGAAAAAAATTCGGCGAAAATATGATGAGCTGGCCCAGTAAAAGAGTTCAGGGTTCGGAATCCGGAGCGGGTAACACCTTGCCTTTGGACTGTCCAAGGTCGGTTTTCGTAACCGTTTTTTCTTTTATTGCCCGCTGTCTTTCGGTTTTCTTTTCACTCCGAACTCCGAACTCCGTACCCCGAACTTTTTTCTCATTCAAACCGCCTTTACCCATAATCCTGTTCCCCCTTTATTTTTTTGTCGCTTTATCGATATGTTTCTCACCTGCCGGGGCTGCTGAGAAACCTCCCATTTATGTTCTTACCATTGCCAGTTCCATTAATCCGCCAGTAGCGGATTTCATCAGCCGATCCCTGGCCAAAGCCCAAAAAGACCAAGCGGCTGCTTTGGTCATCCAATTAGATACCCCCGGCGGACTGGATTCTTCCATGAGGACTATTGTTCAAGGCCTTTTGAACGCTGAGATCCCGGTCATCGTCTACGTTTCTCCCAGCGGGGCTCGCGCAGCCTCGGCCGGGGTCATGATCGTCCTGGCCGCTGATCTGGCGGTTATGGCACCGGGAACCAATATGGGGGCGGCCCATCCGGTTAATGTGGGCGGAAAAGATATTGAAAAGACCATGGTTCAAAAGGTGGAAAAGGACATGGTGGCCTTTGTCCGCAGTATCGCCGATCAGCGGAAACGGAATGCCGATTGGGTAGAAAGTGCGGTTTTGAAAAGCGAATCCGTGACCGCCGACAAGGCCTTGGAACTCAAGGTTATTGATATGATCGCGAAAGATTTGACGGATCTGCTGGAAAAGGTCGACGGCCGACAGATCACTACTTCCAAAAAACCAAAGGTAATCCAAACAAAAGGCTTGACGGTTGTTCATCTGGAAGAAAACATCCGTGATCGCATTCTCCGGACCATCAGCGACCCCAACCTGGCTTACGTCTTAATGATGTTGGGCATGATGGGCATTTTTTTTGAATTGATGCATCCCGGTGGAATCTTCCCCGGGGTTATTGGAGGAATCTGTCTGGTCCTGGCTTTTTTCGCCCTTCAGACCCTGCCGGTCAATTACGCCGGGGTTCTTTTAATTCTGCTGGCTGTTGTCTTTTTTATTGCCGAAGTCAAGGTGATCAGTCATGGCCTTTTAACCGTCGCCGGAATTGTTTCCCTGGTCCTGGGATCACTGATGTTGTTTCGAACGGGAGAGGAACACCTGTCGGTTTCCCTTCAGGTATTGATTTCTACTGTTTTGGTTATCTCCGGATTTTTTATCTTGGTCATCTCCCTGGCGGTCCAAGCCCATCGCCGTAAGCCCCGAACCGGAGACCAGGGGATACTGAAAGAGGTTGGGCGGGTTCAGGAGAGAATCACCCCGGAAAATCCAGGTAAGGTTTTTGTTCACGGGGAAATCTGGAGGGCTCAATCCGACGAGGTTTGCGAACCGGGTCAGATCGTGGAAGTGGTTGGTATCGAACATTTACTTTTGAAAGTAAAACGCAAATAAAGGAGAGAATTATGTACACCATGGCGGTAATTGTTGTTTTAGTCGTCTTTTTTTTAAGCAGTGCCATACGCATTCTCAACGAATACGAACGGGGGGTCGTTTTCAGATTAGGTCGAGTCATCGGAGCCAAAGGACCGGGTCTGATCATCCTGATTCCTATTCTGGACAAGATGCTTAAAGTGGATTTACGGACCGTGACCATGGATGTTCCGGCCCAGGACGTCATTACCCGGGATAATGTCTCTGTGAAAGTCAATGCCGTTGTTTACTTCAGGGTCATGGATGCCGTTAGGGCGACGGTCGAAGTCCAGCAATATCTCTATGCCACTTCGCAATTGGCTCAAACCACTTTGCGCAGTGTCTGCGGCCAGGCCGAGCTGGATAAAATCCTTTCGGAAAGAGAGAAGGTCAATACCGAGATCCAAGAGATCCTGGATATGCATACCGACCCCTGGGGAATTAAGGTTGTTACCGTAGAAGTCAAACAAATCGACCTGCCTCAAGAGATGCAGAGGGCCATGGCCAAACAAGCCGAGGCTGAACGGGAACGAAGGGCCAAAGTGATCAATGCCGAGGGGGAATTTCAAGCCGCCGCCAGATTGGCCGAAGCCGCCACCATCATTGCCGACCATCCCATCGCCCTGCAACTTCGCTATCTGCAGACCTTACGGGAAGTGGCTTCGGAAAATAATTCCACCACTCTTTTCCCGATACCGATTGACTTGTTTAAACCGTTTTTGAAATTAGCCGAGGCGGCGGAAACGAAGAAGGCATAGCAAGGAAGGGGCAACTATAAAAAAGAAGTCTAGGCCCTAAACAAAACGGTTCATTTTTAAAGTGCACTTTATTTCAATAAAGGAGATATTTGCTTATGGGTAAAAAGGAAAAAGCCGAAAAAAAAGAAAAACCCTTAGACAAAATGACTTCCAAAGAATTGCGGGAATTGGCCCTGACTATTCCCGGAATTGTCGGCGTCCATGGCATGAATAAAGAGGAGGTCCTGGCCGCGATTAAAGAAGCTCGAGGCATTACCGAGCCCGCCGGTAAAAAAGGAGAACGGTCCATGCGCCAGTTGAAAGAACAAATCAAAACACTGCGGGATAAGAAAGGTGAAGTTCGAGAGCAGAATAACCAGAAAGCCATCGATCGGTTAAGACGCCGGATCAGTCGCCTGAAGAAGAAGACTCGGAAGGCCGCCTAATACATAGTATATCGTCATTCGTATTTCGTATATCGTAAGTCAAGAACTGGTCAAGTGGTTACGATATACGATATACGACTATCGTATCAAGAATGAAAACCCTCTCCATCCCATACGGTCAGCAAAAGCTCTCTCTTGCTATCCCCTTAAAGAACTGGGGAGAACTCCTTTCTCCTAAAGAGGTCACCCCAAGTCCTTTCAAGGAGGTTTTGATAAAGGCCCTTAACCATCCGCTGGATTCTCTTTCCCTAGACGAATTTTTAAAGGGCTGCCGAGCCTTGTTGATCCTGGTAAACGATGAAGCCAGGCCTACTCCAACCGGGAAAGTGTTGGAAATCCTTTGGCCCCGGCTTTCTCAATATCCCTATAAAATTTTGGTCGCTACCGGGACCCATAAGAAAAGCAGTGAACAGGGGTGTGAAAGGATTTTCGATCCCCTCTGGCCGGAAATAAAAGACAGGATCCTGTTTCATGACTGCCGACAGGAAAGGGAGATGGTTTTTCTCGGCGAAACGTCCCGGGGAACCAAGGTCCTGGTCAATCAGGCCTTGATGATGGCGGATCGTCTCCTGGTTATCGGCTCGGTGGAACCCCATTATTTTTCCGGGTACACCGGGGGGCGGAAGGCCATATTACCCGGAGTGGCGGCTTATTCCACGATTGTGGCCAATCATGCTCTGGCCATGGACAGCCATTCTCAACCCCTTCGTCTGGCCGGTAATCCGGTTCATGAGGATATGGATGAGGCCCTTCGCTTGCTGTCCGTTCCGCCTATATTTTCTCTCATGCTGACGTTGAACCCGGCTCATCAACCGGTAGCCGCCTTCGGCGGATCTATGCAGGAGACCCTGCTAGGGGCCGCTGAAAAGGCCGATGAGGTGTTTACCATCCCTTTTGAAGAAAAGGCCGATATCCTGATTAGTGTCGTGCTTCCTCCAATGGATCTCAATCTTTACCAATCTCAGAAGCCCATCGAACACGGGAAAATGGCTCTTAAATCAGATGGTATTTTGATTTTGGTGATGGAATGTCCCCAAGGGCCCGGACCGCTCGAATTTCAAAATTTATTGGCCCAAACCGGTAACCCGGAATTGGCCGGGGCCTTACTCCGGCAACCCTATCGTTTAGGATTTCATCGGATTACCCGGAACCTGAAATTTCTAGAGCGGGGGGGTCGGCTTTGGGGGGTAACCGGCCTGGATCCCGGTTTTTTGTCTCAGACTTTTCTCAGACCCTTTCCTTCTTTGCAGAAGGCCTTAGACCTGGCCTTGGTGGAAAAAGGGCCGTCAGCCAAGGTCCATGTCCTGCTTAACGCCAGTCTTTGTGTGCCGAAACCGACCAAAGGATTGGAAGATTAACAGGTATGGAAGCTCCCGGCACCCATGTGCTTTAAGCTTCCATACCGTGTTATTAAAGGTCCTCAGGCGAAGTGATGTTATGATGGATTAGGTAACAGTGACCGTGATCTTTCGGGGCGTCGCTTTTTCTACTTTGGGCAGCACCAGCTTGAGGACCCCATCTTTCAGATTAGCCTCAATCTTTCCCTGGTCGATCATTTCCGAAAGGGTGAACTGCCGGAAATAATTTCCTGTCCGGTATTCCATGAAGATATCCACTTCGTCATTTTTTTTGGGAGATTCGACCTTGCCCAATATGGTCAAGGTTTTATCCTTCAGGTCTATGGAGAGGTCGTCGGCTTTGACTCCCGGCATATCGGCCAGGAGGGAGATGTCTTTCTCGGTCTCAAATATATCAACGGCCGGGGTAAATAGAAGCCCGGGTCTGGTCTGTTCGGCCGGGGACTGCACTTCGGCTTTTTTTCGAGCCTGCATTTCGGCTCCGGTTGCGGTTTCCATCGTTATTCCTCCTTTCACTCGATATCGTTTCTTATGAATTTTTTATGGTTATCTGTCTGGGCTTGGTCGATTCGGCTTTGGGCAGGGTAACCGATAAGATCCCCTGGACGCTTCGGGCTTCCACTTTTTCCACATCAATCTGCCCGGGGAGGTTGATAATACGATTAAATTTTCCGGCCTCTCGCTCTTTCCGGTGATACTTGACGTTGGAGCCGTCTGATTTAATCTGCCGTTCCCCTGAGATGGAGAAGCTGTCTCCGGTTACGGTAATGTTCAGATCTTCGGCTTTCAGACCGGGTAATTCTGCCCGGATATAATAATTATGGGCGTCTTCGGTCATATTGCACAAGGGAAACACGCCTGAAAACTGTTCATTCAAAGCCCCGCCTTTAAACCGGTCGGCCAAGAGGGCCAACTGGCTACGCATCCTTTCCAGTTCCTCAAATTGACTTCCTAAACCGAAAGTCGGCCAACCGCTTATTCGTTTAATAAACATATCAGCCCTCCTTTTTACCAAAATCGTTCTACTATGGATTAATATCCATTTTAATTAAATAATATCAGTATGATAGTGTTTATTAGTGATCTTAAAATAATCACCGCTGGCTTTTTGTCAAGGGGGAGGGAAGGAAATTTCGGGAAACTTGTCTGCGGCTCAAGGCCGGAAGCGCTTTTTTTCAAGGATTGCCAAACTTAAAAACGGAAAGGAAACGAGGCACTACAGACCATGAAGATAGCCTTTATTTCTTATTGGGGCACTTCCTTTTCCTAATTTTCCAATCCGATTTCCACAATCCGATTTCCTCCTTGACTCCGATTTTTTCTCTATCTATACTGCCCTTATAAAAAATGTTTTCTTTCAATTCTTCAGGAAAAAAACGAATGATAGAAGAGCGTCCCAATAAACCCAGAAGGAGATCGTTAAAAATGAGATACCTGAAAATAGTCCTTTTTGTTATTGGCCTGTCGGTTTTTGGTCTTGCTTTTTCTCCCGGCTCCGTTTGGGCCGTATATCCGGAGAAGGCCATTGAATTCATTGCTCCGGCAACCCCGGGCGGCGGCTGGGATCTTACCTGCCGCATGTCTGCAAAGGTTCTGAAGGAGACGGGCCTCATCAAACAGCCCATGGTCGTCGTCAACCGGCCGGGCGGTTTCGGGGTGGTGGTGATGAATGATCTTTTGCGGAACCGCCGAAAGGACCCCTACACCTTGATAGCCTTCTCTGCCGTCCTGACCGGACAGATGGCGGCCAAAAAGAATCCCTACACCTACAAGGATATTACCCCGATAGCGGCTCTCTTCGTCGACTATGGGCTCATTGCAGTCAAAAAGGATTTCAAGTTGGGAACCTTTAAGGATTTCATAGACGAATGGAAGAAGAACCCAGGGGCCATAAGCTTTGCCGGCAGTTCGGCCCCGGGCGGACTCGATCACATGAGAGTAGCGATGCTGGCCAAGGCGATCGGCGTGCCGGTAAAAGATATCAAGTATGTGGCCTTTGCCGGAGGAGGTGAGGCCCTTAGCTCGCTGCTCGGCGGCCATACGACGGCCTTTGTCGGAGAGGCGGGGGAGATTGCCGGCCACATCGAATCGGGTACCATCAAGCCGCTGGCCCTTCTGGCCGATCAGAAGCTCAAGGGGATTTTCGAAAAAGTGCCCTTGGCCAGGGATTTCGGCATCAATGTGGTCTCTCCCAACTGGAGGGGCTTCTACGCACCACCCGAGGTGGATCCGAAGGTGGCCAAGTTCTGGGAGGAGATTCTGGCGAATATGGTCAAGACCAAGGCCTGGCAAGATGTTCTGGAAAAACAAGCTTGGGTTGATTACTTCCAGACCGGGGAAAAACTAAGGAAATTCCTTAATGACGAATTATCCATGTACGAGAAACTGGCCAAAGAGCTGGGACTGGTTCAGTGACCAAAGAAGAACGGATCATAGCCCTGGTCATCCTCCTGGTGGGGGCCGTCTATCTGGCAACGGCCCTCTCCATGCCTTCCATGTCTATAGGGGACCCGCTGGGGCACAAGGCCTTTCCGATCATCCTCGGCGGCCTTATGATCCTTCTGGGGCTGGCCCTGCTCTTCAAGCCTGAAAAGCAGTCGGGGCCGGCCCTTTCCATGAGAAATATCGTTACGATCCTCGTCCTGACCGGCCTGCTGGCCTGTTATGGATGGACACTCGATTGGACCGGTTATCCCTTGGGAACCTTTCTATTCCTCGTGGTCACTGTCCGGCTTCTCGGCGAAAGGAAGTGGTCCCTGAATCTTTCCCTTTCCGCCGCCCTCAGCCTGGCCATCTACCTGCTTTTTACTCGGCTCCTGGACATTACCCTTCCCCTGGGAGTCCTGGAAAGGCTGATGGGGTAGGGGAGAGGCGACCAAATGATTGATGTCGTCAACCATCTTGCCTACGGCTTCGGAATCGCCTTTACGCCTCTCAATATCCTCTATGCCTTTATTGGGTGTCTGGTAGGCACGCTGATCGGTGTGCTGCCCGGGATAGGCCCGGCAGGCGGGATGGCCCTTCTTATCCCTCTCACTTATGGGAAAGAGCCTGTATCGGCCATTATACTCCTGGCCGGGATTTACTACGGCGCCATGTACGGTGGTTCGACCACCTCCGTGCTTTTGAATGTTCCCGGCGAGGCCGCCTCGGTGGTGACCTGCCTGGACGGCCATCAAATGGCCCGCAAGGGGCTGGCCGGCCCGGCCCTGGCCATTGCCGCCGTGGGCTCCTTTATTGCCGGGACCATCGGGGTGATCCTGCTCATGTTTATCGGGCCGCCCCTGGCCCAGTTCGCCCTCAAGTTCGGCCCGGCGGAGACCTTTGCCCTCATGGTCTTCGGCCTTTCCATGGTGACCAGTCTTTCCGGTCGTTCCTTGCGTAAGGGCCTTGTTTCGCTTATTCTGGGACTGATGATGGCGACCATAGGAGTGGACCTCCCCACGGGATATATTCGGTTTACCTTCGGCATACCCAAGCTGATGGAGGGGTTTGATATTATCGTGGTAGCCATCGGGCTCTTCGCCGTCTCCGAGATCCTCATCTCTTCCGAACAGCTGAATGCCGGGGAATACATCCGGGAGAAGTTGACCAGGATATGGCTCTCCATGAAGGATTTTCGGGACAGTATCGGGGCCGTGCTGAGGGGGACCTTCGTTGGATTCTTTATCGGGGTCCTCCCGGGGGCCGCTCACGTCACCGCCTCCTTCCTCTCCTACTCCCTGGAAAAGAAGTTTTCCAAACACCCGGAACGGTTCGGCCAGGGGGAAATTCGCGGCGTGGCCGCCCCCGAAGCGGCCAACAACTCGGCCGCCTGCGGGGCCATGATCCCTCTTCTGACTATGGGGCTGCCGGCTTCCGCCGTGACCGCCGTCCTCTACGGGGCCCTGCTGATGGTGGGTGTGAGGCCGAGCCCCTTTCTTTTTCAGAAGCATCCCGACGTCGTCTGGGGTTTGATCGCCAGCATGTATCTCGGGAACGTCATGCTCCTCATCTTGAACCTCCCTCTGGTCGGCCTCTGGGTCAAGATTCTCAGCACCCCGCCGCGGTGGTTATTCCCCATCGTTCTGGCGGTGTCCTTCGTCGGCGTCTACGGCGTGAACCATGCCGCGCTCGATCTGGTCATTGCCGCCTTTCTGGGTCTCTTGGGCTACTTTATGCGGAAGTACGACTTCCCTCTGGCCCCGGTTATCCTGGGACTCGTCCTGGGGGACGGGCTGGAACAGTCTCTCCGCCAGGCTCTGATGATTTCCGGAGGCAGCCTGTCGATCTTTTACCAGAGTTGGATCGCCATAACACTCTTTGTCTGTGCCGGCGGGGTCATGGTGGCCCCGAAGATCATCTACAGGGGGGACGGTCCGGGGGAGATCGAGACCTGATTCAGTCTCCGACCGCTTGAGAAGAAAACAATCCTTTCGCAAAAATGATTAGTGAGAACATGTCGCTTGGCCGGGGCATCAAGAATTCTGTGCCCCATTTCTAAGGTCAAAAAGAGGGGGTTGGGGCCTTTTTTGACGTAACAACAAGTGGAATTGAAATGATGAATGGACGGTTTATAGATCAGGATAAAGCCTGTTTTGGCATTCGGGACAGATGCTGTGGGTGAATTCGGCGTCGGTATGCTTGCGAATATATAATTCCAGATGGTTCCAATATCCCTTATCGTCTCTGATTTTTTTGCAGGAAGCGCAAATCGGCAGGAGGCCGCTAAGAATCTTCACTTCGCCCAGGGCCTGTTCCAATTCCTTTATCAATTTGTCCTTTTCGACCTGAGCCTTTTCAATTTCCAGATTCCGTAATTTCAGCCTTCGTCTCAAATCTGAAACAAAGCCTCCGAAAAAGGCAAACCAGATCAGCAGAATTCCAAAGAGGACGAACAGAAAAAGTTCATAATGAAAATTGAATCCCCGGCGCCCTTGAAAGTATTCCACTATCAGCACTAAAGCATAAAACCCTATGACGCAGGCGGTTACACCGAGAAACTGCCTCCGGGTAAGACGAAGCATTCCAAAACTGAAGGCGGGAACATAAAACATCAAGACAATCGGCCGGGCTTCAGGTAAGGCGTATAAGGGCACAAGCCCCCAAAAACCGGAATAGACAATCTGCTCTCGAGTCAACGAGGGATCAGAAAAACGCAGATTGGCCCCGGTGGTGAACAACAGGAAAAAGAGGATGTTGCCGATCAGCCCCAGGCCGATGAAGAACATCCACTGAGAAGCGCTCATCCGGCCCAAACCAAGGCTGGTGACCAAAAGAGCGGAACAAATAACCAGGGCGTAGGTGGTTATGGCCATACCGAAACGCTTGATACGGAGGGACTGGGCCCGTTGCAGGGTTTGACCTTCCTCCGCAGTCGCCGGTTCTTGTTCGTCGGTTTTATTGGTCATAAACCTTGCCTTAGGGAAAGGGGCCTTCGGTTAATCCGTAAATAGAGTACGGAGTCAAACGTGCTCTATTTACATCTTTCGTGGTGCCACGCCCCTGGCGGGGCATGGCGGATTAGATAGAAAGAATTTTGATCAATAAACTGAAACGTCAAAAAATGTCAACAGAAATTATGCGAGAGTTTACCGCCAAAACAGGCGGGATAAAACCAGGCCCCAGGTATTTTCTAAAGAGAATCAATCCCCCCGTGTTTTCTTTTGACGGTGGCCCCGAGAAGTGTTATTATAACAATTAGTTGCAGTTTAACTGTTTACAAGCAGGCCTTAGCCGCTGATCCACCCGGATGACCGTTTACTGTGTCCGTGAACGTCTAGGTTTGTCCCCGGTTGTCCGCGGCAAAAATGATTTTTAAAAATTCTAAATCAATAGAAAATAGATATTAAACCATCAGATGGAGAAATATGGAACCTAACAAACACCAGACCTCTAAAGGATCTTTTGAAGTAAATCTCCTTCGCCCCGAAGATGCCGCGGGGGTTGCCCTACTGTTCCGGGCGGTCTACGGCGATGATTATCCCATCAAGCTGTTTTATGACTCGGCGGCCCTAACCGAGGCCAACAAAAAAGGGGACTATTACACGACTGTGGCCAGGGCCGAGAATGGGGAAATCATCGGCATGCATAACCTTTTTCGTTCGGCCCCCAGCCCCGACGTCTATGAATGGGGGGTCGGTCTGGTTCACAAAGAATGGCGAATTGTCGGCGTTTCGAGGGCCATAGAAATCTTTATGCTTGAGAAGGTCATTCCCGAATTAGGCATGCATACGGTCTTCGGCGAGGCGGTGACCAATCATGTGGCCATGCAGAAACACTCTCAGGAATATGGATTTAAACTCGCGGCCTTGGAAGTCGGGCTGATGCCCGGCAAAGCCTATACCGGCGAAGGGGTGACCTCCAGCCGGGTAAGCACGGCCGTACGCTTTCGAATCTATCGGAACATTCCCCAAACGGTCTTTTTGCCGGAAAACTATAAGGAGGCTATGCAATTCCTCTATACGGATTTCGCCGCCGGACGGGTTTTCAGGGAAAGTGTTGAACCGATTCCTGCCGGGATCGTTTCCCGATCCCAAATGGACTTTTTCGATTTCGCCAAGGTGGCCCGAATAACCTTTGATGAAACGGGAGGGGACTTCGCCCAACGCCTCTCGGACCTGGAGGCCGAAGCCGAAAACAAAGGATGCCTGGTCATTCAGGTCTGGCTGAAACTGACCACGCCTTGGATAGGGGCCCTGGTGGAGGTTTTAGGCGAAAGGGGTTTTTTTCTGGGAGGGATACTGCCCCAATGGTTCGACGACGACGGTCTTTTGATGCAGAAGCTTTTCTTTATACCCGACTTTGAGTCCATGCAGCTCCTCGCCGATAGCTCCCTGCGTATGCGCGAGCTGGTGGAGGCCGATTGGCGCCAGTCCTGCAGGAAATAAATCAATCCTTAAGAACGTGCCCTCTTATATAGATCCTTCGTATCCGGGACCCCAATAGCCTTGGGACAGACCCGATCTAAATACTTCTTTACCTGTCACAGCCAGTAGATTCTTCTAAAAAAAGTTATTGAATGAATTGAACAACGTCCCCTTGGACGACAAAGGCTTCAGAGTAACAGTTTC
>Ga0233425_10002379_pt1 | contig 37318 bp, 49 predicted proteins | sample Watercolumn_Towu_2_FD_181712 | JGI IMG/M metagenome (GOLD analysis project Ga0233425, IMG submission 181712) | Freshwater microbial communities from Lake Towuti, South Sulawesi, Indonesia - Watercolumn_Towuti2014_140_MG | ecosystem: Environmental > Aquatic > Freshwater > Lake | place... | reverse complement strand
GGCCCTACCGGCCCTACCGGCCCTACCGGCCCTACCGGCCCTACCGGCCCTACCGGCCCTACCGGCCCTACCGGCCCTACCGGCCCTACCGGCCCTACCGGCCCTACTGGCCCTACCGGCCCTACTGGCCCTACCGGCCCTACTGGCCCTACCGGCCCTACTGGCCCTACCGGCCCTACTGGTACATTTGATACCAGTTCCGCCCTGTACATTTCGAATACAACGCAATCCACCAGCCCCACCACAGGCGCTATTCGCACGGCGGGGGGATTCGGCGCGCAGGGTACAAGCTATTTCGGCGCAGATGATTCTGCCTATCCGGCAGTCACGGCCAAAAATACCGGGACGGGATCCCATCTACAGGTGGGGGACATCAAATTCCTGCAAGCCAACACCTGGGCAAACAGGCCGTCCGTTTCCGCCAATACCGGAAACATTTTTCCCTGCACGGACCTGGACAATAACGGTGGCGTGGTCTTGTTGATCTCGGACGGTAGCGTATGGAAGGGGCTATCTCATGGTTCTATAAGCATAGCCAAAGGAGGCGTACCGATTGGTATTCCTTCGTCAGGAACCATCGGGAACAATGGCGCACTGTCAGGCGTAACGGCATTTGACCGCACCATTTCCGAGTGCTATCTGTATTTTCCGGCAAATGCCGTTTATTCCGGTTCTGCGGCGGGTTTCTATTATGTCGTTATGAGTTCGACAACCGCAGGAACAATATACGCAGACACCTATGTTCCCGGGAATATCCCGGTAATTCCAGGTTCGCCTACAGCCATATCCGCCACTGGACCAGGGGCATATACCGGAGTTACAACCGAGACCACCCTGGCGCAATGGATATTGCATGGTGGATCACTTGGCCCACTTGGTTTGCATAGGTTGATTGCAAAATTAGGATTTTATAACTCAGCCAACAATAAACAAATTAACACTTATTTGGGCGGGTCCAGGATAAATTTAAATAATAATTTTACGACAAACAGAAGTTATTCATTTAACTGCACTTTCCAGAATTGCGCCTCAGAATCACGGCAACGGTCACAACCATACTATGCATTCGACGGACAAGGAGGCAACCCTTACAATGGAATTCCACCAAGTCAGACCGCCATCAACACCGCCAACGATGCCACGTATTACGTAAAAGCCGCACTAACCAATGCGGCGGATTGGGTGTTGTTGGAAAACTATCACGCCGAATATAATCCAGGGTAATTTTATGCCATTTGAAAAAATTGCAGTCACGGGAAACTGCCGCAATAAATGCATCCGCGCAGAGTTCGAGAATCCGGAACCGGAACAAGGTCTACCAGGCGTCGTATATCACATGCGGCTGGTAACCGAACTGGAAGACGGGAGAAAATTTTTCGACTCCCTGCCGCCACTGTCGGAAACCCTGACCACGCCCGAGCAAACATTTCCATTACTTGATCCCGTTACCATGCTTCCCTCGGGCGAGAGCATGACTCATTACGGTTTATTCATCGCAATCGTCAGCCATTGCGCGGATTTATCCGCGCGGGAGTCCGCACGCAGGGAGGAAGCGGAGGAGATGGAGGCTGAACGTAGACGGTTGGAAGAAGAAACAAGACTATCAGAACAACAACGGATGATTGAGTCTACGCCTGCGTAGCATGCACAGCCTGCGTAGGGTGCGCAATGCGCACCCTACATGGCTACATGGCTTTATCGAGCGCCGAGGATGTCGACGCCTACGTCTGGTCGGCGGATGCTCCCGGGTTTTGAAGATAGCCAGCCCATTCAACCACTAACCACCGAAAACGATGTTCAAACTCCGCGAAAAACCATACCTAGTCCCACGCAAAATCACTGTATACGAGCCGGACAGTTCAGGAAAATCTGTGTCAAGCACAGCAGAAATTGTATACAGACTGTCGGCCAACATCACAGCAGAAAACAAGATACTGTTATGTGACGTAATCGCAGATTGGGATTTAATGAACGACGATGGCGACAGAATGTCCTGCACGCCGGATAACATCGCGAGAGCGCTTGGAAATATGTTTTTTGCGCTCGCTGTCGACAAAGGATATGCGGACCTGCTGCGCGAGGATTGGCAAGCAAAAAACTAAGGGACGCGATCCGGTTTTTATTCGCCCCCGGCGGGCTGAACTACTGCCGGATCGCGTGTAGCGCCGACCAACGGGGGCCGTGCGGGCGTTGCCAGCGGCCCGAACTGCAACCAAACAACGCGACCGCGCTGGAGTTGTTCCTGGCGGCGCTGACCCAGTTGCGCCACGCCTGGGCGGGGCCGACCGGATTGGATTATCAGGGCTTGCTTGCCACGGCCCAATGCATGGCCATCCCGATGACGCCGGCCCTGTTCCGGTTGATTCGGGTCTGCGAATCCGAATATCTGGCCGTGTTGGCCGAACACCGACCGAAATCCTAAGCGCATGGCCGATAAGCAATTTCCTCTGTCACTCAAGTTCTCCGCCGACGCCAGCCAGGCTAAAAAGGCGGCGTCCGGCGTCGAGCAGTCACTGCAACGCATCGGCACTGCCGCCCAGGCGGGCGCCAGGGAAGCCACGGCGGCGCTGAATTCCATACATGCCCCGAAGGCGGTTCCAATAGATGCCAGCGCGGCGGGCTTAATTGCCGAGGCCCGCGCGGCCACGGCGGCGCTGAATTCCATCAAATCTCCCAAACCCATCACCATTGATGTCCGCGCCGAACAAGCGCGGCTGGTCAAAGGGATTCTGTCTGATATCGAAACCCCCGCCGAACGTCTGGCCGGTCGAATATCGACGCTCAACGCCCTGTTTGCCGACGGGGCGCTTACCCAATCCCAATATCATCGCGCGTTGTCTGCCTATCGGGCCGAGGCGGCGGGCGCCGAGCGCGCAACGACCGGTCTGGCATCGGCGGTGGGATTGGCGGTCAATGGGTTTATTGCCTTCCAGGTAGCGCTGGCGGCTGGTTCGCTGGTCCGTACCACCGCAGCGGTTCAAAACCTCGAAACCCGCCTTCAGGGCGTCACGGCGAAAACCGGAGATTACGCCGGAGCCGTGGCGTTCCTGGATGTCCTGACGGCCCGGCATCACAAGACCATCTCCGACATGGCCGGCGGTTATGCCAATCTGCTGGCGCTGGAGGAAAGTGGGATTGTCACCCGCCGCGAGGCACAACAAATCACGGAGGGGCTGTCCAACGCCCAAAGCTTCCTGGGCGCGTCCGGAGAGCAACTCAAGCAGGTGATGTTCGGCTTGGGGCAAGCGTTATCGTCTCCGGTCGTCCATGCCGAAGAACTGAATCAGGTCATGGAACCGCTGCCGGGTTTGCTCGCCAAGATGGATAAGGCGGCGGGGTTGCCGGCGGGCGGCTTCCGGCAGCTGGTAAATGAGGGGAAAATTACCAGCGAGATGTTCAAGACCGTGTTGGTCCGGGCGCTGGCGGATTTCGAGGGCGCGGCGGAACGGGCTGGCGGAAACATTACGGCCCGGTTCGCCGATGTGCGCCGCGAATGGGAATTGCTGGCGCGGGCTGCGGAAAAGCCGATCACGTTTGTGATTGATATCAGCGGCGGCATAGCCGAATGGGTTTTGCAGAAATCCCGTCAAGCCGGAGAGTTTTGGGGCGACCAGTTTAAGGGCGTGGAGAGCGCATGGAACCGGACGTTCGGCTTTTCCGACGCCGAGAAGGCTGTTTTCAACCAGCGGGAGATATCCCGCCAGTTGGCTGATCGCGCAACCGCATTGCAGGGCGCTGCCGGGTCCATCAAGAGCGCATCGGAACTACTCCAGGAAGCCGCCGCAAAATACCGCGTCCCGGCATCGTTGATCGAGTCCATCGCCAAGCAGGAAAGTGGTCTCTCCCATCTCAAGCCAGGCACGGACCAGGTGCAGCGTTCCGGCGCGGGCGCGTTGGGGTTGATGGGCGTCAAGCCCGGCACGGCGTCCCAATATGGGCTGGATGCGAAAGACCAGGCGCAAAACGCGGAAGCCGGGGTACGTTATTTTTCGGAGATGCTTGCTCTGGCGCGCAAGCAATTTGCCGACGACGCGACCGCCATCGCGGCGGCGCTGGCGATGTACAACGAAGGCCCCGGCAATTTTGCCAAGCGCGGAGGGCTGGCGAATCTGCCCGCGGAGACCGATAAATACATCAAGGACGTGATGGGGCGATGGCAGACCGCCGACATTGCAGGCATTGCCTTCGACCTCGACGCCTACCAGCGCAACCTCAAGGACGCCGAAGCGTCCCAATCCGCCTCACTCGCCCGGCAGGTTTCCAACGCCCAAAACGCCGCCCAGGCCCAGGCGGAACGAGCCAAGACCACTCTTGCCCAGACCGAACTGGAGATCGAAAAACGCCGGCAGGACCGTGCCGCGCAGTTGTTCGGCCTGCCGGAACTCCAGCGTCAGTCGCGCAAGCCGGAACTCGACCGCCAGGCGGCGGAAGACGCCAAGACGTTAGCCAACGCCCGATTGGCGGCGGACCAGGCCGCCATAGCGTCGCAAGAATCTTTGGCCCAGGCGCAACTACGCGCCTTACAAGCCGAGCGCGACCATGCCGCCGAATACGGCAAGACCGCCGCCGAACGCGAGCAGATCACCAGCCGGATCGAGGACGCACAGTCGAGGTTGACACAACTGGCGGAACAGCGGCATCAAGTCGAGATTCGCGGCGAAACCGAGATTACCCGTGCGCTGGGAGAGGAAGCGAAGGCGCGGGACGAGGCATCTATCGCCCTGGCCGACATCCTGCAACGGCAGGTGCGCGCGCAGGAGCAACTCGCCTCTAGCCGCGCCCAGAACGTACAGGCCAGGGTCACGGCGGGCGTTTTGGCGGAGACCGAAGCGCGTAAGGAATTGAACGCCATCTACGGCCAGGCGGCCGCCGCCATTCAGCCCGTGCGGGACCAGCTGCAACAGATGAATGCCGAGGGTAGAGACCCGGCATTGGCGCAGGCGGCGGTCGAGGCGGAAACCGCATGGCTGCATTTTGCTGCCTCGGTGCGTACCCCGCTCGAACAGCTGGGGCAGACATGGGCCGATGTCACGGGCCGCATGGAGCAAGCATCTACCCAATGGATGGATGGGTTGAGCCAGCAATTGACCGATCTGGTGACGACTGGTAAAGCTGATTTTCGAGGGTTGGCGCAATCCATCCTGGCCGACATGGTCAAGATCGAGATCGAGGGCGGATTGTCCCGTCTGATGCAGGGCGGACAGTGGTCGGCGAATGGCGGACTATTGTCATCCATCGGATCATGGTTCGGTGCATCCGGCTCCAGTGCCGGGTATTCGTTGGCGCAGCCCAACATCGGCTATGCCGGCATGGGGCCGGTATTGCCGGCGGCGGAAGCGGCGGCCCGCGGCATTCCCGTCTCCGCCATACCCGGCTCGTCGGGAATCTCCACGTTATCGGCGGCATCAGGATTGTCCGGATTGTTCTCTGCCGGGAGCGCCTCCGCCTATGTGCTGTCCAGTTCCGGGACGCTCATCCCGTTGATGGAGGGCGGAATCGGCGGATTGGCGACCAAAGGTCTGCTATCCGCCGGGGTTGGTATGTCCTCGGCGGCGGCGATTGGCTCAGGACTGGCGGCGGCGGCGGGGCCGGGCGCCATCGCTGGGTTGGCAGCCCAATTTTTAGGGTTGCGCGGCGACAACGCCATCGCCAACATGGTAGCGCCCACTGTTGGAGCCGTCGGCGGCGGCATCGGCGGCGCGGCAATGGGTACGATATTAGGCGTGGCCGGCGGGCCGGTCGGGGCGGTGATCGGCGCCATCGTCGGTTCCCTGGCGTCCATGCTGTTCCATTCCGCCAAGCCCGCCGCCGGGGCGGAAACCATTTTCGGTCGCAACAATACTTCTGAGCTCGGATTCACCCGGGAGCACGCCGGCGGGCAATTGGAGGCGTTGAAAACCCTCGGTGCGGGCGTGGCGGAAAATATGCGCCAGATGGAAGCCACCTTTGGGGTGGAGCTGGGATCGCTCCGGGTCGGCGCCGAACAGCACTATAAAGATTTCCTGATTGCCGGCTATGACGCCACCGGGAAATTCGCCGAAATCACCGCCGCGTTTACCGAAGATGACATGAAAGACGCGGTGGACCAGTTCCTGGCCGCCGTGCTGCACCGGAAGTCCGTACTCAAACAGGTAGACGATGCCCTGCTCCGCTCCGCCATCGAGCAGGGCCAGACCTTGACCGCCATCGGCGAGAACTATGCCCGTGTCGCCGGCATCCGCCGGATCGAGGGCGAGCGCACCGAGCTGGCCGACACCCTGGCCAGACAGGCTGCGCGCTATCAGCGCCAACTGGCAGCTGTGCGGGAATTCGCCTCGCCCGCCATGTTGGGCACGGAAACCAACAAATTGAACGAGGGCTGGCAACGCAAGTTCGATGCCTTGGCCCACGATGCCCGCTCCGCGCTCGACCAACTCTCCGGCATCGGCGAGAGCGCGGCCTACCAACTCCAGGCCATCGATGAGCAGATACAGCAGGTACGCACCAAAGACCTGGAGTTGCAACGTGCAGCCAAATCCAGCCGTGGGCGATTGAGCCACACCCCGCTCACCGAGGCGCAGTTGGACGACGCCCGCGCTGCCGCCGTGGCCAAGCTTCGCGACAACGTGCTATCAACCATGCACGGATTGGCGGGAGAGGCCATACCATTGGCGGATCGGCTGGCCAATGTGCATCGTCAATTTGCCCAAATCCGCGATGGCGCGGAGGAACTTGGTATATCACTAGACGCCGTGGCATGGGCAGAAGCCAAGGCCGCCGAAGCCGCGCGCACCGCGTTGACGTCTGGGGCTACGGAACATGTAAAAACGTCCATCCAGGACATCATGGACGCCATCGCAGGCCCCGCAGCCACGATCACCAGGCTATCAGCCGACATCGCCTCCGGGCAATCCCAGCTGCAAATGCTGGCCTTGGGCGGCGATCCGGTGGAAATGGAAGTAAAGGCCGGCGAGATCGTAAATCTAATCGTCAAACGCCATGATCTGGAGATCTCACAACTCCATGCGCAGATTGCGGCTGCCGGGCAACTCAAGGGTGTGATTGACGGTCTGAAACTGTCGAATATCTCCCCGCTGCGACCAAGCCGAAAAATGGCAGAGGCGCGCACTCAATATCATGAGGCGCTGGTCTCCGCCCAAACCGGAGACGCAGTCGCCATTGCGAAATACACCCAAATCTCCCAGGCATATCTACAGCAATTGCGGAGCTATGATCCAGGCACGGCCTACACACAAACATTCAGTGCGGTCACTGCGGACATGGCAGACATCGCCGAGCGTTTCGGGGCAGGATCGGACGATATGACTGATTTGCAACGCCGCTCGCTTTCTGTGCTGGAGGGGATACAGAAGCTCCTTGAACAATACGCCTCGAAAAATCCATCCATGCCAACGGCGTCGCATTTGCAGACTATCCCCACATCCGCAGAAATCGCCGACGCATTCACCGCTGCTCTGACGGCTGGGCTGCAAGGCGCTTTCGATCTGGCTGCTCGTAAACGAGTAGGCTGGAAGGCGTGAGTATTTCCGACGCTCAATATGCGGAGTGGCTCCGCTCCTCCGGCCATCGCCGCTGCATCCTGGCCGAAGCCAAGGTGTACGCCGGAGGCGCGGAAATCACCCGCTATATCTCCAATTTGGGCTATGTGACCGCTCCCGGCGATACCCCGGCCAATACCTATTACAAGGAAATCCTACTCGGCGCGCCTCGCGTGTCCTCCGGCATCGACCAAGCCATGAGCATCGGCGAAATCGTGCTGTACAACGCCGACGGCAGCCTCGATGGCTGGCTGTCCGACGGGTGGGACGGGCGCGACATCGTGCTGCTGATCGGCAATCCGGCATGGCCCCGCGCCGACTTCCGGCCATGGTTGACCGGCGTCATCGACCACATCTCCGCCCCCAGCCTCGACACCCTGGCATTGAGTCTGCGCGATAAAAAAGAGCGGTTGAACGCGCCAGTGCAAACCGATCTGTATGCGACTGGGTCGGCGACTGGGCAGCCCAAGCCGCTGGCATACGGATATCTCAAAAATTGCGAGCCGATTTTGAAATCCGTTCCGGGTGATTCGGTGGACATTTCCCAAATCGTCGTGACTGGTGGAACCGTGGTGACGGTGACCACATCCACGGCGCACGGATTCCTGGCGTCGGATCGAATCGAGATTGGGGGAGTATCCGACCTGTACCTGAACGGAACATTCACGGTGGCGACCGTACCGGATTCGACCCATTTTACCGTTGCTCTACCAGTAACCTACGGGGATTCCACGTTTACAAACCCACCTGACGCCATGTGGTGCCGGATCACGGACCCACAATACCAATTACACGATGGACCGATATCGGCCATCGGCGCCTATCGATTTTCAGGGGTCGCGACAACGGCGGCATCGGTCGATCTGGCCAACGGAACGTTTGTGCCAGCTGACGACGTGGTGGGTACGCTCACCGTGGATCTTCACGGCGCGAAGAACGGTTTAGGCAACCTGATTCATCTCGCTGGCGACATCATCCAGGATATCGCCACCCGCGAGAACTACATCACGTCCGGCGACATCGACGCCGCCTCGATTGCCGCGCTCAACGCCGCCGCCACGGAATCGCTTGGGCTGTATATCCGCGAGCGTCGCAACTGCGGGGATGTGCTCGACCAAATCATGGCCACCGTTGGCGGATATTGGGGGTTCACCCGTGCCGGCCTGCTGTATGTTTGGCGGCTGTCTGCGCCATCAGGGACGCCAGTGCTTGTGCTCACGTCGGATGATCTGACCGGCAAAAGTCTGCGCATCGTTTCCCGCGAGGCTCCAGTCGCCAAGGTGCGTGTCGGACGGTGGAAAAACTGGACGGTACAGTCGGGGGATTCCCTGGCGCCGGCCCTGTCCGACGACGACCGCGCCAAATACGCCAGTGCCAACCTGGCCGACCCGGACCAGGCCGAAAACGCCGGCATCGAAACCACCTATAAAGGCGCGCTGATGCCGGAGATTTTCGATTCCCTCTATGCCAACACCACCGCCGAGGCCGCCCGGCTGGCGGCGCTCCGCAACGTCTGGCGCTCGACCTGGGAATGCCAGACCAACCTGTCCGCCCTGCAACTGCACCTGGGCGATGTAGTGCGTCTGACGTACCCCCGTCTCGGCTTCGAGTCCGGCGCGCTGGCAATTGTGGTGGGCCTCGATGATGACATCGACAACGAGCAAATCACGGTGCGTCTATGGCGATAACTCCCCCCCGCATTCTCTACGCCGATCAAATCCCCTCGGCCACCCTCTCGGCCAGCCCTGTGCTGGCGGCGACCCTGCCGGTGACCAACCTGCAAAACACCCTGCGTACCGCCGTTGCCCGCTCCACCTCCACGGCGGATCAATCCATCCTGGGTGATTTCGGCGCAACCGTGGATGTGGATGGCTGCGTGGCATGGCGACACAATCTCACACCGTCCTCCACATGGAGGCTCCGATTATATTCGGGCGCCAACCAGACCGGCACGACGTTGTACGATTCCACGGCAATCGCAGCCACGCCCACCGGAGCCGCCGGGCTATGGGGGCATGACGGGATGGGCGAGCGCTGCCGTTGGTCCAAGATTTGGATTCCCTCCACGGTCGCGGCCAGATCATTCCGGATCGATTTCAGCGACTCCGGTAACCCAGACGGCTATATCGAGTGTTCCAGACTACTGATGGGCGCGGCCTGGACGCTGAGCGATCAGCAAGGCGGCGTCGAGGCGGGGGCAAGCCTGGAATGGCGCGATAACGACCGCCACGCACGCACCGATGCCGGCAGCCAGATCATTCTGACAGGATCACAATGGCGGGCCATCAAGTTTCAACTGAACCGGCTCACCGACGCCGACCGGGAGACGCTGACGCGCATCCGTCAGATTTGCGGACGATCCCGTCCGGTATTCGTCTCGTTGTTTCCTGGGGATGAAGACGTGGCCCGCGAACGGGATCACGAGCTGGTGGGCACTTTCGCCGACGCATCGCCCATTGCGTGGATTGGAACGTATTCGGCGAGCACCATCGAGATCGAGGAGTGCTGATGGCGGCGTGGATTGGCAAGTACAAATCCAAGGCCGCGATGATTGCCGATCTCGGCAATATCATCATCGGCCAGCTCGCCCGCACCACCCGGCAAATCACTACCTCCAACCTGGCGCCTGGCGCGTCCGTCTCCGGCACGGTCTCGCTGGGTCGCTCGTTCCATTTCATAAAGCTAGTTGCGAGTTCAGCCTGCTGGTTCCGCCTTTATTCCAGCAATGCCGCCATGCTGGCCGATTCGGGCCGGCTGATTACCGACGATCCCGCGCCAGGCAGCGGCGTGTTGTGCGACTTGTATCCCTCCGGCTCGGCACTGACGATCCCCCTGTCCCCGCCGATCTGGGGTGCCTCGCTGGAGTCGTCGCCCTCTCCCAGCATTACCTATCTGATTACCAACATGGGCGCGTCGTCCGTGGCGCTGACTCTCACCCTGACCTATCTTGCACTGGAGCAATAATCAATGGCTACTTCCTTCAACGCCAACCTGATCCCAGAACAATCCACCGATGCCGCATTCCGCGCCTGGGCCACCTGGGTGGCCGGCGTATTCGCGCTAGCCAGTACCTGGACCAATACGGCGGACACCGGCCAGATCAACCTGACCACGGTGACCCGGCCCACCGTCGCCAACACCTCGCAAGGCTACAAGATCTACTCGATGAACGACACCCTGCAGGCCACCAAGCCGGTGTTTGTGAAGATCGAGTTCGGGTCAGGATCGAATGCGGCCTATCCAGCCCTGTGGCTGACCATCGGCACGGGCAGTGATGGTGCCGGAAATCTCACCGGCGTATTATTCCCGCGCACTCAGATCGCCTGCGTCGCATCGAGTACCACAGGCTCTGCGGCCTATGGATCGGCAAACACCAATCGCGTGGCTATGGGATTTTTTGCTGGCGTCACTAACTGCGCCTTGGCGTTTTCTATCGAGCGCACCAAGGGCGCCAATGGCGACGATGACGGCACTGGTCTGCTGGCCTCCTATTCGTATTCTACGTCCACGCATCGTACACAGTACATTCCGTTCACCGGCACCATCCCGGTTGCCGAAACCTGCTATCAGGCGCTGACATCTACCAATAACCCCTCCGCACTCGACAACAACGTCGGTATCGGGCTGGTCAGCCATTTCTACGGCACGGCCAAACAACCCGGCATCAACAACGTGGTAGTGAATAGCAACGATTTCGCGGACTATGCCACTTTTAGCATGACGCTGTATGGCGGCTCGAAAACGTTTCAGCATCTTGGGCCGAACTTTACCACCGTGAATTCCCGCACCGCCACGCGGTTGTGCATGATCTATCAATAGAGCATGGCTGCCCTCGCCTACCTGTATAACGATAACTGCTATACCGCTAACCTGGATCGTTGGCGCATCCTCAAATTGATGTACGATCTGCTCAGCGCGGGGGGGTGGACCCTGGAGTCAGCAGTTCCGGATTTTTCGTTGAGCACTTGGAACGAGAACAGCCCCCCATCAATAATTTTTGGAATGGACGATTCCCTCCAAGCAACGTATCCGGTGTATCTAAAACTGGTGGTTGGCGCCGAATCGTCAGGAAGTTTCAACCCCAATTCTCGGTTACTGACCATTTACATCGGCACTACCCCTGGCGCGTGCAATCTGTTTTCCGCCGGAAATGCCAACGGACTACCGACGCTGACCACCCCGGTTTATTCTGAATTTGGACGGTACACCGGTGGTGGTGAAACTCCTCAACTCCGCAATGGTGGCGCGGCGGGACCGGGGTATTTTGTTATGTGGGAAGTAACACTGGGCGAATTTGGTTCATTATTTGGTCTTGAACGCACGAGAGATTCCGCCGGGAATGTAACCGCGGAGGGAATTGTGATGACGACGGTCTGCGAAAATATCGCGTACCAGACCCTTAGAATTCCTTCTTTGTTTGCAAAACCTGAATTTTCGGCTAGAACATCTGGTTTGATTGGGCATGGGACTGATGGGAATGATAGATTTTCCAACGGCGACTATAGCCTCAAATTTGGAATCGGGATTAACTCATACCTTGATTCCACCAACTACCCGATGGAGCATTACGATAACAAAGCTTGGCTGTCCCATGTATTCGTTTCCCGGGATAAGCTTGGTGCCGGCTATCCTTCCGAACTGATACTGGTTCCGAAGCGGAACATAAGCAATGCACCATTGGCCACGTACCATACATTCGATGTGTCCATGTGGGGAAACACGCGCAAATTCGTCTATCTGCCAATAGCTACGGAAACATTCTATTACTCGAAGATTGCGGTTCGGGCCGATTGATATGGCCAATTATCTGCCAAATCTGGTCTATCCTGCAGCCACGCCGCTCCCAATCGTGGTGTATGGACATCCGAATCAGGAGTTGGGTGTGGAACTGGTATTTGCGTTTGGCGCCAATCAGTCCGAATACGACCTACTGGCATATCGGGCAGGGAAGCCAAACTATTATGGGCAATCATCCTTGTTGCGAACGTCCGCGCCGCCAGCGGGATCACGACAGATCGATCTGTTCCGTACCGGTACCCCGCTGAATTTCACGGCAACGATTATTCCTCTGTTCCGCACGGCGCTATACACGTATCTGACTCAAGCCATCCCGATCTTCCGCACCAGCATCCCGCTGGATTTCGCGCCTTACATGATTGGCATGTCGAGGTCGGCAGTAAAATTCTGGCTCGCTACGCTGCGAGCGGATCGGCCCGCATTACCCATCGATGCCGATCAGGCGGAAATCCCGGTTCCCAGAATATCGGCCAGTATGGGGATGTGGGTGGGCTTTGATGGAAGTGGTGGGGGTATTAATATCGTCAATACACGGGGTGAGTCTGGCCAAATGTGGCCGAGGGGCAAGCGGTGACGTATCTACCGAGTATGCCCCCACTTGACGCCAATATCGCTCGGACACTGGCTGGAGTTTCCATTCACTCTCGGGAGATTGAGAAACTTCGGAAAGTTATTGCCGTGGGGGTGGGAGTTTTTAGTACAGTTGGGGGCGGTGGTGGTGGCGGGTCTGGTCGCCCGGTGTCGGGGCAGATGTGGCCTCGAATTACTGGCTAATATCCAATTTATCGCGCATTTTGCGGTTAATTTATGCGCGTTTTGCGGTAAATCTGCGGTAAATCTGCGGTAAACAGGAACAACAAACGAACAGGGTGCGCCCCATGCCGCAGTATTCGACGGCTTTCGCGGGGCGGAGGATGCGGGGCCAAGCGGTCATGATCGCGGCCCGCTCGACGTGAGCAGGTCGATCAACCAGAACTTGTCACAGCGACACAGATCAATGGACGCCGGATTCTCCTTGATGAATCGGTATACCTCGGCGCGGGTGATTTTATGGGGATTTCCACGGCTTGGGGCTTTATTCATGGATTTCATCCGGCCATGATCGATCCAGTAGATGACCGATTTTCCCGGCACCCCCAACAGCATCCCAAGTCCATCGGCGCTATAAATTCCGGCGTCGATAGTGGCTTGGCGAACACCGCCAGCGACGCGCTTTATCCGTATCTGGATCGCTGCATGGCTGCGGCTTGGATGTCCAGCTCCGGTCAATTTTTTGGCAATCAAACGCGGGGACAGGTGTGCATTTTCATGGAGTATTTCATCCTCGGCCTCGGTCCAGTCCGGTGATTTTTTGAGTGGGATGATGATCCCCAAATCAACCGCCCTCATGTAGATCACATGCCTAGGCCATTTCAGCTTTGCAACGGCTTCCGGCAGACGTTTCCTCCTCTCCGCATAGGATGGTGTGGAGTAGACGCGGCGAATGATGTCATCGGTGAACTGGTTGTGTTTGTAGGTTGGCATCCGATTGGCTCCGGTTGGTTCGGTTTGGGCCATCCCTGGCCGTGGGCGTTAGGCGTCTTCCTGTTTGGTCCATTGATCTAGGTTTATGCGGCCCTCTTGAGCTTCACGGACTCGGCCTTCCAGTTGGTAACCACGAACCGGCCAAACGGCCCCTTGCAGGCCGGGCGGAAATCTCCCAGCCCGACGCGCTTTCCTGAATCATCGATGATGGCGCGGAGCAGGTTGCCAGTCATGAAGTCATCATCGAGTTCCACCGAAAAAGACAGGCTCCAGTCGTTGAATATCGGTCTGTATGCCGCTTATTTCAATTTTGATTTCCATTGGATTGCTTCGTTGTTACGTTGATAAAACCTTGGATTGCCTTGCATGGTCACGCCCAGCCTAGCCCAGCCATGCCCAACCAAGCTACGCCGTGCCTAGCCGCATTGGTGTTGCCACCCGGCAACCGGCTCTCGCGAACCGGCGACCGGCTGAAAACTCAGCCCGTGCATTGCCGCGCATCGCCCCGCCCAGCCAAGCCGTGCCAAGCCCTACCGAGCCAAGCCCTTCCCCGCCCGTCCACGCCGTGCCGCGCGTGGCCTTGCCCGGCCCAGCCCGACATCGCCAGACAGTGCCTTGCCACGCAGAGCCCTGCCATGCCCGTCCATGCCGCGACGCATTGGTGTTGCCACCCGGCAGCCGGCTCTTGCGAACCGGCAACCGGCTGAAAACTCAGCCCGTGCATTGCCGTGCATTTCCATGCCATGCCCAGCCCTGCCCATCCACGCCGAGCCGTGCTCTGCCCAGCCGCGCTCTGCCGAGCCACGCAGAGCCCTGCCATGCCTTGCCGCGCCAGTTATCCATCTCCAACGATCCGCCGAATCGCCATTCGTTTTGCCTCAATGGCCATCTCCAGGCGGATGCGGAGCTTGTCGATGTCGTCGTTGTCGCGGTGGATGATGACAATATGCATGCGCAGTTTCTCAGCCAGGAAACGTGGGTCGTAGCTGACGAAGTACCAACGCGGCAGATCGGTAATCATCATCAGCCCCTGGCACTGCCAGTAGTATTCGGGCGCCATCGATTTCAGATCCTCTCCATCCATGAGAGCCAGGTATTCCGCGTGGGTTTTCGATTTCGGGCATTTCACCTCGATGCCAGCTGCATCGAATAGGCCGGTTTTCTGGATTAGTCCATCCGGAGTGCCGCCGGCATGGTCGCCGTAGGGCAGGAACGCCTGCTGTTTACCGTGCGATTCCACGGTCACTCCCATGCGTTTCTCGAACAGCGCCACGGCCTCAGCCTCATGGTCGAGACCCCATTGCATTTCGGGAGAGATATATCCATCCTCGCGGCACTCGGTGAGTGCCTCGACAGCCGTTTCCATGACATAGGTCCACCCGCCTTTCGGCAGTTCTTCCAGCTTTTTTTCGTAGGTCATCAGCCGATAAAACCCGCTGGCGGTGAACTTGCCCCAGCGTTGCGCCAGCCATTCCTGGCGGCGTTGTTCCTCGGTTTTGATGGGGGCTGCTGTGGCAGCCCCCACCAAGGAAGGTGGAGCATCGATTCCAATTTTTGCTTCAAATTCCAGAAACGAATCCAGCATCACCAATGCCTCACTGTTGAGCGACGATCAGCGGAAGGATTTCCCAGCGCTTTGATAGCCTCTGGTTGCTACGGTTTTTCTTCTGACCCCGGTAGACGATCTGTACCGGTGTGAGGATGGATGCGGGAATGATTTCGCCGCGACGGATGGCATCTTTGACGTTTCCTACCAACACCCTGGAGGCGTTAAACCAACGGCGCTTCTTTCCGTCATCGCATTCCTCAACCAGTAGTACGCTTTCGAGGTCTCGGATTTCGCCGTTTTCCATATCCGGGACTTCCATCGACGTAATGCCGATAATCCATCCGCGCTTGGAATCACCTTCCGTATCTGGGCTCCAGTAATCCACGCTTAGCGGAACCGGGGCTGCTCGCGTCTGGCTAAGACTGGGTAGTTCTGTACCATCACTGATAATTGATTCCTTAATCTGCTCCGGCGTGAACCTCGCCAGTGGCTGTTGGGCCGGCTTGGTGGTAGTGATTTCTGTGGATTCGCTAATAGCGTTCATATTTACCTCATATGGAATACGCCAGCACCAGCCCGAACGCCACGGACAACAACAGTCCGGCGGCGATCATGGGAAGCCAGGTCATGCCGTGGCGGATTTCGAGGCGATGGCGGGTTTTCAGTTCGCGCCCGGTCCAGCCGAACGCGGCGCGGTGTTTCATGTTTTGCATTCGATGCCTCCGGTCCATTCTGACGTGGCGTTCATGTCTTCCTGGCCGCGTTGCAACTCTTCGTACCAACGGGCCATGTCCAGGAGTTCCTCATTCGTGGAGGATGCAAGCGCGTGCCAGTCCGGGGCTTGCGCGGGGGCGGGTTCGTTGTTCATAATCCTCTCCGGTTGTCGTGTGCCCCTGGAGGACGGCTATCCACCAGGGGTTTTTCTTTTAGGCGGCACACCGCCACATGTATTCCTCGAATTCGATGGCCATGCGGGATTCCATTCCGACTTCCGCGGCTTCCTTTTCCTGCCATGCCTGCCACGCTTTTTCCTTGGCGGCCTCTATCATGCGATCCGCTTCTGCGGATCGCCCCATGTAATAGGCGTGCAGGATGTCGTCCAGATCGGCGCCCGCCATGAGAATGATTTCGCTCCAGGGCGTGGATTCCAGAAACGCGGCCTTGGCCAGCCCCTCTCTCGTCTCAAACATTGACGTTCTCCATAGTGATCGTCCCGATTCGGCTGGAGATGCTCTCGATTTCAATCTCAAGCACCGCCTGCGCGGTGCTGATTTTCCCGTACGCATCGCCCCACGCCGGGCCTTCCGGCGGGTTTAGCAATGCGGCCCGAGCGGATTCCAGCGCGGTGGTAATGTCGATGATGTTTTGCAGTGTCATTTTGGTTGCTCCAAAAAATCCCCCGCCCGAAGGCGGGGGCTAGTTGAGGTAGCACTCACGTGGCTGCATGAGTTCTGTTGCCGTCTGTCCTTCCCCACAGTCGGGCTTTCGTCCTTGCGGAGGCACTGGGTGGGCGGCGTGGTGAGAACAATAACAAATGATATCCATATCGGTCAACAACATTTGTTATCTTTTTTGCAAAAAAATCCCACCATGGCGGCGGGGATGGTTCAGCAGCTTACGGAATCGCAGCAAACGAATGTCTTGTCAAATGTTGTTGCATTGTCGGGTAACATTTGTTAGCCTCTTACCCATGAAATTTCGAGACTACTACTACTCCATTCCCGTACCTGATCGTCAGGCTTATGCCGATGACTTAGGTGTGACCGTTGGATATTTGAATCTGATTGCGCAAGGGCACAGAAAGGCAGGTGAGGGTTTAGCTATAGACATCGAGCGCAAAAGCGGCGGGGTAGTCACGGTTGAATCGTTGCGTGAAGACCTGTCACCGCAATGGGCATACATTCGTGGCACGGCCAAGAGACCCACCGAGCAGGCCGCCGCATGAGTATTTTTCTCAGCCTCGCGAACCGCGCCGATGTGGTCGCGGAACTGTTGGTGACGTTCGCCGCGCTGGCGGCGGTGGCGTATGTTGTGATCCAGGGGGATGACCCGCAATGACCACGATATTCGTGACGATTTTCATCTTCGCCGCCATCGCCCTATGTCTGGCGTGGGGAGACAATCCATGATGCCCTTCGATTTCCTGTTGATTGGTGCTCGCAAAAAAACGGCGGTCCGCGCCTGGGCTCATAACCCGGGAACGCCGGTTCGACTCCGGCAAACATGTTTTCGACCTGTTCGCCTTTTCCTCCCCTGCCGCCCCCATGCGGGCGGTTTTTTTGAGATGGGAATGCGCTTGTCACAGTTTTTAGCAGAGTTGACGGAACAAACGCTACTTGATGATCGGATGGGGCAATGAAAATGGATAATTGCCACTATCCGGGAGGGATGCCTGATAGTTATATCGAGGCACGCCAATAATGGCAAAAATCCGCACCATAAAACCCGAATTCTGGACATCGGAACAGGTGATGGAGTGCTCCCCGCAGGCCCGACTGCTATTTATCGGGATGTGGAATTTCGCTGATGACGGCGGAGTACATCCAGCCGCACTGAAAACCCTCAAGGCCGAGGTATATCCCGCAGACGATTGCACCGTACAACAAGTGTCTGGATGGATTTCAGAACTCATCGATAATGGATTGATTACAGAATTCCTGGCGAATGGAAAACGCTGGTGGCACATAACAGGATGGCACCATCAACTCATCAACCGCCCGTCGATCCGCTACCCGAGGCCGCCCGCGCAAATTGATGCGCCGCTACCCCTCGCCGCCGATCACATCAGGCCGCACTGCTCTCAGTTGATCTATGCCCCCTTGACTCCATCAGTTCCATCGCCCGAATGCGCCGGTACAGTGGACGCTCGCGCTAACTCAACGGATGGGGGCAAGCCCTCGGGAGTAGACCCTGCCGAGGCAAACTGGTCAGAGGAGACCAGGAATTGTATGGACGACTCACGCCAGGATACGCGGATTTTGGCGAAAAGCACTGCTACTACATTGTCAGAGCATGGTCGCGACATTGCCGCGACATTGCCGGAGCACTGCCACGACATTGCCGCGACATTGCCGGAGCACTGCCACGACATTGCCGCGACACCCCCGGAAGGGAAGGGATATGGAAGGGATAAGGATAAGGATGATGATGATCCAGAGAAAATACCTATCTCTGTGCCATCACAAAATTTTAACGCGCAAATTGCGCGAAAAAAAAACGGGAGCAAATCGAAAGAAACATTTTTCGATGCGTCGAACATGCCGGAGATCAGCGCGGAGTCGGCCAGGGAATTTTTGACGTATCGCCATGAGTTGCGAGCGCCAATGACCACAATTGCATGGCGTAGGATGCTGACCGAGTTCGGCAAGGCCGGGCTTACCCCGGATGATGGGGTGGCCCTCATGATGTCCCGAGGTTGGCGCGGGTTTGAAGCTGATTGGGTTGCCAATAGCCATAACACACGGAGAAATAATCATGCTCAACTCAACCTCCATGACGAGCGAATGGAGACCGCCGCCCAGCGGAATGCCCGCATCTGGGACGAAATCCATGCACCGCATCAATGATGCCGATGGAGTCAATCCCGTGCTGAAAATCCTCCAATGCATGACGGTCGATTTCCCGGCGCAATTCGGGGCTGCCTATGGAAAATCGGGCCAGGTGGCGTTTTTGAAATGCCGTCTGACGGAAAAACTCGCCGGATTCCATCCGGATGACATCATCCACGGCTACGAAGACGCCGTTCTCGAACGGAAGGGTTTCATGCCAGGAGTGGCCGATATCCTGCAAGCGGCGGCGATCCTGCACACCAAACGGAAAAACCTGGAGGATCAGGCATGGAAGGCCGAACAAATCAAATCACTGCCGGAAGTGGACCAGGAGAAGTCGCGCCTCCGCATGACGGAGGAAATGCAACGGCTGCGGGAGATGCAAAAACCTGGGCGCACCAGGTTATCAGACGAGGATTTCGCATCGTTGATGCAGCACCATGCGGCATTGGTGCGAGCGGCTGAACTCGCCAATTACCGGAGATATCCGGCAATCCACCGGTCTACCTGCGCGTTTCCCGGATGCGATGGCGTTGGAAGTATCTCACCCGGTGGCGGTGGGTGGTATTGCGGCAAGCATTATTCCGAGATGATGGGATGAGGGGTTGGCATGAGTTTCGATGGCCTTTCGCAGGCGGAGCGTGAAATCGAAGATGCCAGAATCAATCCGTCCAAATTGATTGTGAGGGTGCAGGAACTGGAAGTGGAAAATGCGCGGCTGAGGCGCGAGGTCGCAGAACTGCGCAATGGCATGGAGATTCATGGGAGGATTGCCGCGAATCTGCTTTATGGCCAAACGCCGACATAGCGCAGAATACCGTGCATTCATGGACTCGCCAGAATGGTCCGAACTACGGAGGCGGGTGATTTTTCGCGATGGTGGAGTGTGTGGGCGATGCGGCAGCAGGGAACGATTGGAGGCGCATCATCTGACCTATTCGAGGCTTGGAAATGAGCTTGATGTAGATGTGATAACACTGTGTCGAAGCTGTCATAAAATAGAGCATAGCAGGAAACAGAATGGCAAGAAAACCTCCGGAAGAAGATTATCAGGATTGGATGTACCCAAATAATCCACCATGTATCCAAAGTATTGCGATTACCAAGCAAACATTAAATGGATGCGAACTGAAGTGTGAAATCCAGGCGGTAACGAATGTACCTAATCTTGCGGTATTGACGCCATCGGCATGGACCAAGGCATTGTTCGATCTGCTATTGCAGATGCATGGAGGAGTATATGAGGATTTTCGAGATTCCTGCACGGATGCTGTTCATGAGATCAAGCTCGGATTATCCGGAAATTCCATTACAGATCGAATTGGTGCGCACTGATCGCACCATACTGGTACGGCAAAATGAATTACATATGTGAGTGGCGGGAAGATGAAGATGGCATATGGGACACCGGATGCGGTAATAGGTTTGAGTTCAATCATGGCGGCCCGCCAGAAAACTCTTTCGAGTTTTGCCCATATTGCGGAAAGAAATTGAAAGTGCATCGCTACCAAGGTCAGGACAGCGGGCGCGGCCCGCAGGAGCATAATGAATAACAGAGCTTGCGGCGCTGGTCCGATGGGATTAATTGTTTGGCGTCATACGCCAGGATATTGGGATTACTACCAGGAGGAAGGAGGGTTCGTAATCTCCGCGATAGGGGATGAAGGTTGGGAAGGCGTGGCGGCGACAGTTGGTAGGCATCGAGACCGTGAGGCGAATGCCAGGCTAATCTCCGCCGCTCCAGACCTACTGGTCGCATTGATCGAAATTGAGCAATACGCGGATGAATTCCTCGGCATTCACGACGCTGGACCGGAATTCGTGGCATGGCTACAGCACGCCCGCGATGCTATCACAAAGGCGACCGCTGGACCGCCGAGTTAGATATGGATTACCACCTAAAATGATCAGTGGGTATTAGAGCGCAACATGCACGATGATATTAACAAAATCGCGGATGATCCCGGTCTGCTGCTCGCGATCATACTGTCCATGTGGGGCGGGGTGGCGTCATTCGCCAGGAAGATCAAGATGGGAGCGAAACCATCTATGGCAGAGTTCATCGGCGAGCTTGTGATTTCCGGGTTCTGCGGAATCATGGTGCTGATGCTGGGGAACGCCTATCAGATGGATATCTATCTGATAGGCGCTGCGGCTGGCATCGCCGGACACATGGGTTCTCGAGGAATATTCATGGCCGAGCGCTGGATCGATGGCAAGGTCAAAAAAATAATCAATCGCGCCGATGATTGATCCAGAACTGATACTAGAACACTGGCCGATCGAGCGCCTGATCGACTACGCCCGGAATCCCAGGAAGAACGATCATGCCGTCGCCCAGATGGCCGCAGTGATCAGCGAATTTGGCTTTCGAATTCCGGTCGTCGCCAAGAGCACTGGCGAACTGGTGGATGGGCATCTCCGGCTCAAGGCCGCGCGCCACCTGGGCCTGACCACCGTGCCGGTGGTGTTGGCCGACAATCTGAGCGATGCGCAGATCAAGGCGTTCCGCCTGCTGGCAAACCGTTCGGCGACCTGGGCGGAATGGGACGAGGACCTGCTACGGCTGGAACTGGAAGATCTCTCGGCGATGGATTTCAACCTGGCGTTGACCGGATTCGACGAGGGCGAGATCGAGAAGCTGCTGACGGCAGTGGTCACGCCTGCGGAGGAAAGTGAAGCCGGCACCGATGCATCGGAGGACCTTGACGAGGACGTTCCCGAGGTTCCGGCGAATCCGGTCACCCGTCCCGGCGATGTCTGGGCCATTGGCGCCCATCGCCTGATCTGCGGCGATGCCGGTGACCCTTCCATAATCGCCGCACTGATGCAGGGCGAGCGCGCCAGCCTGTGTTTCACCAGTCCGCCCTACGGCAACCAGCGTGATTACACTTCCGGCGGCATAAGCGATTGGGACGCATTGATGCGCGGCGTGTTTTCCAATCTGCCGATGGCCGACGGCGGCCAGGTGCTGGTCAATCTCGGTCTGATTCACAAGGACAACGAGTTCCAGCCTTACTGGAACGGCTGGCTGGACTGGATGCGCAGCCAGGGCTGGCGCCGCTTCGGCTGGTACGTCTGGGACCAGGGGCCGGGCATGCCGGGCGACTGGAACGGACGACTGGCGCCCAGCTTCGAGTTCGTCTTCCATTTCAACCGGCAGAGCCGCAAACCGCACAAGATCGTGCCCTGCAAGCATGCCGGCCAAGAGATGCATCTGCGCGCCGATGGTTCTTCCAGCGCCATGCGGCAGAAGGATGGCACGATCAATGGCTGGACCCACGCCGGCCAGCCCACCCAGGAACACCGGATTCCGGATAGCGTGATTCGGATCATGCGCCACAAAGGCACCATCGGAAAGGACATCGACCATCCGGCGGTGTTTCCGGTGGCGCTGCCGGCTTTCGTCATCGAAGCGTTTACCGATGCTGGCGACCTGGTGTTCGAGCCGTTCTGCGGTTCGGGCAGCAGCCTGCTGGCGGCGCAACGCACCGGTCGCAATGCGCGTGCGGTCGAGATCGCGCCCGAATATGTCGATGTGGCGGTGAAGCGGTTTCTGCAGAATTTCCCTGGAATCCCGGTACTGCTCGAAGGTTCGGACACCTCGTTCGAGGTCATCGCCCAAAAACGACTGGCGGAGGTGGCGCCATGAACGATCTGATCGTGCAGAAGCGTTCCATCGAGAAGCTGATCCCGTATATCCGCAATGCCCGCACCCATTCCGACCAGCAGGTGGCCCAGATCGCGGCGTCCATCGTCGAGTTCGGTTGGTCCAATCCTATCCTGGTGGATGGCGACAACGGGGTGATCGCCGGCCACGGACGCTTGCTCGCCGCGCGGAAACTGGGTCTGACCGAGGTCCCGGTGATCGAGCTGGCGCATCTCTCGCCGACGCAGAAACGGGCCTATATCCTGACCGACAACCAGTTGGCCCTCCGGGCAGGCTGGGACGAGGCACTGCTGCGCATCGAACTCGCCGATCTGAAACTGGCGGACTTCGATCTGGGATTGATCGGTTTCGATCCGGACGAACTGGATGATCTGCTGGCCCCCGAAGAAACCATCACCGATGGCCAGACCGATGATGACCAAGCCCCCGAGGTACCTGACGTCCCGGTGTCGCAGCCGGGTGACATCTGGGTACTCGGAAACCATCGACTGCTATGTGGCGATGCCACGCGGGAGGAAGATTACCGAGCACTGCTTGGCGAGGAACGGGCCGCCCTGCTCTGGCAAGACCCTCCCTATAATGTGGATTACTCCAACAGCGCCGAAGACAAACTGCGAGGCAAGGATCGCCCGATCCTGAACGACAATCTGGGCCAGGGCTTCCATGATTTCCTGCGGACGGCACTCACCCCGGCCCTGGCGCGCTGCGACGGCGCCGTCTACATCGCCATGTCCTCCAGCGAACTGGATACCCTCCAGTCCGCCTTCCGCGCCGCGGGCGGCAAATGGTCGACGTTCATCATCTGGGCCAAGAACACCTTCACCCTGGGCCGTGCCGACTATCAGCGCCAGTACGAACCGATCCTGTACGGCTGGCGCGAGGGCGCGCAGCGCCATTGGTGCGGCGATCGCAATCAGGGCGATGTGTGGAACTTCAACAAGCCGGTGAAGAACGATCTGCATCCGACCATGAAGCCGGTGGAACTGGTGGAGCGCGCCCTGCGCAATTCCAGCCGTCCCAACGATGTGGTGCTGGATGCCTTCGGCGGTTCCGGCTCCACGCTGATCGCCTGCGAGAAGACCGGGCGGCGTTGCCGGATGATGGAACTCGATCCCAGGTATGTGGATGTCATCGTCCGCCGCTGGCAGGACTGGACCGGAAAGAAAGCCACCCGCGCGCGGGACGGGGTGGCGTTCGATGCATTGCATGCGGGAGAGTCGCCTCTCCCGCCCGCCTGATTAGCCGCGGTCGACCCGAATGGCGCCGATCGTGTAGACCCGCCCGGCGTCGGTCTTGCGGGACTCGATGGGCAGTCCCAGGTTTTTCCCGAGCAGGGATAGCGCCCCACGAACCGAGTGTTTCTGCCATCCCGTGATCTCGACCAGTTGGTCCAGGGTGGCGCCCTCGGGGCGGTACAGCAGGTCGATCATCCGGGCCTGCTTGGTGTTTTCGCGCGTTTTGCGCGTCCTGGGCGCTTCCGGCGCGGCAGGTTCGCTCGGTGTGGGTTGTTCTGCATCATCTGGCTCCGGTGGATGGCCCAGGCGATTGATGGCTTCGGTATTAATGATGGGTTCTCCGGGATGGGTGCGCGGTTTCCCTCGCACGGGTTGAGTCATACGCTGGCAACATCGAGGCGATGGCCCCGGAGCCTGATGGGTGAATGGCCATCATAAGCATCGGGTCTATCCGCGAAATCGGCCAGGACCGCCTTGAGGACGGCACGGAGGTAGCGTTCCGGGCGCTCGTACTGGCGCAGTGTCGGCAATCGGCTCGCCACGTCCATCACCCTGAACCATTCGCCGGGAAGTGCCTCGTCGCAGAGTTCCGTCCAAACCTGGAAACCGTATCGCTCCACAAATCGTTTCGCACCGGAAAAGCAGGTCGGCGTCCAGTCAGGGTAACGCATCGTGGGCAACCCGATGGCCGCCAGTCCCGCCAGACTGGTTTCGGATAGTGGGGTGTTATTCATCGGTGGATTCCTCGTTGATAGTGGATGGTGTGGACATTCACACGTTTCGGGCAATGGAAGTCAAGCGTTTTCTGATTCGGGGAAAACGCCCGGCCGGGGCGACCCGGCCGGTGTTGGAGAGGGGTCATGCCGCCAGTTTATCCGCCATGGCAAATGCGCGTTCTTTGAACCTAGCGCCCGGCCCGAACCATGCGGCGTCGAGGCGGTTGTCCTGGAGCCGGCCCTTCTCGTGGTCGATGTACTGGGTGGTGGACTGCAACAATCCCCAGACGGTATCATTGACGGCGTCCATCCCGGCCCCGAGTTGCCCGCCCTGGTAGAGATTGACGATGCGAGATATGGGGTTCCGCGGGATTCGCGTGGACACATGAACACTCTTTTACCGACAAAAGCCAAGTACTTCATGCAGTGCTGAACCGTCGCCCATGGGCATTTCCATCCGCGCCACCGACGCTCGTGTTAATCTTGTTAATCGTGTTAATAAAATGGCAAGACCATCACACAAACCGACCCCCGAGACACGCAGGATCGTCGAGACATTATCTGGATATGGAGTACCTCATGAGCAGATTGGTGTGCTCGTAGGTGATGGCATAGACCACGAAACTCTCGTCAAACATTACCGGAATGACCTATCTCGAGGAAAAGCAAAGGCCAATGCGAAGGTCGGTCAATCGCTCTTTCAGAAGGCTGTGAGCGGCGATACCGCAGCAATGATTTGGTGGTCGAAATCTCAAATGAGATGGAAGGGTACGGATATAGTCGAAACTCCTGATATGCAAATCAAAAATATAACAGTTAAATTTGTGTAATTTACATGTCATGCGTTGTTATCGATATCCCTGAATGGGCGAGGCAATTTTTGATGCCATCCAGGTACAAGATAGCCTATGGAGGACGCGGGTCAGGAAAATCATGGACATTCGCTCGTATGTTGTTGCTACGATCCGTACAACAACCTGTACGGATACTGTGCGCGCGAGAATTGCAAAATACTATACAGGATAGTGTTCATCAGTTGTTGTCGGATCAAATTATTGATACAGGTCTATGTTCATTGTTTTCTGTGCGTGAATCACGGATTGTTTCGTCGGCTGGTGCAGAGTTTCTGTTCAAAGGGTTGCGCGGAATGAAAAACAATGCCGCTGCCATCAAATCGCTGGAGGGCATCGATATCTGCTGGGTTGAGGAGGGGCAGACCATTAGCGCAGCCAGTTGGGAAACGCTGACGCCGACGATCCGAAAGCCAGACTCGGAAATCTGGGTGACGATGAATCCGGATCAGGAAACCGATCCGGTATATCGTTTGGTGCGGAACCCTCCAGAAAACGCCATCGTGCGCAAGGTAAACTGGAACATGAATCCCTGGTTTATGGACACCAGCCTGCCCCAGGAACGCGAATGGATGCGGCGCACCGATCCGGATGCCTACGCCCATGTCTGGGAGGGAGAATGCCGTCGCTATACCGATGCGCAGGTGTTGCTAGGAAAATACCGCATCGAGTCGTTTTCGCCGGTTCCGGGTATCTGGAATGGCCCCTACTTCGGAGCGGACTGGGGCTTTTCCCAGGACCCCACGGCACTGGTGCGGCTGTGGGTGCATGATCGCGTGCTGTATGTGGAGTATGAGGCCTACGGGATAGGCGTCGAGATCGACCATACGCCGGCCCTGTTCGATTTGGTGCCGGAATCCCGCAAACATACCATTCGCGCCGACTCGGCCAGGCCGGAGACGATCAGTTATATGAAGCGGCAGGACTTCTGCATCGTGCCCGCCGAAAAGTGGCACGGCAGCGTTGAGGATGGAGTAGCGCATCTGCGCGGCTATGAGGCCATCGTTATCCATCCGCGCTGCACGCACGCGGCAGAGGAGGCGAGGCTTTGGTCGTTCAAGGTGGATCGTCTCAGCGGCGACGTTCTGCCTACCCTGGACGAACGCCACGATCACACCTGGGACGCCGCGCGTTATGCGCTGGAACCCATCATCAAGCGGCGCGAGGCCGCATTCACACCGATAACAGTGGATTTCTAATGACTACTACCCTCTCATTGTTCCGCGCCTCGCGCCAATTTCTTCTGGATTGCTATACCGGGGCTGGCGGATACGAAACCGGTGCATACCTAATCAAGTTCCCAAACGAAAGCGATGCAAAATACGCCAATCGGCAAGAGCTTGGAGTCTATCCGAACTATGTCTCCAAGATCGTAGACATCTATTCGGGCTTCCTCTGGCAGAGGGAGCCGATACGCGAGGGACCGGACCTATATGCCCGGTTCACGGCCAATGCCAACGGTGCCGGGAAATCGCTGAACTGGCTGCTGCAGGTGTTCCAGCGCCAGGCAATGCTGCTGGGTACGGTCTATGTACTGGTGGATAAGTCCGAGCGGGTGGCGGCAACGCGGGCCGATGACCGTGGCGTGTACGTCGTGATGCGTTCTCCGGATGATTTGATTGGCTATGTACTGGATGGGATGGGCGGTTTCGCGCGCTGCTGTTTTTCCGAGATACAGGACGGCGTTACCAGGTATCGGCATTTCGATGCCGAGGGCTGGAAGATCAGCTCGGATGCGCGGGGGGAACATGTGCTGGCGGAAGGGTCGTATGGATTCGGAAGACCACCGGTGGTGGCCCTGCATAGCACGATTCCTTTGCGCGAGGGCGATGTCGAGGCGCGCCCCTGGGTGTATCCATTGGCCCAATTGAATTGGGACTTGTATAACCAATGCTCGGAGCTCCGCTGGCTGTTCCGATCACAGGCATTCGCCATGCTGAAACTCCCGGTGAAGGACCGGGCGGAGCGAGATCGTCTGGCCCAAATGGTGATCGGGCCGAACAATGCCCTGGCCTACGATCCCAGCGATGGCGGGGAACCCGGTTTCATAGCCCCTCCGCCGGAGCCGGTGACGGCGTACCAGGCCAACATCGCTGCAACCATCGAGCGCATCTACGCGCTGGCGAACCTGGAATTCGTCGGCGGGGTGCAGCAGAGTGGGGTGGCGCTGGCCTTTCACTTTCAGGAGGCGAACCGCACGCTGGGGATGATGGCGGCCAACCTGGAACAGGCGGAACGGCAGATCGCGGGTTTCGTGTGCGCCTGGAACGGGATCGAGTTCCAGAGGAACATCGCCTATCCGAGGGATTTCAACTTGACCGATCTGGCGCAGGAATTGACGCTGGCGATGGAGTCCGTGCAACTGGGGGTGTCGCCCACCTTCGATCAGGAGGTCAAAAAGCGGGTAGCGCGGCAGGTGCTGGGGCATGGGGTGCAGCAGGCGACGATGGATCAGATTGATCGTGAGATCGAGGCCGGCGGCGATATCTATGGCGACCGGGCGGCGAAGGCCGCCGCGTGACCGATTACGCCGAACTGCACCGGAGGCTTTGGCAGGCGGTGCAGGAGCAGGATGGAAAGATAGGACGGGATACGGCGGCGTTCGTCCGGCGGTTGGTGGAGAAGCTCCAGTCTGATGGCTATCAGATTACGCTAGAAGTCGAGGCGGAGTTATCCGCCTATCTGGGCCAGATCGACGGTTGGGTGCGCGGCGGGATCGAAACGGCGGCAAACACCATGATCTCCGGTGCGGCAATCGGATCGAGTATGCGCAACGAGACCGTTGCCAGGTTGGCCACGGAAGCATTTTTCCGCCAATGGCAGGACGGGAAGCGCTTGTCGGAGCGGCTGTGGGATCTGAAGACCGAGACCAGGCGCGGCTTTGGCCAGATTCTGGCGGAAGGCGCGCAGACCGGGCAGGCATCCGGTGGGTTGATCTACGATTTGCAGCGGCAGATCGAAATGCAGGGCGCCCGCTTCCGTCTGGACCATAAGTCGCTGAACGACTGGGCCACCCGTCTGGCGGCTACCGGCAAAGACCTGCTGAAAAATCCGGCGGCGCGGGCGCGATGGGAAAAGGCATTGGGCAAAGTGGAGGCACATGTCGATACTCTCAGAGCGACCGGAACCCGCCATGCCGCGCAGGCGGTGCTGAAAAAGATTCGCGCGGCGGTGGAGCAGGGCAAGGCCGAGGCCATCGATGAGGCGGTGAAGTGGTGGATGTACGACAAGCAGCTCTACTACCTGAAACGTATCGTCCGCACAGAGATGGCAGACGCCGGACATCAGGCGGTGCTGGCGGCGACGCGGGACGACCAGGACATCGTGGGCTACTGGTGGCGGCTATCCTCCGGCCACCCCGAAGCCGACATCTGCGACTATTACGCCGGCATCGAACTAGGACTTGGCAAGGGCGTCTGGCCCAAGGACCAAGCGCCTCAACACAAAGCCCACCCACATTGCATGTGCCTGATTATTCCCCGCGTCACCCCACGCCGGGAAAAGGGCGCGGCGAATTATCCCGATCTGCTGCGCAGCCTGACGCCGGAGAAGCGGAGCGAGATCATGCCGCGTTGGGCGCAATCTGCGCTGGACGATGGCGTGAAAATTGAGCAGTTGATGCGATCAGACGGAATGGGATTGATAACGAAAAATGAGGCGGAGTCTGCCAAAATAATTTAAAAACGCCTTGACAATTACTCCCAATGGGAGTATAAAGTATACCGTCGGATGGCAACAACGGACACCAATATACGCCAAGGACGGCGACCCGCGCCTCGGGGCAAAATTACAGGGGCGGAGAAAACCAATGATCACCATTAACAACCTGCATACCCTCACCCTCGAAAACTTGGCGGACAAATCCGCCTATGATGATTGCGAAAAACTGAAATCTATCGCCTCCCATGCCGCAGGGCGCAATTGGGAAACCATAGCTAAAGGCCGTATGGGCCGGGGCGAGTTCCGTATCGCATGTCAGTCAGGACAATATCCCTCCATCGTTATGGAGGAACTCCGCCGCGAGCTGGCAGAACTGGCCCGGATTGACGACATGATGGACGATGCCACCGAATCTCTGGCCGTGCTGGAACTCCCGGCTGGATGGACGGCAAAACCTGGCTATCCGGTCATCGTCTTGACCGGCCCATATAATGCTGAAATGCCGGCACGCCTGCGCCGCGCGGGAGGCCATTGGGATGCAGTAGAGAAAACCTGGAATATCCCAACCGAGAAACACGCCAGCCTAAAACGTATTTTCGCCAACGCGCAAAAATCGGCTGACCAGAAATTAGCCGCTGCCCGCGCAGCCCAGGAATCGAAAAAGCTGGCGCGGGCTAATGACATCGCCCTCAAACAGGCCGAACGCGACGATGCCAAAAAACGCCGGGCTGTTGGCCTCCAGCAACGGGTTAAAGTCGTCGCCGGTCGCTATCAGATCGGTGACGAGCTACAGGGGAAACGGATTACGGGGTTCGGTCAGGTATGGACCGAGTTCGGGCAGAAAATCCGGGTTACCGACGACACCGCATGCGTCTACGGCATGATGCCGGGGCTGGATTATTACCCCCTCGTGACCGTGCCCGGCGGCACTTTCTGCTACGCATATTTCGATTGATCCATCAACCACACCGCCAGCCCCGCCCGCACGGGGGGCTGGCCTCAGCGGGAACCACGATGAACATAAACATCAAACGAATCGACATGACGCTGTGGCAACCAACATTATTGGAGGAGTGGAATTGCGACCTGGATTCGGCACTGGCCGTACTGACTGAAAAAACCGGAATCGATTTCAGTCCCTATCGCAACGAAATCGCGACAAACCAGTCCTCATCTTTCGAGCGGAGGGAGATGGTATGCAGCGGCGATGGCGGTTATCTTGCCCACGTGATGTATAGCATCGAAATCCGGGCGGCGGATTCGGCAGAATATGCGCGGTATGAACCCATCCCCTCGACCGTGGAAACCGAGTGCGGGCGAGGCGTTGGAATGGGCTATGTGGCCATGCCATGAGCAACCATCCCAACCGCAGCCGGAACAGCCCGGCGGCGAACCCAACCCCCGGAGAAATCCGGGCCGCCCGCGAGGCGGCGGGGCTTTCACAGATTGCTGCCGCCTCGACCATATTCTGTAGCCTAGGCGCATGGCAGAAATGGGAATTAGGTATCCGCAAAATGCACCCGGCTTTTTGGGCATTGTTCAAAATCAGGATGGCTGCCCGGATGGGGGCGGAGAAAATCAATCCATCCCGCTCACAATCTCCATGAAATTATTCTTGCATTATTTTGTTTGGTGTGTATAATACAAACAGACAACCAACCAAGCGAGCAAGAAAATGAAAATCGCCCTATTACACAATCATTACGATAAGGATCATCTTTCATCCGTTATGGATGAAATGCGGGTTCTTGGCGCACCGACGATCAAGGCCGTGTGGATGGAGTGCTGGGGCGTCTGGGCCGCCCTAGAGGGCTGTCACCGAATACGCGCAGCATCAAAACTCGGCATGGTTCCTGTAATCGACGAGATCGAGTACAGCGAGGAAATTACGACCGAAGAAATCGGCCTCGGCGATTTCTTTGACGGCGATGTCTGGACCATCGCCGAACTTGCCGACGAAGCCTGCAACAAGCCAATCCTCACCTTTGAGGACTGAGTATGAAAATCGACATCTCTGGAAACTGGAGGCTCTACACCAACACCCTGCCGGCCAGAGGCCGGGCGCTTGGCACCATCACCCGCGATGGTTGCGATACTGGCGCACTGGTGCTGTGCGAGGAAACCGGCATCTATGTGCAGGCCAACGCGGGCGCGATCCGTAATCTCCCTCAAGCCAAAGTCACAGCGGCTCTGAAAGAAGCGCGCACCGGGAAGGGCGGACCCGGTCGAGGACAGGGCCGCAAGGCGGCTGATGGTGCTACCTGCCTCAAGCGCACCAACATCTCCATTGACCCGGATAGCGCTGGCATCCTACGCGCCATCGGCGATGACGATTTGTCGCTTGGCATCCGTCGCGCAGCCGCGATGCTCAAGTCTCACTCGGGACCGCCGAGTTAGGATCAGGACTACGCCAAAACCGATTAACAAGCAATACTAGGAGATGAAGGAGATGAAAATCAATCTTAAAAACATGAGCTGTCACGAGCTTGAAGCCCTAAGCAAAAGGGCTGCTAACCTGGCAAAGGATTTGCGAGGCAATCAACCGTCGGATGAATTGGCACTGGAAGCTGGAGTTGAAGATGTATCGTACACAACTGTGAGACATGGCTTGATTCCATCGTTCCGCGGGATCGCAGAAGTAATCATGTCCGATGGCCGCCGGTGGAAATGCATAGGGCACGGCCCGAGCGGTACCGCTCAATTTGTTTCGAAAAACGGGTTCATTGAGTTTATTCCGATGGACGACTAGCCCCCCGGAATCACGCCGCGAAAACGGACAAATCGTGTCCGTGCCCGGATTCGTTTCGGAGTAGCCACCCACCCACCCGAGAAAAAGCCCGCCCCAGCGCGGGCTTTTTTGTGCCTGCAGAAGATATTGCGCAGATATGCGGTTATGTGATAATGACGCTCAACGTCACAGAGTGACGTTTTACGTCACTTAATGCAGGAACCACATGAGCGAAGCATCCACCACAACGACCACACAAACCGGACAAACCGGACAAACCAAACCGGATGAGCCTGCACAAGTCGGCCAATCCGTGGACATCCAGGCCGAAATCCAGAAAGCCCTGGCCGCTCAACAGATCGAGTTCCAGAAACAATTCAAGGCCGCGACCGGGCACGACAGTCTGGCGGATTTCCAAACATCCGAAGCCAAGCGCAAGGGCGAATCCGACAAATTGCTCGACAAACGTAACGCCGAATTGGCACAGGTACGAGCCGAACTGGCGCAGGCGCACATTCAGACTGCCATCCTGACGGCGGCCACCGATGCCGTGGATCCCACCATCGTGCACGCGCTGCTATCATGTCGTGCCAAATATGAAAACGGCGCCGTCACCGTCGACGGCAAATCCCCTATGGAGGCCGTCAAGGCCTTATTGGCGGAAAAGCCATTCCTGGCCAAGGCAGGCCCCAGCGGCAGCGGCTCTCCGCAGACGGGCGGGGGCGGAAGCAAAATAATGACGCGCACCGCATTTGATGCACTCGCACCGAAGGCGCGTAGCGATTTTCTCAAGAACAGCGGCACCGTAACTGACTAGGAGATGCAGACATGGCCAATACCCTCACCAACCTGATACCAGACCTCTATGAGGCGCTCGACACGGTCGCCCGCGAACTGACCGGGCTGATTCCTGCCGTCACGCTCGACGCGGGACCGGCCCGCGCATCGCTGAATTCCACCGTGCGTTCGCCGGTGGCGCCTGCGGTATCGGCCACTGACATCACTCCTGGAGTGACGCCGCCCAACGATGGTGACCAGATTATCACCAACCGCACCATCACCATCAATAAATCCCGCCGCGTGCCAGTGCGATGGAACGGGGAGGAAACGCTTGGGATAAATAGTGGCCCAGGCTACAACATGCTGTTGCAGGATCAATTCACCCAAGCCATGCGCACTTTGGTAAACGAGGTGGAAACTGATCTGGCAGCCCTGTACACGGGCGCATCCCGCGCCTATGGCACGGCAGGAACCACGCCGTTCGCATCCGATCTGTCGGATTCCGCCAACATACTGAAAATCCTGCTGGATAACGGCGCGCCGCAATCAGACATGCAAATGGTGTTTAACACCACGGCGGGCGCCAAGGTACGCACTATGGCCCAGCTATCCAAGGTCAGCGAGGCTGGCAGCAGTACCTTGTTGACACAAGGGTCGTTCGGATCGGTTCACGGGATGATGTTCCGCGAGTCTGCACAGATCAAATCTGTTACAAAAGGCACTGGGACCAGTTATCTGGTGAACAACGCATCCAACTATGCCATTGGTGCCACCACCATTGCCGTCGATACCGGCACCGGCACGATTCTGGCAGGCGATGTCATTACCTTCGCCGGCGACACCAACAAATACGTCGTGGCCACGGCACTGTCTGGCGGCAACCTGGTACTGGCGGCTCCCGGCTTGCGGCAAACACTGGCGGATAATACTGCAGTCACCGTTGGCAACAACTACGCGGCCAATATGGGATTCTCCAGATCGGCCATCGTGCTGGCCACCCGCGCGCCGGCGCTGCCGCAGGGCGGCGATATGGCGGATGACAGAACCATTCTCACCGATCCGCGCACCAACCTTTCGATGGAGGTCGCGCTCTATCGGCAATACCGGCAGATTCAGTACGAGGTTTCCCTGGCCTGGGGCGCCGCCGTGATGAAACCGGAATTCCTGGCGTTGTTGCTGGGATAGGCCAGTGAAATGAATGTGTCCATCCAGTTCGATGCCCATCGTGCGTTTTCGGCTCTCGATGCACTGTCCGATCCGGACATGGCGTCCCGCGCTACCAAGGTCGCAGCGCAGACCTACCATGATGATATCTTGGACTGGATCGATGCTGGGCGTTCGTTCAAATCTCGGACCGGGTCGTTGGAGCAGTCGATTGGATGGATGTCTCAGGGCGATACTTCGGTGGTGTACGCCAATTCCGAAATCGCGCCATATCTGGAATTCGGAACCGGAACGCATGGCCCGAAGGCTCAACCCTATTGGATCAGGCCGAAAGCTGGACGAAAAGCTTTGAGATGGCATGGCGAGGGCGGCGCAGAGATTGTGCGCCGCGCAGTACAACATCCAGGAATTGAAGCCATGCCGTATTTCTTCGCCGACCAGACCGCGCGCGAAGATCGAATACGGGAAGCCGTGATGGCCGACCTGGCGGGGCGGTTGTAATGGCCGTCTATGCCGATCTGGCAGATTGCTCAGATGCAGCAATAGAAGTTGAAGAATCCAACCTAGAATATGCGGATGTCCAGGTGATCGCCGCGTTATTCGGCATTGGCATAGATCCCACCACTATTACGCTACCAAATCACCTGTTGACCAGTCTTGCCGTTGCCGAGGCTAGCGCCCAAGCGGCATTGCTGCAAAGCTCCGGCGATGGTCCATTGATGGCCAAACATACCGCTTGGGCCGCTTCTGCCAAGGTGTTGCGGGCACGGTTGTCGCGCGCAGCTCTTGGAGTTGCGAATATTTCTGCTGCGGCTGGCGGCATTAGCTCGATCAGCGTGGATAGAGCCTGATGGCGATGGTATTCCCCGATCTGGAGCCCTGGATTGCTCGGCTGAAAGCGGAATGCCAGGTGTTTCTTGGCTCCAATGTTTTCGGCGCGGTGGAATACGCGGCGGCGCGGGCCAAGGGCGCCAAAATGACGCGGGCCTATGTGATGCCAATGCGTAGTGCCAGCGAGCCGCTGGTGTTGCTGGGGGGCGCGATCCAGCAAGAGGCTACTGACATGGTCGAGGTGCTTATGGCCGTCCGTAACGATGCGGATATTGCCGGAGGGGAAGCGGCGGCAGATGTCATGGTGACGCGTAATCAGGTGCTCGACGCACTTAACGGCTGGCAACCGATCAACGGCGGTATCGTTTTGTACCGCTCAGGGCAGCGAATTGGATTCGATGATTTCACGGTCTGGTGGAGCGATGTTTATAGCTATGACTACAGGTTGACACGCTGATGCCTAATAACACGATAGATGCAAACGAAGATCATGACGAGGCTCAAATGCCCATCGTCAATACGGATGCCGAGAGCCAGTCGCCGCCCGGAGAGCCGATGGAGATGGCGATGGTGAAGGTGATTCTGGACCGTCCCGGCGTGCTGGCCTGCGGCGAGTACCGGTCCGGCGTGGTGTACGAAGTCGATGCAGCCACCGCCAAGCGGCTGATCGACGTGAAAGGTTTCCGCTTGGCCGATGAGGACTGCACATGACCGATCAAGCACGCGGGATTTTCACCCAATACCTATTTGTCGACGAATCCACCTATGGTGTGGAGCCAGGATCGCCATCCGCCGGTAAAGTTTTTCTCTCATCGTTCGGACTGGATCGCAGTCGACCTCTGGAAACATCCAAGGTGTTGACTGGCAAAAGAGTTGCGAACAAGACCTACGAGGGCAACACGGATGTAAAAGGCAGCATCGAAACCGAACTGAACGCCGAGTGGATCGGCTATCTGCTAAAACATGCGCTCGGGACCGTGACATCGAATGCAGGCGGCGCTGTCGATGAAGTTACTGTGTCGGCGGCTGGCTCCAACTATACCTCTCCGCCTACCGTGACATTCAGCGGTGGTGGTGCGTCAACCCAGGCTACCGGGACAGCCAAAATGGGCGTGTCCGCCATCGCGGTGACAGCCGGGGGCAGCGGCTATACCAGCGCTCCCACCGTGCATTTCAGCGGCGGCAGTTCATCCACTCCGGCCACAGCACATGCAGTTCTCACTGCCGGTGCCGTCACATCCATCGTGGTGGATACGCCTGGCTACGGATATTTGACCAATCCAACGGTAACATTGATTGGAGGTGGCGGCAGCGGTGCTACCGCTACATCTACGATCAAATTGGTGGATATCGTGTTGGCTACCTTAGGCGTGGGCTATGTGACTGCGCCCAGCATCGGTTTCTCGGGCGGGGCAGGATCGGGCGCGGCGGCTACCGCCAGCATCACGACGTCGTCGCATAAATTCGAGATCGCCGATACTTTGCCAACATCGTTCCGTTTGGAGATGGACACCGGTTTGGCCGGAAGCCATCGTTACTGGAGATATGGAGGTCTGCGCGTCAACGCGATGGATGTCACGTTTCCGCAGTCCGGCCCGATTACCTGTATGTGGGATCTGTTGGGATCAAATACGGTCACGGCATCGTCAAGTATGGACTCCACTCCCGATAACTTTGGGCATGATACGTTTGTCGGGTTCCAGGCCACCATACGTAGCGGCGGGACCGCGCTGGCCAATGTCAAATCCTGCAAATTGCGACTTGAAAACAATCTGGCGACCGATGGATACGTCGTCGGTAGTGCATCACGTGTGAACGCCATAGAAGGCGAAGCCAAGATTACTATCGAAATGGAATCGCTGTGGGACGATGACGCGCTGGTTACCCTTGCGGAAAACAGCACTGAGACCTATGTGACAGCCACCGTGCAACGCGGCAACGCCGATGGATCGCTCGGAAACGAACGAATCAAATTTGAAATCGGTCCGCTGAAATACGAGCTTGGCGCCCCCAGAGTCACCGGCCCGGCAGGTATCCTGGTGTCGCACAAGGCGACAGCATACAGATCGCCATCGGATACGAAAAACGACCGTGGCGGGCTGAAGGTCTGGCTGAGAAACTCCATCACCGGATATTGATGACATTGTAATTACCCGGTGATGGATCTATTACGCGGGAGATTATGAACGTAACAGTCCAAATGACCCGAGGGTCAACATTCAGCCTGGCGTTCTATCCGGTACCCCTGCCGGCTCCCGTAGGGGCATGGTCCGCTACCGCGCAACTGCGCACATCTCTGGATATGCTGGTGGATGATCTGACAGCCGATGTGACTCCTCCAGGCGTTGATACCCCCCTGGGTTATTCAGTGACGCTGGAGTCAGCGGCGGCGGATACCGCCGTCTGGCCGATCTCCACATTGCGCGGAGATATCCGGTTTGTGGATGGCGCGGGAGTGATGCTGTTCTCGGAACATTTCCACGTGCGGGTGAACTACGAGGTGACCCGTGCCGCGTAATGACATGCGTATCCCGCTTGTAGTGGCTGGAGAAAATTATGATCCCGCCGCATTGCTGCCAGCGTTGCGCGGCGCTACTGGCCCTACCGGCCCTACCGGCCCTACCGGCCCTACCGGCCCTACCGGCCCTACCGGCCCTACCGGCCCTACCGGCCCTACCGGCCCTACCGGCCCTACCGGCCCTACCGGCCCTACTGGCCCTACCGGCC